>Ga0209225_1001460_pt1 | contig 23227 bp, 42 predicted proteins | sample WasSprMetagenome_FD_184732 | JGI IMG/M metagenome (GOLD analysis project Ga0209225, IMG submission 184732) | Sulfidic aquatic microbial communities from Washburn Spring, Yellowstone National Park, USA - WS (SPAdes) (version 3) | ecosystem: Environmental > Aquatic > Thermal springs > Hot (42-90C)... | reverse complement strand
TATGGGTGGATATTGCGCTCTACATGGTGTTGATGGTGGCGGTGGTCTATGCCACAGAAGTCAGTATGGCCCTCAGTAACGCTAGGATTTGGTATAACGTCTTGGTGGTGTCGGTGGCTGTGGCACTGCCTCAGACAGTTTTTGCTGTTAATCTAGCTGTTAACGGTAAGCCGGTGGCGGCTTGGATAGACACGTTGGCTAGCACTTTGGTAGATGCCATGTTGGTTACGGCTGTGGTCCGTAGGCACGTCGTGGGTTCTCCCTTGGTTAGGTCTCCCTTGGTCGTGACTTTCCTCTTTGCGTGGTCCATATTGGCGGTGGGGCTTAACATATTGGCTTGGCACCCAGAGCTTTACAGCTCTACGCACTTTCCTATGTTCTACGTGGTTGCTGGTTTGCTTCTGCCGGTGATGTTGGTTAGGGGGGTAAGCGGTCTGCCTAGCGGCAGGGATGTCCTTATGCTGGCTAACAACGCAATTGCCACGTTGGTGGCCTCTTACATGCTGTCCGACGCCATTGCTCAGCTACAAATCACTGAGGTCCAGCTGGGGGTGGTATCAACTATTCTGGCCACTTTGCCGGACTTTTTTGTCGGTATGGTGATAAGAGGCACGATATCGAAAATCCTTAGCTCTGAGGCGGGTGACCAGGAGATGGTGTATACAATGCTGGCCGCGGCCGTTCACGACCAGCTGACTATTCCCGGCTTAATCATGATGCTGGTGCCCCAAGCCATGATGTATTACCCCCACATGTTCAACATCGTGGTGGTGGTCCTCAAATTCACGTTGCTGGATAGGCGGCTTTTCTGGCTGGTAGGCATACCGGTGTCTCTTATGGCTCTGGTGGCGCCTCCGGTGTAGCCTTTCGGAAAACGGCGTTTTTCCTCTTTACAAATATATAATGCAGCTATTTGACTTTTTTCTAGGGTGGTGGGGGCAACGTGGCAGAAGGGGGGTTGTGTTTATGCTTAGTTGTTTGGCGGCTTTATACCGCTCTTGTCTACAAAGTACACGGTCTTTTTGCCCTTGGTGTAAGGCTCACCATATATCAGCCTCAGTAGGTGGTTTAGGAGCGATAAAACCGCGGAATTCATACGGCTTACCGGCACTAATTTGGCTAGGAGTTTGAGCGTTTTGTGGTCTTTGAGGACTAGTCTGTAGAGTCTGATGGGGTATACATATCTCAGGTTGTGGCTTTCAACTATCCTCCGTATTTCCCGGAGTAGCGTGTTGATTAAATTGCTGTAGTCATCATCGCTTAGGCACCACACGGTGACCTTTCCTAGTTTCCAATACTTTGCCCCCTCACGTGTCAGAGTCTTCAGCACATAGTAAGCCATTTCATATGTCGTGCCTAATTGCCGTTGCACGTAGGCCGTGGATTTACAGCCGTCGGCCAGCAATTCTAGGACGGCTGTTTTGCGGTTTTTGACTCTTTTTGTAATGCCGCTGGGCATATCTATGCGATATTGGGGGTTTTAATGCTTTCTGGGAATAGGGATAAAAATGTGGGTGCCAGCCTTTCTAATGCTTGTGGCTATAATATACGTTAAGCGGGATTGCCCGATATGTCAGTCTTTCCTTAAGCACACCATAATCAAGGGCGCTACCGCACGTAAATGCGTGCCGCTTGTCTTTAAGGACGTAGATATGGTGCCTCTTAGCGAGAAAAGGCAGGTCTGGAGCTATGAGTTTGACCCAAACCTAGGCCTAGTGTTTAGGATTTACGTGCCTTTCCTGGTGATAGCTGACGTTGATGAAAAGTATGTTATTAAGCAAATTTTCTATAAGGCCCCTCTGGTGCCTAGGACCCCCTTTGGGTTTAGTGAGCCGGAGGTGAGAGAGGTTATTTATACCACATATTCATGGTGTGGATATGGAAAAGCCTTGTCAAAGAATGTTGAACCTTCTGGAGGTGTTGAACCAGTTGAAAAGCCAAGGCGTAGAAGGCGCTCACCACGCACAGAGGATAATGAGGGAGGTGGCTGAGGGCCGCATGACTCCGGAGGACGCCATCAGAGAGGCTAAGCGCCTCAAAATTACACCTTTTTAGGCGGTCAAATAGATATACCGGGGCTTTCTTTATACTATGGCTGAGGACCCCCTCCGTGACTGTTTATATCAATTATACTATAGCATAATTAGGACCACGGTGGGTGTTTTTGTGCCGGCTAGGCTGGCGCAATGTTTAGCTATTCTGAAGATTCAGCTGATTTTTATCGCTAGGACCACAGGCGATGATATTGACTTTGCCATGTCTAACTGGGGCTATTCATGCGGCCCTAACTTCTGTGCCGTGCCGGCCAACTTTGCGGAAATTTTGGTATATGCTAAGACGCGGTTTGGTTACTAGGGGCGTAAAATTTAAAAATCCGGCTTTCACAAGGATACATGGGCGCGAATAACCAGCAACAAACCCAGGACAGGAGTGTTGACTTTTTCACTAATAAGATAGGTTGCAACGTCTCTAGTCCGCTTAAGCATGTTGACGTCGTGGGCGAGATTGTCCAAGAGGCGGTTTACAATTTCCTCATTGATGCCGGTGACAAAATGTGTGTCGGTAACAAGATTGGGGTGTGGCGGCTGAATAAGTGTGAGGGGTCCTCCGATACTAGCGGTGAGAGGCGTAAATCGCTCTATGCTAAGGTGCCTAAGGGGGTGGGGGTAACGGTGTATCTAGCCAACGGTAAGGTTCAAGGAAAGCTTGTGGATATTGGGGTCTATGAGGTCCTTGTAGAGGTGGGGGGTGACATAATCTATATCCACAAGGACCTTGTCTATGCGCTATGCTGGCAGAAATAAACAAGCGCGATTTTTTACAGGTCCACGTAAATTCGCTAGTGGACAAGGCGCTTAGGTTTGGGGAGTCTAGGTGGCAGTGGCAGACTTACGTTACGCTTTTTGAGCCGCTTGTCACTAAGTTTTTCGAGTGCCGTCGGACTAAAGTGGCTGGGTGTGTAAATCCCGACTGCCGGTTTCAGAGGATTATTGCCTACTACGTGTGTCGGACCCAGTATAACGGCGCCGACTTGTACTTTGCCCTCAAATTCTACGTTAAGTCTGGCCTGCCAGTCATTGGCCTCAGTCACCACATAATGCTTAAGGGTGAGGTCTCTGAGCACAGGTATTACCCAGCTATTGACTGGGATAGTAACTTACCCCCTCCCAAGGACCTTTTAGAGCGTGCGGTGTTTTGGTGGCGATACCGGTCCGCCACGAAAGGGATTGAGGCGTGGCATATTGTGCTACCGCATAGGCGTCGGTGGTATCACGCGATTTTCGATATGAGGCCTTATACCGACAAGATGCATTGGGCCCTTACGGCTAGGCGAATACTGAAACAAGGCATCTATGAGGATTTCGGTATCCTCAGGGTTTGGTGGCTTGGCGATGAATTGATTGACTACTACGTCTCTGATGACCCTATGGCGTGGCTTAACTTAAAGCTAAGAAAGTTGTTCTGGCTGAGGGAGTATGAGCTTTGATGAATTTGCTGAATTTAATGAGGGCTTTGATTTGGACGCGTCCGATACTCCAGAGGAAATAGCTTTTGAGACGGAGGCGGCTATTGAGGAAATAGAGGCGTCTCCGGGTGACCAGCCCAAGGGGTCTGAGCCGGAGGAAATACGCGTATGGGCTGAGGAAAAGGCGCGTAAGGCTGTAGAGGAAGGTAGGCCGGTGTCTAACTGGGCCGACTGGGTGATGGGGTGGAGGACTCCTAACGCGTCGGAAAAGAAGATGGAATTCATGTATTGGTATACCCGCACATATCTTGAAGAAGCTAAGGACATTAGGCCGGATATCGCGGACCAGCTGGCTAGAGGTTTAGCTGGGCTGGCTTTTGGCAGGACCGACTGGCTGGCGTCTATGCTTGACCCAGGCGTTATGAGGCAAATCTATGCCGACCCGGAGGTGGCGAGAATTTACAGCGAGACGCGTGACATGATTAGGAGGGCCTCCGACTACTACATATCTATGACCACCATGGAATTGGGTAAGGTGGCTGATATCATTGCTGAGGCTAAGACCAAGAATGAGAGGCCGGACGTGGTGGCTAGGGCGGTTGCTGAGGCCGTGCCTAGGCTATCTCCCAAGAGCCTCTACTTTAACCTCTACTACATAGGCCGGACCACAGGTGACCAATACGTGATGGCCGTGGCCAGAGAGCTGTCCAAAATGAAACGTAGATAAGCTTAAATATCACTGGGAAACATCTCTCATGCCTAATTCTACCACGACGGTGTTGCTTAATGACTACAACACGCAACAAGTGTTGCTTAACAATATCGAGTGGATGTTTTTCTTTGCATTTGTGCTAGCCGTATTATTTACCTTGGTGGATAGGGAGAGTAGGGCGTCGGTGAGGCATTTTCTGTCGGACCTTGTGGTTAGGTGGGGCCTAGCCGGCTTGGGTCTGTGGACCATTGTGCTTGTGTTCTTTGGGCTGTATGAGCTGGGGCTTCAGAGGGGCTTATTCCACAGTATCCCCTTTGTCGGCATTGCCGAATACGGGGGCTTGTGGGGCGTGGCTATAAGCGGCGCTATAGCCCTCTTGTTCTTTGTGTCTAGCTTGTTCTTTCAGGCGTTGATAAGGACCCCAAGTGTGGTTAAGGTCGTGCGGACTCCGTACTATCCATATCTGGAGGACTACGCGCACTACCTATACCAGTGGTGGCTCTACTACCAGCAATACCAATACCACTACCAGGAGCAACAACAACAAGAGGCGTACGCATACGTCAACAATAAGCAACGCGAAAGGTCCTTTTAATTGTCTATTATAGACATGAAAACACAAACCAGGTCCAAGAAAAAGAGACCTAAGGACCTAGAACGTCTATACCTGGGGCCTATCCGTAGAGATGGCATCATGGTGGTCATAGAGGGCGGGAGGTCCTACAGCAAACAGGATATTCTAATGAGGACCTCAGTTTTCCTAAACATGGCTGAGAGGATTGAGTGTGAGGTTTGCGGCCGCGTCTATGACGGCACCAACTATTTCATGGTGGAATATACCGGCGTCCTTGACAAGCTTAGGCATGCCTATTGCGGTGACTGCCGGCCGGGCATCAAAAAGCTTGTGGACACAATATACAGGCGCATATGACGGCCAAAAATCCCTTCAGGAAATACCGCATCAAGTATTTCAATAAGTGGCTCACAGTTATGGGCGTTGCGTTGGCCTTGTTTAGCTACATATTGGCCGTGTACGTCTACAAACTGCCGCTTGTGTTCTCCAGGTGGGGGCTGGCGTTGATTCTATCAACTATATTGGCTGGGTTTGTAGAGCTCTATCTTGTGTTTGTATCGATGTTCTACGCACTACAAGCGGTGTACTTCTGGAGGCTGGAGAGGCTCTACAACAAGAACCCTAGGCTGGCGGTGAGGTATTTTGCTAAGGATTACTATTCTGAGGATGCCAAGCTGGTTAGAAAGGCCCTTAGGGCTTTCGGCCTATCTTAAACACGCCTTTTTTCCTCTTTACAAACCTATAATGCAGCTATTTGACAAATTCTTAATCTTGGTTTGGCTTTTTTCTCTCGCTTTGGGTAAGGGGGCCTCCCGCTTTACCTCGATAACGGCGGCTGTATATCTCGATGATAGATTTATATGTGGGTCGGTTCTATGAATTGTGCCTAAGATAAAGATTATTGATAGAATGTCGGGGAAAACGTGGGATGCCGACGTTGATACCGAAAAGCTGTGTCTGTCTACTACGTGGACCACCATGCTTGGTCTGTCTCAGAAATGCCTCCCAATGACTCCGGATAGGTTTGCGCAACTTATGCGCCACGTGAGGCCGGGGTTTGGCTCTGTCTATGTAGAGGCTTTGGTGTTGCCGGACACCATTAGAGTATTCGTTGCGGATATTGTGCTGATTTCGCCCAGGGGCGTTGACATCGTGGAAATGTTCTATGATTTGAGGCTGGGTGAGGTCGGCATCACTTTCAACAACACATTCATGCCAGTCAGGATTAACTGGGAAAATGCTAAGTGTGAGGGTCGGACGTGTGTCATCTTTGGGGCTTTAGTGCGGGATGAAAATACATTGAGGCATGTGGCGATTATCTACGAAAAGGAATATCTGGAGTGGCTTAGGGCCATGCTATCTAAAAGACCAGCGGAAACCTGGGAGGTTATCATGCAGAGGCTTCAGATTTATGAGTCCACGCTTAACCGGTTGCTGGAGGAACTTTCTAAGCTGGCTGACAGGTCCGCTTATGAGCTGGCTATTTCGGTGATTCAACAGGCGCGCAACATAATGACCCAAATCCAGGCTTTGACACAGCAACCTAGGGGCGGGGGTCAGGCGTAAGAATTATAAATATGTGGAATAGCCATGGTCATGTCAACTAGTGGTATTCGCTACAGGCGGAAAATAGGTAAAGGCACGGTTGTGGCCGTATTAATATTGGCGTTGCTTATTGGCTATGCCATATACATGAGCCTTGGCGGTGGCCGTGCGCCTGGCGGCGGTGGTGGGGGTGGCACCACGACAACCACCACGGGCACCTCTGCCCCATCTGTCGTGCTTTACCCCAACGCGGGCGTTGCCAACGGCTTTAACTTGATACTGGTAGAGGACCACGTAACTGTCAGCGGTGGACAGTATTCGGTTGTTGCCACAGCGGTGGGGTCTTATAGGTCTGTGGTGGCCTATGGCGGTTCAAGTGTCACGGGTAACATAACCTACGGCACGGCGGTCATAAAGTATGGTGGTTATGAGATTCCGGTTATAGGGTTTGCCTCTACCAATTCCACTCTGGTTCAAGACTTTCCAGGTATTCAGGTTAGGCTTGACGCTAATGGCGGCTATGTGCTTTACACGCCTATAAGCATGGCCGTCTACTATAGGCACTATCAGTTTAACGTGTCCAACACAATAGTCCACGTGTGGGTGCCGGCTAAGACCCAGCCGACTACATTGGCTAGCGCGTCTATTCATGTGGTTGTTGACCCACAATACGGAGTCTACTACGTCAACGGTGCGGCCTATGCGCTTGATATAGGCACGCCTCCCAAACAGTATACCGGAGTATTGAGGTCGTGGATTGTCTACGCCACACAGGGCGGCACGTACGCGTTCACAATTAATCCATAAACTTATTTAAGTTCTAACCAATTTTTTTCTATGTCGGCTATCGTGGAGACTATTAGTAAGTACGGAATTTTGGGCTTAGCGGCCGCCTTTGTGCCTGCCTTTGTTCACGGCGCCATGGCGGGGGCTGTGGGCCTCTCCGGTAATCCGGCTGTGGCCACGATACAGATTATAGCCTACATGGCCATTGTGGCCTACTGGGCTAGGCACAACGTGGTTGACGGTTTGCTGGCTGGGGCTGGCCTTGGGGCTGGGGTGATTGCTGTTAGTCAGGTTCACGACTTGGCGGTCCAAGGCGTGTTGTATGGCATAGGCACGTTGGTCCACACAATAGTTGACTACATCATTACAGGTTTCCTGATGGGGCTGGGCTATGGGTTTCTGATGGGGATATCTCCCACGGCTATATTGGCGGGGCTGGCAGGTTTCTTATTCGGGACCTTGGTTATGCTTTTGGTTAGGGTTGGGAATTTGCTGACTGAGGCCTTAGAGCTTGGCGTAACTGCCTTGTTTAAGAACCTGAGCCTAGGCTATGCCGCCCTCATTGCGCCTTTTGTGGGCGGCATTTTTGTAGGCGTGCCTTTGGGCGCCATGTTGCTGGTTTTCGGCTTTGCTCTGGCTATGGGGCTTGGCTTTGCTATTGGGCTGGCTTTGGCGTCTTTGCTCTTTATGTTTGGCTTTGTGTGGGCCTTTATCGGGTTTATCCTTAACTTGGGGCTCTTTGTGGCGGCTCTTGTCATATTTAAGACCTTTACAAAAAGTAAGGACGTCATAGAGATTATACTGGATTTGGCGGTGGTGTTTATATTCAAGTTTATTGGGCCGGCCCTCTACGCGGCTGGCTATGCCGGCTTGGTAACTAGGCATAAGGCTACGGCACTATACCTTATCGCTCTGGGGGCCTTGGGGTCGTGAAGTGGTTTACCCACATAATCTGGGGGGCCTTTTTTCCGGTCTTGTTTGGCGTTAATGTACAAGAGGCGGTTTCGTTGGCGGTGGTCCATACGGTGCTGACGGACACTTTGGCGCATGAGAGGCGCGGCCACTATATTAGGCGTGCGCCTTATCACAACGCCTTATCGCTTTTTCTTGGATTTCTTATTGCGGTGATTATGCATAATCCGCTCTATTTGTGGCTGGGAGTTATCCATGTGGTGCTTGACTTTCTCTCTCCGGGCTGGCTGGGGGCTAGCTATCTGTATTCTTTGGTGTGGGCGTTGGTGCCAGCGATAATTTTATATATATTTGGTGTCCGTATCTAGCATGCGGTTAAGTAAAATTCCAGTGCCGTTACTTATTGCCGCATTAGTGGCTACTACAGCCGTGGTGGTATATCTCCAGTTGTCGGTGGTGCCTGTGCCCGTAGTGGCAGACCCCAACTTTACCACCACGCTTATCGGCGGCACGCCTTACCTGTGGCGCGGCGCGGCTAGTGAGATTAGTATCACCTCTAACGCCACAATACAGCTGACGTATATGCCCATAGCCCATGTGATTTATATTAACGGGCCTCTCAGCAATGCCTCATTGGGAGATGGCAGGTGGCTTGTCTACCTTAAGGGTGGCCGGCCTTTGCTGGTAGAAAGGATGCCTGCCCCTTCAGGCATGACGGACATATTTGTCTTTAAGCTTGTCAACATGACCAAGGTCAACGGCCTTAGCGTGTTGGTGCCTCAGCCTTTTGATGTTGCGGATGTACTCACCACACAGGAGAGTGATGCCGTTAAGGTATATACCAACGGTGTAGCACCTTGGCGCGTTGTGAATATAAACGCCAACGCTACACATATCGGAATGAGCTACGCATACGATTTCGGCAACACAGTACTAGACACTATCTACTACAAGCTACCTCCGGCCGTAGAAACAACGTCTACTAAAATCGCGTCTAGTGGATACGGTGTGAGCTACATAGTTAATGCCACCACCGTGTCGGCCTATCTCATGCCGTATCAACATGTTGTCATAGTGCCTAAGGCTAGCGCTACAGTGACTATAGTTGTGAAATAAACCCCCTTTTTTCTTTAGGATAGACAGACAAATTTTTAATAGGGGACTATATTCTAGTCCATGTTATTGCCTGAAGGCGCTGGACTTCTGGGATTGCTGGCGATTGCGTTGCTTAACAGGAGAGCTATACCTATTGCTTTGATTACGTTGTTTGTGTCGGCGGCGGTTGCCGCGGCGGGGCCTAACGTATATGCGGCCTTTACACCTCTAATGGCTGGGGCCATTGCGCTATATGCTCTTAGGCAGGAGGAAAGGGTGGTAGAGAAAGTGGTGGGCCTCTTTCTGGGGCTGGCTATTATATGGGCCTCTGACAACACGGCTATAGCCCAAGTGTTTGGTGCGATATCTTATGAGCTTGTTAAGCCTTTCTTTGACGCGCTTGTTAACGTGTTGGGCATCATAGGCTTTGGCGGGGTCTTGGGTTCATTGCTGGCGTGGTCTTTGCTATCGCCTAGGCTTATGCGTGTTGCTGAGGAGGAGCCTCTTGTGTCTATAGGTTATGTGCTCTTAGGCGCTATCGTGTTGGCCGGTGCCGTTGCGGCCGTGCCTCCGTATGTAGCTCTGGCCATGGCCATCGCATTGCTTAACCAATTCAGTAGGGCGCTTAGGGGCAACATGGAGGCCCTTGGCGAAATTGCGCCGGCCTTGTTCATATTGGCAACCATTATCCCGGCTAAGTCATTGGCGCCTCTGGGTGCCGTGTTGGCGGTTATCGAATTGGCTTTTGGCGTGATTAGCCGGAGGCACTTGGCTGGCGCGGCCATGTGGGCCACGGCGGCTATGCTGGTGGCCGGCCTATGAGTGTACTTAAGCTACTTTCTAAGGTATCGGTGGAGGGCGTCTCACTGTCTATAGCGATAGTTATATTTGCGATATTGGGCTTCAGCTTATTCTCTGTAGTGGGGGCTGGGCTGGCTTACCTAGGCATAAGGGCCTTGATGCGGTCGTGGGTATTAGACCACCCCCTCCCCTCTCCCATGCAGGTGTTTCTCTATGTGTTGGCCTTATTCGGTCTCATTGGCGGCACACAGTTTGTCATATTGGCCGCGGTTTTGATTGCGGCTTTCCTGATTAAAGAGGTTAAGCTTAAGGCGCCTACTATTGATGGGCTTATCGAGTCTACAAAAATGGGTCTGTTAGGCATTTTTATGCCTGTGTTGGGTTTGGCGTTGCCGATTATACCGTTCTATGAGGCCGGTAGAAAGTTTAGGTATGACATAGGGGGCGCTTTAGCTCTATTGGCGCTTGTTCTTATTGGCGTTATTGGCATGTACACCTCTGCCTTAAGGGCGTCTACTGAAAACGCGAGTCTCATGTCTATTGGCGGCGTCTTTAATGACGCCTTTGCTGGGGTGCTGGGGCCTCTGTCTCAGTCTAACCCGTTGCTTTGGGTGGGTACAATTTCCTATGAGGAATTCATTGGGAGGGTTACGCCTTTCGCTAATGCTATGTTCACGTTGCTACACTTACCAACCAGGGTGTGGGCCGGCTTTAAGATGTCCGGTGATGACTTGTTTGCTGTAGGCATTGCGTTCATTGCCTTGTTGGGCATCAATTTTGGCGCTAGGTGGCTCTGGAGCCTTTATCAGAAGCATGGCATTGTGGTGTCCATTATGGGGCATGCTTTCTATAATGCAGGTGTGTCCGCGTTTATCGATTTGGTGACGGGTAAGCCGTTGGGCGCAATGATATTGCTGTTTCTAGGCTTGGTTGGATTTTTATATTCGCTAGGTCGGAGGGTAATATGATGCGGTATATATTGGTGGCTATAGCAATTCTGGCTGGGCTGGCTGGTATAGGATACATAACGCAACACCACGGCACGGTGGTTTATGGCGTATTTGACGGCGTCGGCGTTGCCAGTGAGGGCAATTATTTCTTGATTGAGGGGAGGGCGGTTAAGACTCCGGTTAACACCACAATTCTCTACGGTAAATTTATTCTGTGGGGCGGCTACCTCTTGAACGGCACGGAGGTTAAGCCTAAACACGTAATGGGTGCTTGGGTGGCCGGTGACGTGGTTGTGGTGTCTGGCGGTTTCCAGGTGCTCGTTGGCGAGGCCCACACGATAGGTAACTATACCGTGGTTACCGGCAACCCGGCTAGGGTGTTGATTATTGACGGCTACCTATACTACCCTAAGTAAAACACGCCTTTTTTCCTCTTTACAAACCTATAATGCAGCTATTTGACTTTTTTCTAATCTTGGTTTGGCTTTTTTCTCCCGCTTTGGGTAAGGGGACCTCCCGCTTTACCTCGATGCTCGCATGGCTTTCAACTCTTTCGGCTTTCAATTCTCGGGGCCTCTCCCGCTTTATTGGGGGGGCAACGTTGGCACGGCGGACTCCCGCTTTGTTTTTTGATTTGTGTAAAGCGTCGGCGGGGGATAAGAGATTTATATCTATGAGATATGTATGCCGTGAATAGGTTGGGGTTCATAATAACGGTGATGTTGGCGCTTACGGCTTTGTACTACCTAGGCACGTCCATGTTTAAGCCCTCTCAGCCTCAGGTTGTCGTGGTTAAGCCCTCTGGGGCGCAAAATGCAACACAGCCGGTTTCGGTGCCGACTGGTGGGCTTTGTACTAGGGTAGTGCATCTAAAGGTGGGGAGCGTGTCTATATGTGCCGACGTGGTCTATAGCATGCTTAAAACTGATGACTCGCTTCAGGTGGATTTTCAGGGCGGCACGGTTCAAGGACTGTTTACGTTTATATCGGCACCAACTTGTCCGGTGTCCACTACGCCTCAAGGCGTCTTTATTCCGTGTAGGGCGCAAATCTTGATACCGCTTAAGCAATGAAATGTTTTTTAAGGGCTGACTATGTGGTGCTATGGTTTGGGAATTTCTAAGAGGCTCTACCTCCCCGCCTAGAAACGTGTGCGTAGTGACGCCCGCGGGCCCCTTTGACTTCAGCATACAATGCAACGTTACACAGGAGACCATTAGGCAAATCGTGGACAAGGAAAAGGTGTGTATCATAGAGCGCGATGAAAAGACGGGCATGTTGATGTCCTACTGTGGGCAGGGTAAGGACGTGGCGGTTAGGCTTTTTAGATGACGGCTTTGCGTAAGGCGGTTGTATTAATCTATCTGGCTTTTTTGGGCTTTTCGTGGCTTCAGTTGATGTGGTTTTTTGGGTATCCTAGCGTGGGGGGTTTTGTCTTGACTCCTAGCTCGCACCCGTACATACCTCCCTTTTCCCTTGTGGTGGTAAAGCCCTCTAATGCATGTAATGGCTGGGCTGTAAAGTTTATTGAGGTTAGCTTTTTCGGCTCTAAGCTCTACCTGCCGGTTGTGCACTATTTCGCCAAGGTGGGGTCCACTACCTATGAGTATTTCAACTACTACGTGCTCACGGACAACGTGTGGAATAACGTGGTTAACTATTTCTATCGGCTGGTTGACCCTAAGTGGGTAGCTATGCAGTACAATGGGCAGTGTGTGGCTGAGGTCGTGGCCGTAGTGCCGGCCCCCATCATCATTATTATAATGGCCGTGGCATTGACTACCGCAATTTACTATGGGGGCAAAAGGGTGTGGTGATTCTTGACATTTCCTATTGATAGTCCTAGAAAAATTTAAATACATGGACAATACCTAAGGTCATGTCGTACAATATAAGTGCTGGAATGCCGGTTGGGAGCTACCCAGACACGATACAAGGCACTCCCTTCGTGGAGGCGGCTGAGGAAAAGTACAAGCTACGCTACGCGCTTGGTGTGTGCACGGCGCTAAGGGAGGCGGACCCCAAGGGGTTCGAGGAAACTTTCGGGGCTGGCGAGGCCGGTTTGCGCAATTGTGCGCTTAAGGCTGGGTCCTACGCGGATAGGAATTTCGATATCTGGAAAGTCAAGTGGCCTACGGCTCTCCGGGCTCAGATTGCGGCTTTCGGGTAAGTCTAACCCAATTTTTTCCCTATTTTTACGGTTTTTGAATAAAGCATTTATATAGTGGGGATATTATCCTCCCATGCATATTCAAACTGTGCTTAAGACGGTTTTAGAGGCTAAGAGGCGTGATTACTATGGCGTTGTCTTAAAGGCGGCTGAGATTTTGGATGAAAAGGACCTATGCAAAATGGCGGCATTGGTGGTTGCGATACTGACGTATAGGAAAGGCACCTTAGACCCAGCTATCGTGGAATTTGCCGCAAAGTGTTTAAATAAGTATCCTAATTTGATACATGCTTTCACCAGAATTGGCGTCAATCCTCCAGACTCTGTGGCAGGTGCTGATTCAGCTATTCCAGTTGCTGGCGGCGGTGGTAAAGAGTCCATTAACTAGCCTCATAGTGGGGGCTATCCTAGCTTTCGGTGGCAGGCATATAATCTACGGCGTGGGGCTGGCCCTAATGATTTACGGTGCCTTGGCCCTCATAAGCGGGTGGCTGGGCTTTAAGCTGGTGCCGTAATGGCTGGGAGTTTCGTGTCGGCTAGCGAGTTGCCTGCGGCTTTGATGAATAAGGACTTTAAGCGGTTTATGCGTGAGTTGCGCGATAGGCTGTTAGAGGCCGGTATATACGTTGATAGGATAAAGGCCGTTACTACGTCGGGGGATATTGTAGTTGTATATAGTGATGCTATTGTGGTAGAGCTGTCGTGGACCAATAAATCGGTGGTTAAGGTTAGGGAAAGGCTTTAAACCCCCATATACATTTTTGCCATGCGTATACCTATTCCATTGATATTCGCGGCGGCGGTGGCGGTGGGCGCAATAGTGACAATTATTATTCAGATTAACCTCCAGGTGCTTGGGTCGTGGGATGACCGCTATGCGGCTTTCAACGGCACGCATGTCTACCAGACAGCCCCTATGATTGCCACGACTTACAAGACCTTATACCTGGGGTTTGGCACGGCTTATTTCCAAAATCCGACTTCTGTCTACTATTTGGACAAGGTAAGGAGCGGGGCGGGTGGCGGCAACGGTGACTTAGGGAAATACATGCCTATTAGGCTTATGGTTACCTCCGGCTCTTTGCCTACCAACACCTACATTAAGTGGGTTAATCCATTGGCGTCTACCGACACTAGGGCGATATATCTAGTAGACGGCACCACTAGGGGCTATGTGTTGGGTCGGTATTATGCGTCGGGGGCCGGTGTCTGGGTTGACGTGGCTGTGCCTATATACTACAAGGGGACCGACTCCGTTCTTATCTATCCCATGGAAAAGGCCTCAGTAAACGGCGCTGAGGGGTGCACGGTGCTGAAAAACGCGGGCTCACCGTTTACTAGCGCCTATAAGTACGTCTATGCTGTGCTTGACGGCCAGGCATATGATTGTGCTTATAGTAGCTGGTCCTCCGTCACGGTGGGGTGGGTATCGGTGGCGTCTTCTGTGACTAGTGCCGCGCTTTACCCATCTCCGACCTACTATAAAGTGACCGTGAACAACGTGGACATCTACCTGTCCTATTGGTATGTGGTGGACACGGACCCAAGCTTTTTCGCGGTTAAGGTGGGCTAAGTTTTTTAATTTCTGCCTATTTTTTCCTATGCGTAGGTTCAATAGGATTCCAATTCCGTTGCTGTTTGCTCTAGCTGTGGCTGTGGGCGTGGCTGTCACCATAATTATTCAGATTACTGTGTTGGCGCCGCCTCCGGCAGTCGTTGCACCCATAGAGACCTCTGCCACAAGTCTTGACACGGGCTCTAGCACGTATTCCACGTCCGTGACCGTGGCGTCGGGTTCTTATGCTGTTTATCCCACCTTGGCTGGTCTTGGTAAGCTTCAGCTAACGGCCAACACCACGGGTTGGTATTACCTACAAGATGACTTGGTCCTTACGGTGGTGAGACGGAGCACGGGCGATGTTAACCTTACCCTAAGCACGGGCCAAACTGTATACGTGAGGGAGATTAACGCCACGCATGCTTTCATATTATATAGCGGACGTACTACGGGCGTTGTGGCTCAGAAAGTTCAAGTGGGCGCTACTGGGTGGATTGTCTACCACCCAGTCGTTACTAGCTATGACACGGCCACGTTAAACGTGATGAAAACCCTTATGAGCGCTTTGGGATATGCGAATATCTACGTGTTTCAGCCTAAGCCGGACTATGTGGCGTATGACCCCAGCACTAAGACTTTCACCGTATATTTTGACTACGTGGACAATACTGGCGCGGTTACCGCGAAATATTACAGTGTCACTAACACCACAAGCTTTGTGCCTATACCTACCACCACGTCCGTCACCGTCAACGGTATTGCGCAAATAGACGTGAACAACTACGTAATCTATTCGGTTTGGGCGCTACTCTACTACCAGCCGACGTCTAGCACCAATTCAGCACTCACGATTACTCCGGCCCAGTAATTTTTTCCGGGGGCGTAAAATTTTTTAACCCGCGTGTTTCTTAGGGATATGGGCGAAACTCCGGAGGGTCCGATGCCTCACAAAAAGAAAAAGTCGGAGGTTGCTGAGCTTAAGCCGATACCGTCCATGTATTTCCAGACGGAATATGAGCTGGTGGTGGACTTGGTGAGGATGTTGCGCGGCATGGGCATACTCATGCATACTAAATGTCCGCGGTGTGGATTTGAGGGCAGTGTAAGCGTGGTGGAGACTAAAAGTGGGTATAGGTATCTAGTGATAAGGCATAGTGATGGGAGCACGCACACAGTGCCTAAGACGGAGCTTTCTTCAGTGCTTAGGGAGCTCTGTGAGGTTAAAAAGGACCTAGAGTATATCCTTAAGCGCTTTGAGGAATATGAGGCGGGCGCTAAGGTTAAGGTCTGTGTGGGGAGGGGGTAATGAGGCTGGTCGTGGCTGGCGTGGTTCTTGAATTGCTTGATGCCTTGACTACTTTGGTGCTTATCACGTGGGGGTTGGGGCATGAGGCTAATCCGCGGCTGTTTTTTGTCAATGAGGCGCCGGTGTGGCTTATTCCGATATTCCTAGCACAGGCGGCTTTCGTGGGTGGGGTGGGGTATCTGGCTTGGCTGGAGAAAAGGCGTGGTTTTATGCGCGCATATTATATGACGGCTATGCCTCTAGCTGGCTATATGGCGCATAAGGCGCTTGTTGTTGCTAACAACGTGGCGGTGGGCTTGTCCGCGGTTTATGGCCTAGGCTTTGGCGGCCTTGATTTTGACGTGTCGGAGTTTCTTAAGATGTCCATGGTGGTGGGCGGCGTGACGTATGGGGCGGTGAGGGCTTTGTCTGTTAGGCCTATTTCTGGGGGCGGCCGCCTTGGTCCTTAAATAGGCGCTTTTTTCCCTTTCAATTGTTTTTCCGCGGCTACGTGGGCGGTAACTTTTAATAATCCGCATTTCATTAGGATACATGGCTAAAACTAAGTCTGTGTCGGAGCGGAATAAGCTGTATGTGAGGGTGGTGCCACACTCAGGGTGGTCTAACTATTATGGCTGGCTTAACTGCCATGCGGGGGGTACTATCGAGTTTAAGGGCACCACTCTAGGCTATAGAGAGGATATCCTAAAAATCCTGAGGCGCATGGTGAGGGCTGAGGCTGAGCCGCCTGAGGTGGTGGTGAGGACGGCTAGGCTTTTGCATGAGCATATCGAGGCTTATTTGCGCCACATAGACGTGATGGGTGATGACTTAATTGGCACGGCGGTGGATTATGTGGACCCGGAGACTCCGTATAGGAGCTTTACGCTACGCATGGAGGTGAGCACCAAACAGGTTGATGTGATGGGTCTTGTAGCGTCCGGCGGTGGGGAGCATCTTGGGCCGGCTGTGTCGGGCTGGCTTACCGCTATTGTGGCCGAATTCAAGGGGTATGACGGCAGTGATGGAAACGGCAGGCATATGGTTAGGCGTAAGCTTGTGTTTAAGGGCCGTATTGACTCGGAGGTGGTGTGGCGTGAATTGCTGGCTACTGTCAGACGTGCGGTTAACGCTCTGCCTACGGAGTGACGGCTCTTAATTTGCTTTTAAATCGGCGCGCCTTTTTTCTTTCAATTCTCCCGGCCTCTTTACGGCGGGCGTAAAATTTAAAAATCGGGCTTTCATAGGGATACATGGCAAAAAAGAAAAAGAGCCAAACCCAGGAGGGGCTGGAGGCCCCTCAAAAAGATACTGTTTTTCCTGAGGCGGGTGCGGCCCAAGGGGCCGCCAGCCAAGTCAAAATACCTGATGACGTGGCTGAGTTAGTTAGGGCTACCTTAAAGGTGGCGATGGCGCAACGTAAGGTGTACGGCATAAGCACCACGTTGACGTCGTTGGTTAGGGCGGTGGCTAAGGCGTTGGACAAGTACATTGACGGCATTCCGATGGCGGTGCTTAGGGAGTTCATTAAGCGTGAGGTAGAGGCTATGGGCTACCTTGTCACTGAGGCTAAGGTTAACTATAACGGCGTGCCGTACATGGCTGATACCGTGATACTCTACAGGAGCTTTGATGAGATTGTTGACATGATTAGACATGGGCGCGTGGAGACGTTTAAGCCGGTTATCACCCTTGACGGCATAGACCCCATGTTTGACAAGCTGGCTAGTGAGTCTGGCAAGTAAGGCGATGACTAAGGGGGTCTGGGCAGTAGAGGAAAAGATAAGGGAGATGTTGATGAACGGTGTGGAGTTTCCGCATGGCCGTAAGGTGGCGGTTTCAGTTGGTTCCGACATGTTTACATGGATTGAGATTAGGCCTAAGCGGGTTACGGTCGTGTACATAAAGGACACCTATAGGGTGACGGTGCACGCGGCTGTCCACGACGACGGCAGGATTGAAATAGAGAGCGTATCGCTTGACACCATGTGTGGTGATGGTGGGGGCTATGGCTAAGGAGGGGACGCTTGTGCACGTCTATAAGACGTGTATGGATTCACTTAATGATGCTGAATATTGTAGTGCCTTGATGGAGGTTGTGCTAGAGCTCTACACTAGGCGGGTGTTTAGCTATACGCCTATGGGCCGGGATAAGCCTATATTCCACTTGGCGCTACCTCATAACGTTGACTATACGGCTGGCATATTGGTGGACTTGACAAAAAAGTCGGTTGTCATATTGCTACATGCGCCGCACCACGTGGTTCATCTAAAATATGAGAGGAATGAGGATGGGCGGTTTGCGTTTAAGAACGCTTTGGTATCTAACCTGGAGGTGGTGGCCGCAATGAATGGGCCGCTTAAACTGTCCGATAAGCTGGAGGGGGGTGGGCTATGAGGGTTACTAGAGACGCTAGGGTGCGCGTACGTCTTTCGGACAACATGATTAGGATGCTGGTGTGTAAACGCCTAAGGGGGGCGCGTGGCAACATCTACACAATTAGGGCCGGACAGATATGTGAGGAAATTAGCGGTGTGGACCAAGCCTCTGTGGCGTGTAAGGTGGCGGTCAGGCGGTTTGTGCTAGCCGTGTTGCATGAGGCTATCGTGCATGAGCTGTCGGACAGATATCGGATAGTGATTAATGTCGGTAAGGCGCGGGAGTTGCTGGGGTGCTCTGAATATGAGAATTAGGGGGTATCTCCCTAGGGGGATTGCGTTGACTTGGGTGTTGGGTATTCCTCTGGAGGTATGTGAGGCCGCCCCATCTAGGGATAAGCTTAGGGATATCATTAATCGTTTTATTGCGTTTACGTTAGGGAGCGTGCCGGTGAGGTATGAGGTGCGTGAGCTGAGCCGCTCTTTCCTTATCAGGTTTACGGCTGAGGTGGCTGAGCCGGCGGCTATGTGCCGTAAGAATTCTGATTATGAATTCAAGGATTGCGTATACACATGTGTCCATAGCAATATACCTCTAGCTGAGTGTGAGGAGGCGTGCCGTACGGAGATTATTGAGGAATGTGACAGGTTTGGGCGTACGGCTACCGCAATGAACATGAACAGCATAGCGCACGACTTGGCCTCTCTATTTGAGGCGTGCAACGTGAGGTATTATGCGCACATGGGGGCTTCTACTAATCTGCATATCCTATCTTTCGTGGCCTTTTTCGAATAGGCCGGCTTTCTAAAGACGCCTTTTTTCCTCTTTACAAACCTATAATGCAGCTATTTGACAAATTCTTAATCTTGGTTTGGCTTTTTTCTCCTGCTTTGGGTAAGGGGACCTCCCGCTTTATCTCGATGCGGCTTTCAATTCTAGTGCCAACTTTACGTGAGGCGTAAAATTTAAAAATGCGGATTTCATTAGGATACATGGCTAGACACGAAACTCCACAGGGTCCGACTAAAAAGAGGGTTTTTTTGAAGGTGAAGGTGGGTGAGGAATATACGGAGTATGTGGCGTCTTATGAGGGGGTTCAAATTGAGGGTCTGACAATGGGTGGTAAGGAGGACATTAAGGATGTCGTGAGGCGGGTTATAAGGGCGTATAATGAGCCTCCAGATATAGTGGTTAGGGCGGCTGTCTCAGTGGTTAACCATGTCATGTCGGCTGTCAGGTTAGGCGCCAAGGTGGTGTGGGGAGGTGTGGGTGTAGAGTTTGGTGATGATGAAAGGCTGAAGCTTAGCGTTTACCTATATAGCTACATAGACGATGAAACGGACCAACATGGGTGGGAGGGTGAGGTGGTGGCTAGTTTCTCCGGCTATGATGGAATAATGGTGGATAGTTCTCATAAGGTGGTTAAGAAAGTTAGCTATGGTAGGGAAATTGACTACATGGGCCTCTACCGTGAGCTGATTAAGGTGGCTAGATACGCCTACAACTTTTGGCCCTCCTATTGAGTCAGGCGCTTAATTGGCTTTTAAATCGGCGCGGCGTTGATATTTCAACTCTCCCGCTTATTTTACGTGGGACGTAAAATTTAAAAATCCGGCTTTCACAGTGATACCATGGTGGCTAAACCACTCCGGTATAACCCCAAGGAAATGAAAAGGGTTTTTTCCAAAATCACGGACCCCACCACGAGGGTTAAGGCCGTGGTGGCGCATGTGCTGGAGGATATCCCTGAGGCCTATGACGTGTGGGTGGGGGAGGGTGTCATAACTATTAGGGCGGTGGGCGGCGGTAAATTTATTGGCGATGTGGTGAGGCAGGTGGTTTGGTGGCTTAAGGAATTCGGGTGGTTTGCGTTGGTGAGGCCTATTGAAAATGGCTATAGGATTGAATACCTCCCGGTTGGCTATGCGTGGTGAGTGGGATATTAGGGCGGCTTGTCCTAATCGCGTAAAGTATCTACGGGAGGCGGTTGACATGCTGAGGCATAATTATCACGACGTTGACGTGGTGGATAGTGGCACGGAGCTTGGTCCGTGTGTCTACCGCACGGTGTTTAGGGTGGCCGTGTCTAATCCGGAGGATGGTAAGGCCGCGGCTTTGGCTATAGCTAGGATTAACGAGTTTGTCCGTGGTGTAAGGGCTGGGCTGGAGTCCTATGGGTGGCGCGTCTTTGAGCGGGTGAGCTATGTGGACGGGGGCTATGCGTATATGGAGGTGACGTGGCTGAGGCGTATACGGCTACCGTCTAAGGACTACGCTACTCTTATGGACATCTATGAGCTAGCCGCGCCTTATCTTGTGCCGCGTGTTGGGGCTGGGGGTCAGTAAACAATAGGTTTTTATTTCTCTATTTCTTTTTGATAGTGCCGCGTGATGTTAGTCCGGTGACTAGGATGCTTATTAGGCTTAATACGGTTATGCGGAATTTTAAGGGCAGGGGTGAGTATCCTATGCTTTTTGTGGTTGACCGCATGGGTGATAGGCGTGATGTGGTGGTGCTTATCGTGGACATCTTCTATGAGGATAGGGAGCGTGCTGAGGGGGTGGCTAAAGAGATTTTGGGCCATTTAGGCACCTATAATATCAAGGTGGTTGACTATAGGCTGGATACTATTATGGTGCCGTTTAAAGAGGCGTGGCGCTTTATAGTCCTTGTGGCCGTGGACCACTCTCAGTGAGGTGGCCATGTCTTGGCGTAGGGCTGTCTCTAGTGTCGTGGCGTGCATGTTGTTTTTTTCCTCTGTCCTTGTGTGGTATTACTATGTCATATTCTTTGGTGGTGGGGCTATGAGGCATCTAATCATTAAGGGGATGCTGTTTGTGGCGGCTCTTGTCTTTGCCTTTGAGGCAGTGAGGTATGCGGTTAAGGGGGAGTATTGCGTAGCTGGTTTGCTGGATGCTTGGGCTTTGCTTATGGTGATTGGTGCCGTGGTGGCTCTATAGCTTTGTTTCTAAAGTGGGTGGCAACGTTGGCACGGCGGACTCCCGCCTTATTTTTTGACATGTGTAAAGGGTCGTGTTTCCGCTTTATTTGCTTTTAAATCGGCGCGGCGTTGATATTTCAACTCTCCCGCTTATTTTACGTGGGACGTAAAATTTAAAAATCCGGATTTCATAAGGATACATGGACCCCAAAAACTCCCTAAACCAGGTAAAAAGGTTTGAGACCGACGTAATACTAAGGACCAAGTTTTTCCACATAAAGCATAGGGGTGTGGTTTACCACGTGAGGACCGACGGTGACACGGAGGCTATTCTGTTAGCGGAAAACCACAGGTGGCGTGACGGATACCTAATGGTGGTGATGCGCAACAAGGACATGGACAGTAGGGAGGCGCGTGAGTTAATCAACGACTACGTGAACGGTAATATCTGGTGCCAGGAGTGCCACAACATGTGGGATGGGGCCGTGTCTTTCCGCGTGGATTTGAAAAACGGCAGAATTGTGAGGGCGGTGTGTGCCTATTGTGACACAACGGTTGATGACATGGTTAAGGCTTTCGATAGGCAGGAGGCCCAGATTAGGGGTGGATAGGCTATGGCTAGGCGCAACTATAGGAGGGGCTACTTCTACGGCTTTGAGGGCTGGGTGCCTCCGGCCGTGGGCTTGACTCCGGAGGACTTTCCTGGCAGTGCCGTGTTTATTGAGGACATAATGCTGGAATTTAAGCAACGGTATCCCGGCCGTATAGTTAAGTGGGATGTGGACACTACTAAGGACCCGGCGGAACTTTGGGCGGATATCAACGCGGCCGACATGCGTGAGGCGATACAAGTGGCTGTCAAGTTGATTAAGTGGCTGGGGCGTAATGCTTTCCACGTATTTTCGGAGGACCCTATAGAACAAGTGGGGCCGAATACGTGGCGGTTTAAGTATCGCATAAAGAGGGCCTAAAGCCTTTTTTATCCTATAGGTCCTTTTAAATCGCGTTTTTTCGGACCCTATATTTGCTTTTAAATAGGCGCGCCTTTTTTCTTTCAATTCTCCCGGCATCTTTACGGGAGGCGTAAAATTTAAAAATCTGGGTTTCGTTAGGATACATGGCCCCAACAATAAACACGGAGGTGGGTCCGGCTAAAAACCAAAACTTTTTTGAGGTCCGCACTACCAAGGAGGGCACGCAATACATGGCCGTGCGTGGCGATATTGAGGTTAGCGGGTTCACGACGTCTAAGACCATGTCGGTGGTGGAGCGCATTGTGGAGCGCATATTTAAGGCTAGCCGTGAGCCGCCTCCGGAGGTGTCTACGGCCGCGGACAAATTAACTGACTACGTGGAGGTTATGACTACGTGGTTTAGGTCGGAGTACGTGTCTGTTAGCGCCACCATAAAGGCCGGTGATGCTAAGATGACACTAGGCATCTACTTGACTTACTACAGTGACGAAAAAGTTAGCGAGTGGCGTGGCAGTGTTGAGGCGTTGGCTGAGGGTAAGGACGGTAAAAAGTCGGAGGGGCGGCATCTAGTAAAGAGGCGCGTGGTATTTGCTGATGATGTTAGCGGCTTTAAAATCTATAGGGAGTTAATGACCGTGGCTAAGCATGCATATAACGCGGTGGTTAGTGAGGAATAAGGGTCTCTTTTTTCGAGACTCGTGGTTTAAAAGCACATTAAGGCGCGGCCCATGGATTTCTTATTTCTATTTTTTTAAATAGAGATATTATGGCCCTTTAGGTCCTTTTAAATCGGGGGTTTTTGGGTTCTTTATTTGCTTTTAAATCGGCGCGGCGTTGATATTTCAACTCTCCCGCTTATTTTACGGGGTCCGTAACATTTAAAAATCCAGGTTTCGTAAGGATACATGGCCTCCCAAATAAACTCCCAAATCCCCCAGGAAAAAGAGCCCTTTTTCATAGAGCTAAAGGTCGGTAAGGACCAGACTAAGTATAGGGCGTGGGTTAGGCATTACGTGGTGCGTGGCATAACTAGGGGCGATAAAGAGGCCGTTAAGGCCGTGGTGAGGCGCATGGCTG
>Ga0209225_1001456_pt1 | contig 23269 bp, 22 predicted proteins | sample WasSprMetagenome_FD_184732 | JGI IMG/M metagenome (GOLD analysis project Ga0209225, IMG submission 184732) | Sulfidic aquatic microbial communities from Washburn Spring, Yellowstone National Park, USA - WS (SPAdes) (version 3) | ecosystem: Environmental > Aquatic > Thermal springs > Hot (42-90C)... | reverse complement strand
CTTTGAAATCGTCGTTATTGATGATAACAGTCCCGATGGAACAGCTGAGATTGCAGAAGAGTTCGGGAAAAAATTTAGGAACATAAAAGTAATAAGAAGACACGGGAAATTTGGCTTAGGCTCAGCTATAGTAGAGGGGCTAAGCGCAGCAAAAGCAAAAATAGTAGTTGTTATGGATGCCGATCTTCAACACCCTCCAGAGGTCCTGCCCTACATGCTTAAAAAACTGAGAGAAGGATACGATGTAGTTATTGCTTCAAGGTATATAAAAGGTGGAAGAATTTATGGACTTAGCTTGTGGAGAAGATTAGTCTCAAGAGGAGCTACTGTTCTTGTATATATTTTATTTCCAAGATTACGTTATATTACCGATCCATTGTCTGGGTACTTCGCTTTAAATAAAGATGTAACTTATAAGATAAAGTTGAACCCCATCGGTTATAAGATTTTGCTTGAAATACTTGTAAAAAGTAGAAATATAAAAGTCTGCGAAGTTCCTTACAGTTTTCAGCGTAGAACCATGGGGAAAAGCAAACTTGGGTTACATGAAATGTTGAACTACTTAAGGCATTTATATACTTTGGTTAAAGAAACAAAGAAATTTTAGTGTTTGCGCTTGTTTTTCTGCTTAAGCTTTAGGATAAAAACAAACTTTTCTTGAAGTTAGTTACACACTTACAAGAGCAAAATATTTTTAAATTTTACTATTGTACCAAATAATAGACTTCAGCCGGGAAGTAACATAAAAATGAGTGAACACTTAAAGCGAATTGTGTTATTGATAAAATCATCTATGGTGATCATTAGCTTCATATTACTTTTCCTTTATCTACTTTCAATTCCAGTAGGTATGATACTTTTTATAATGGAAGCGATCTCTAACAGTTCAACTTTTCTAGAAATTCAGAACTTAAAGTATGTTTTATTCACATTAGCTGAAGCTATTTACGTTTTGTGTTTTATCTTAGCTTGGAAGTTAGAAGAAAACTTCAGAAGATCTCTTTATAATTTTCTTCATAAAACAAACCAAATCTTACCTGAAAACTTCTTGCTACTCATGCCAATCATTTCAAGCTTAGCTTATGTGCTACTAAGAATTGTCGAGATGATTCAAGAGTATTTTCAGATACCAATAGGAGTTCCTCTTTTAAGCTCGGATCCTTTATCAGCTTACCTTGAGCTGGCATGGTCTCCTATAGTTGAAGAATTTGTTTACAGAGCTCTGCCACTTGGTGTTTTTTATGCTTTCTACTTAAACAGGGAAGCTAAGTCTTCTTCTACTTATAGAAAACTTGGTACAGCCTTACTTTCCTTCTTTAGTCCAAGGCAAGCAAAGGGAAATTTGGAAAAAGATAATGCGTTAAAATTTCAAAGAAAAATTGGGTTCGATGAATGGATAATCATTATTCTTTCTTCAGGAATATTTGCCCTTTCACATTGCTTAGCCCCAAATGCTTGGAATATTGGTAAGCTTACTATAGCTTTCTTTCAAGGACTCTTTATGGCAGTATCTTATGCTCTTTATGGCCTCTATGCTTCTATACTTATGCACTGGTACTTTAATTACTACTTATATACTATTGGAACAATAACAATTTTTCAAACAAAACCTTCATTTCTAAGCTTGTTTAATGAGACAAGCTCTGTAGTTCTAACTGTGTTGGTGTTACTAACAAGCATAAAAAAAGTAAATGTGATTTCTTTGCCCGTACTGTATAAGGAGACACAACAACTTTTTAGAAAACTAAAATATAGAATTTGCGAGGCCTTCAAGAAAATACTAAGTTTTAGAGTGAGTAAAAAGGAAATTCCTGAACTAACATTGTTAATTCTTATTATTCTTATTTTAGGTTTAAGGTTAGATATTCTTGAATATCCAAGAAGCTTCGTCTTTGATGAGGAGTATTATGTAAATGCAGCTAAAGATATGCTGTACGGCAAAGCAACAAACAACGAACATCCGCCTCTAGCAAAGATGTTAATCGCATTAGGAATAATACTACTAGGAGATAATCCAGCAGGTTGGCGGATTTCTACCATTTTTGCAAGCTCAGTTTCCATCGTATTAATTTATGCACTTACCCTACATCTTTCCGGCAGAAAGGATATTTCTCTTCTATCAGCAACATTGTTTGCTTTTGATATAATGGCTTTCAACATAGGTCAAATTGCAATTCTTGATGCTCCAGCAATGTTGTTTACTCTTATTGCAGTTATACTGATTTTGAAAGAGAAGTATGACCTTAGTGGTATTTTTCTTGGCCTAGCCTCTTTGAGTAAACTTGACTCTGTGTTTGTGTATTTTGGTACTATAATGTTTTTGTACTTATATAAAAAAGATTCGAAAGGATCGCTTAAGGAACTAACAAGGTCTTGCCTGAGGAGCATTGTAATGGCTTTTGTTGTATTCTTACTTGGATTATGGATTTATGATGCATGGTATTCTATCTTTGCAAAAAATCCGCTGGTACACATCAGCTATATGATCACTTATCATAGTAGTTTGAAGTACCAAGAGCCAAAAAATGTAATTCTTCCACTACAATGGATAAATCCACTCGATCCCTTTACACCCATACCACTCTATGTCATGAAGGTAAAAGAATTAGATGATGTTCTGAAAGAGTATAGTCCAATTGCATACTATGAGATTTATACACCAGTTTGGTGGAGTATATGGATAATTGTACCATTTAGCTTACTTTATATTACTAGAGAATTCATAAAGAGGAAAAGATTCTCCAAAACCTATCTTTTCGCTCTCACTTGGATTTTTTCTAGTTTTTTGCCTTATGTTTTCATGGCATACATGTTGTCGAGATGGGTTTATCCTTTTTACTTCTTTTTAACATTGCCAGGGTTATATATAGGGCTATCCAGCTACTTAAATCAATATAAGTATTCCAAACTTTTTAGGATACCTATTGTCTTCTTGCAAGTTTGTTGGTTTGTATTGTGGTTTCCAGTTAAACCTAAAGGTCTCATTGACTTCCTCATATCTCTTAAACTACCTGCTTAGCTACCTTGATCTTTGGAAGACGATGTTCGTTTAAGTTCGTTCTTTGTGTGTCTTACTAAAAGCACTAAAGCTATTAGAGTTATAATTAGGAGAAAAAAGGTGTATAAAAATTCAAACCTCCATGTCATCGTACTAAGGTATACCAAAGTCAAGACTTCTAAAATAAGGCCCCATACAAGAATCGTTAACAAAACTCTTTCATACAAGTTGATTTCCCCCAGCTAGTTAATAAAATAAAAAGATTAATATTTCGGTTAATCAAGTAAAAAAATAAAAAAAATACAATGCTCCAGTGAATTTCTTATTACTTCTTTCTCGAGGCGACCAACCACCCAATTCCAGCACCTATGATGAGGGCTACGACTCCAATACCTCCTGCGCTAGCTACATCAAGTGTGGGAACAACTTGTGTGGTAGTAACAGTAACCTCTTTAACGACTGTGTTCGTAACTGTAACTGTAGTCGTTACTACTTGAAAACCATGAGCTGGAGCAGCTGCCAAATCTCCAAATATTTTACTGGTTGAGAATTTTGTACTACTAACCCAAGGAACTTCTTTTGGTGTTTGACCTTTTGGAGCTAATCTAAAGAGGACTGGCATGTTGCTAGGCCAACTCCAAAAGTTAGCGAACCAGAACCCGTTCTCCTCGTTTGGCCAACCGACCCACTGAACTTCAGAATACTCATACCATGTTGCACCATAGAATAGAGGTACCCCAGGTATGTCTTTTAACCATATCTCCTGAAGTTTGCTGTAAATTGCCTGTACCTTTGCAGGATCAGTTTCCCTAGGAAGTTGATCGATTAGACTAGCAACTTCTGGATTGTTGTAGTTTTCCCAATTACCAGAGGGATGACTTATTCTTGGATCCATCGTTGATCTAAATGCATTCCATGGATGAGCAAAACCAGGCGAAGCATCAGCCCATCCTATCACTAGATCCCACTTCTTGTCTGTTAAGTGTTGCCACCAAACACTGAAGTCAGGGAAGTTTGTCTTGACTTCTATTCCTATTTCTTTAAGATACGAAGCTATCATATCGCACATCATCATCCAATCTGACCATCCATATGGAACTTCTATCGTGAAGGAAAGCCTAGTGCCATCGGGTAATACTCTTATGCCATCAGCTCCTGGCTTTATACCGGCGTCGTCTAGTATCTTCTTGGCTTTTTCTATATTAAATGACCATCCATACTCATTTAACAAGGTCTGGTTGATATACTTAGCAGCTGCACTAGTATGAATTATTGGGACTGGTTTGGCCATTAGACCATAGTTGTAGTATGCTTTTTCTATCATCTCACTTACGTTCAAAGCATAAGCAATAGCTCTTCTTACTGCTGGATTATCTAAGCCCTTCGTCTTGTAGTTCATCCAAAGGAAGTCGATACCTCCACCAACGAAATATGGTGGGTGCGCGTAATAGGTTCTTACTGGCAACTTCTTAACTTCCCACATTTCCCATATTTTTGGAATAAAGTGTGTCATTTCGTCACGCTGTCCTTGTTCAAAAGCTAGAGCTGCTGCTGTGTTATCCTTTGGAATTATGTAAACTATATACTTTGGTGTTGGAACTCCAAATATGTCTTTTCCCCACCAATCGTCTACTCTAATGTACGAAAAGCTTGATTCTGTAACCTTATAAGCTTTATAAGGACCTGCTCCAATAATTTCTGATGCATTATCATCTTTGAAGTCAGTGGTTAGTTTTATGCCGTATTTAGCTTCTAGTGCTTCCCACCTATGTTTTGGTAAAATTATCTGGGGAAGAACACCCAACATTTGAAAGTAGTTCAGTTTTGCTTCGCTTGTTCTAAACTGCACTGTCTTTGAGTCAACAGCTACGACGTCTTCCAAATAATCCCAATAAGGAGTTATGAAGGGAACAACCATTCTTGTTCCTAGTTTCCAAGTATATACCACGTCATCAGCAGTTACAGGTTGTCCATCCCACCACTTAGCTTCGTCTCTAATCTTAACTTCTAAAGTATACTTATCGACCCATTTGTAACTGGAAGCAGCGTAAGGTATCCACTCATCTGTGTATGGAGTATACAAGTATAAACTCGGGTACATGATACCAGTCATAGCGTTGACGGACGATAGTAGCGGATTCCAACCAGGGATGTTCCAAGGATCTGAGAGAAAGATAGTTTGGTCTCTCGGGTATGTCTCTTGAGCATTTACTGTCTTTAGAGAAGTAAGACTTAAAGTTGAAAGGAGCAGTAGTAAAACGACGACTATGTACAGCCTCTTACTTAAACACGATTGTTTCATCTTATTTTCACCTACTAACTTATTTCTTTTGTAAGTATTTAAACTTAACTAAAATTTTTACATGAAAGTATTAAAAGTTATATAATTTCAAAAATAAAATAAGGCTTTCAAACAGTCTGAAAAGATGCGAATAAAGAGAGGTTTTAGCTGCTGGCGTAACCTGTTCTTATTCTAGGATCAATGTACGAGTAGATTAAATCAACTATAAAATTGGCAAGTAACAACGTAGATATAAGAATTATGAACGTTCCCTGTATCAGAGGATAGTCAAGAGTACTTAAAGCTCTAAACAGAAGATAGCCAGTACCAGGATAGTTAAAGACGAGTTCCGTTATAAGAGAACCACCAGCAATCGTTCCAAGATTGAGAGCTAACCCTGTTATCTGAGGGAGCATAGAATTTTTAAAAACATATCTTAAAATCTTACTATCTGATAAGCCGAGTGATTCGGCATAACTTACGTAATCCGCATTTAATTCATATATCACCATGGAACGCATACCAATGGCCCAACCACCCATCGCAGCAAGAACTATTGAGAAGAATGGAAGTTGATAGTGATATAGAAAGTCCATTATAAAAGTTGTAGTGAAAGAGGGTACAAGTGTTTCGCTATATGCTCCACCAACTGGAAAAAGCCCAAATGTTACTGCAAAAACATACACTAAAATCATCGCAAGCCAATAGTACGGGGTTTGAGAGAGCATTAGAAAGATGGGAAGCAAAGTGTTATCTATAATAGATTTTCTTTTGTAAGCTGCCAGAGCACCTAGAAGGTTGCCTATGATCCAGGAAACGAGAGTTGCAGGTATTAGAAGTCCTAAGGTAAAAGGTAAGTAAAGGAATACAAGTTCAGTTACTTTTCGTGGATAGAATGCGATTGATGTTCCTAAGTCACCATGCGACAACCTAACAAGAAACTCTAATAGTTGTACATGCAAGGGTTTCCCTATACCAAATTCTTCCATAAGTTGCTTGTAAACAGCCTGAATAAGCTCAGGATTAGTTTGAGCTTGTTGAAACATGCTGTAAAGAATTTGAGCAAGTGGATTCCCAGGTATTGCTCTAGGTAAAGCAAATATTATAAGTAAGAAAGTAAAGAAAGTTATCAAGAAAAATAAGAAACGCCTAGAAAGGTATCGAACAAGCGGATTCAATCAATACCACCTCTTCTTATAATAAAAGCAATAAGTTAAAAGTTTTACGCTCAAGAGCCTCATCTCTATTAAAAGCCCTCCCATTTTCTGTAAAGAAGTGGAATATCAGCTTTAAGCCTTTTAGTGTATTCAGAAGATGGGTGATCCATTACTTCGTCAGGTGAGCCTCTCTCAACTACTTGCCCCTTATACATTATAAGCATTTCATCACTTACATAGTAAGCTAGTCCTAAGTCATGTGTTATGAATATTACTGAGGTTTTGTACTCGTCTCTTAAGTTAGAAAGGAGCTGAATTACTCCTTCTCTAGTAGAAGCGTCTATCATAGAGACAGGCTCATCAGCCACTATGAGCTTAGGTTTAATCAAGTAACATCTTGCCACCATAATCCTTTGTCTTTGCCCACCGCTAAGTTCATGCGGATATTTACCTAGTACTTCTTCCGGATTTAGACCAACTTCTTTTAGTGCCTCACGGACAGTTTTATCTCTGTCAACATTTTGGTCTTTTATGAGTCCAAAAACCTGATAGAGAACTCTGTCTACCTTTTGAAGTGGATTGAAGGAAGCATAGGGGTCTTGAAATATGCCATGCACCTTGCTCCAGTATTCTTTCAGGTCTTGATATTTATTAAGCATGGTGACATCTTTACCTTCAAAGAATATTTTACCTGAAGTAGGTTGAATTAGTTTCAAGATCATCTTTGCCGTAGTCGTCTTACCCGAACCACTTTCACCTACCAGCGATACAAACTTGCCAGAATCCACTTGAAAGGATACATCTCTCACTGCTACTATTTCCTTCTTTCTAAGTAACCCTACTGTAAAAATTTTAGTTAGGTTATCTACACTAAGAAGCAACCAGCTCACCCCCCTTTGCTCGAAGAAAACAAGTGACAGGCAACTAACGTATCACCTTCAACTTCTAATAAAGGAGGTTCTTTATGCAGGCATATATCCATAGCAAACTTACAACGAGTATGAAAACGGCATCCACTTGGAGGATTCAACAGATTTGGAGGTTGCCCTGGTATGGACATAATTTTCCTTCTTTTAACTTCGGGTTCAGGTGTAACTATGGCGTTTATCAACCCAACAGTATAAGGATGCTTAGGATTATAGAGTATGTTATCAGTAGAGCTTAACTCTACCAACTTACCAGCATACATGATTCCAATCTTATCCGCTATTTGTCTAAGTACTGCTATATCGTGAGTTACAAAAATCATGCTTTGAATTATTCCACTTTTCTTTAGGTCTAAAAGAGTCCTGAGAACTTGTTTTTGACTTGAAACATCTAAAGCTGAAGTTGGTTCATCCACTATTAAAAGCTTAGGGTTAAGGAGCGTAGAGATTGCTATAACGACCCTTTGTCTCATACCCCCACTTAGCTCATGTGGAAACATGTAAAGAGCTTTTACATCTAGGTTCAGTTCCTCAAACCTTTTTTTTGCTAGAGAAAGAATTTCAGAATCAGAAAACTTCTTATGCTGAACTAACGCATCTTTTATAAAGTCTATAACTTTCTTGGTTGGCATTAGTGCATTTAGTGCGGATTGTGGAACTAGCGAAACCTCTACGCCCCATACGTCTTTTTTGAGTTTGCTTATGTTCATTTTTGATATTTCTTTACCATCAAGTAGTATCTTACCTTCTACTAAACGTAAAGGCGGCTTTATGGAGCCCAACAATGTGTTTACCAACGTAGACTTACCACAACCCGATTCGCCAGCCAGTCCAAGGGTTATGCCTTTTTCTAATGATAAATTTATTCCATCTACAGCCTTTACTACACCTTGTGGTAAAAAGTAGTATGCTCTAACATTCTCAGCACTCAGAAGAATCATCTTTTGTTCAACCGCCCTTCAACCTAGGGTTAAAATACTCATCAAGAGCTGTTGATAGAAGTAAAAGAGAGGTTGTTAGTAGCACTAAACACAAGCCTGGTGGGATAAACCACCACCAAATCCCACGCCTTACGGAGTCGAGGGTTTGTGCCCAATACAGTATTATTCCGAGCGAAACACCTCTTGTTAAACCAAGTCCGATCATACTTAGACCTGCTTCAGCTATCATCGCACCCGACATTAGTAAAACAAAAGTCATGAAAAGGTAGGAAGCCATGTTCGGTAGTATGTCTTCTAATATAATTTTAGTTTCGTTTAATCCTGCCATTTTTGACATCTGTATGAACTCTCTTTCCTTTAAGCTCATCACTTGAGATCTTACAGCTCTAGCTACCCAAGGCCATGAGGTAAGGCCTATTACCAGAGAAACAAAGAATGTGTTTCTCTCTTTTAGATAAGCTGCTATTAACATCATGATTAAAATAGAAGGAAGCACGAGCACAATGTTTGTTATAAGCATTAAAACTTCGTCTGTAAGACCATCTCTTAGTCCCGAGATCACGCCGATAGCAACTCCTATGATCCATGCTATTGCTGCAGCAGTAGCGCCTATGTAAACTGAATTTTTGATTCCATTAAGCAAGAGTGCTAACAAGTCTCTTCCCCAACTATCGGTTCCCAATGGAAACTCTCGAGATGGAGGTTGCTCTGGAAAACCAACCATTTTCAGCGGATCTGAATACCGCATGGATCCAATTAGGCTTACAAGAAGCGCACCAATAAATATAGCTAGGCTTAAATCTAGCTTTTTTATTGTAAAAAGCTCTTTAATCATTTTAGGTACCATTAAGGACTTTACCTCGCTTTTTTTCTATTAGCTTAAGGAGAATATAAATTTTTATAATTTTTTATTTCGAGACTGTCAACTTAAGGGAGTAAGATAGTTCAACGTTTGTTTCCTACTTATAAGCCAAGAGTTTCAGAACAATAAGTAACGTCAAAAAGAAAGTGAAGATTTAAATAAGAATTACACTCTGCTGTAAAAAAGGGATAAAGATGACTGCAAAAGTAGGATTAATTTTTTCAGCCATGCCTTCTGAAGTTCCAACGTGGCCTTACGTTGGTTATAACTATGAAGCTAGAGCTTCTGAGCTATCTGAAGCATTAAGGAAAGCACTTCCCCAAATTGAGTTTAAGGAAACATTAGTTAAAAACGTAGAAGAAGTAAAGAAGGCTCTAGAGAACATGGACGATGTTGTTGGATTTGTTGTTTATATTATAGGAATTTGGAACAATGTGCCATGGTACGTAATTAGTGAAAAAAAGAAGCCAACGATCTTAGTTGACGACCTCTATGGAGGAACTGGAGAATTTCTCCTAACGTTAGCTAGAGCAAGAAAGGAAAATTACAATGTTGTTGGTGTAGCATCTTCAAACTTCAACGACGTTGTCGAGAAAGTAAAATTACTAGAAGCCTTAGATAACCTGAAAAAATTAAAGATTTTGCTTGTGAGAGATAGTTTTCCAAAGTGGTACGAAGACTACGCAGAAGCTTTAGAAAAGACTTTTGGCTCTAAAGTAGTTAAAGTTAAAGTGGATGAACTCTTAGAAGAGTATAAAAAAGCAAACGAAAAAGAGGCTGAAGAAATTGCGAAGAATTGGATAACTTCAGCTCAGTTTGTAGAACCAAAGAAGGAAGAAATTGTTAGGTCTGCGAAGATGTATATTGCAATGAAAAATTTGATAGAAAAGTACGATGCAAAAGCCATAACTATTGACTGCTTGGGGCTATTCTACTCAAACAAGCTACCAGCATACCCTTGCTTAGGTTATGTAGAGCTCCTAAACGATGGCTTCATAGCAACGTGCGAAGCAGACCTAGATTCGTGCATAACGCAAGCAACTATAGAGTTTTCAACAGGTAGGCCTGGATTTGTTTCAGACCCAGTAATAGACCAGGCGAAGAATCAAATAATTTATGCTCATTGTTTAGCTGCAACAAAAGTTTACGGAAAAGAAAAAAGCAGTACGCCATACGATATTAGAACTCATGCCGAGGATAGAAAGGGAGCAGCCTTGCAAGCGTTTTGGCCTCTAGGAGAACAAATAACGACAATAAAATTTAATGTAATGCAAAAAGCTATGTCATTGCACAGTGGAAAAATAGTAGAGAACGTGAAAGAAGAAAAAGCCTGTAGAACTAAAGTAGCTGCAGAGGTTAACGCAAACTTAATTTTAAACAACTGGAACAGAGAAGCAGATTTTGGTTGGCATAGAGTTAGCGTAGTTGGTAACTTCAGAGAAAAATTTGTAGATATAGCGAGATTACTTGGGTTCAAGGTAATAGAAGAAGACAGATAAAATAAATAGGCAGTACTCACGTTGCAGTACGCTTTAAGATATCATAAGTGTAACTTTCATTTATATTACCAATAAAGTACTATAAATGAGTTTTTGATTCCATGGAGCAAGCTCGTTTGAGAATCTAGGAGTTGCTTTTTTGTCAACTAATTTTAAAGTAAAAGAAGCCTTTAAAAGAGCTGTAATAAGATGCGGTTTCATTGTTTGAACAAAGTTAACATGACAACGTAACTTTAGCACAAACTTAAAATATTGGCGCTTATTAGTAGTTAAACAAAGTAATGAATACAGGAAACAAGATGAATTCAAAGCCATTAGAGGAAAGAGTTTCATTTCTTGAAGGAAAAATTGAGGTTCTTATCAACCAAGTAAATGAACGTCTTAGAGGAATTGAAAGTGAGATTAGTAATTTGAGAAATGAAATGAATGAAAATATTAACAACTTAAGGAATGAAATGAGAGAAAACATCAACAGTTTAAGGAGCGAAATGAGTGCGAACATTGACAGTTTGAGAAGTGACATAAGAGAAAATATTGGTAGCTTGAAAAGCGAGATAAATGAAAACACCAAAAGTTTAAAGAATGAAACGAATGAAAATATAAATAGTTTGAGAAACGAGACGAATGAGAATATTAACAGCTTAAGAAAAGAAATGAGTGCAAAAATTGACAGTTCGAGAAGTGAAACAAAAAGCGAAATAAATAGTTTAAGAAGTGAAATTAAAGAGCTGAACGATAAGATGGATAACCAATTTAAGTGGTTGATTGGTCTTATTGTAGCTTCATGGTTAATTCCAATCCTTCTAAGATTTTTCTTTCCTTGATATTATAATGCTTTCTAATGTTTAAAAATTAGATTTAGTCTACTTTAGCTTAAAAAACCAGCCCAGTAACCCAATAACGACCAGTAAAGCACCTAGAGCTTCAAAGTAGTACTGGAAATTCCCAAGTGGAGAGCCGGTTGCATAGGCAATGTAACCTATTAATATGCCTACGACTATTAGAAGAGTAGCGTAGGACCTTGCGAGTATAACTTTGCTTGACATTTCTCCACTTCTTAACTAAGTGGCCTATTTTATTCTTTTCTTTTCTTAATCCAAAATACTCTGTTAACTTAGGTGCCATAAAAGCAACATTATAAGAACCAAGATAAAGATACTCTAGGTACAAGCGGTTTTCTTAAAAAATATAAGCTTTTTATCCTCTTAACTCTAGCAAGTAAAACTTAAATTACTTATGAATGGCAAAATAACTTGAGGAAGCAATAGAGAGCGGAGGTTGCCAAGCCAGGACAACGGCGCAGGACTTAGGCTCCTGTCCCGCAGGGGTTCGTGGGTTCAAATCCCACCCTCCGCACCAAATTTGGTTGTTGGTGTTAAAGTCTCGGCCTTCTTAAGAATAAGTTATGGACATTTTACTTCACGCACCAAAAATTGTCCGTAATTATCGATTTTATATTGCGAGGGGTATTTAAAGTCTTTTTAGAAAGTTCAACTAACATAAGTGAACTGACTTCGATGTTTCGGGCATTCGTACAAATAGTACGTATAATGTAGCTACATGATTTAAGCTCATCCTCCATTTCCAAACATTAACTAGGTATCTGCTTTCTATAGCCACTTACTTCACCTAAGTCACCTACAACTTGTGGATAAGGATCTTATCATGTTTTAAGCTCTTCATCTATAGCATTATACATATTAGATTTGTGAAAAGCACAACGTTAGAAATGAGATTGTAATAGAAGCCAATCTTTGAAATTTCTTTCGTCTAGTGCTACATAGAGTAAACCTTCAGTTAAATCGCTAATTAATAAGAAAATCTCTTCGTTGCTCTATTTGCTTCTAACATATTCTTGGCTAGAAAATATTTCACCAGAAACCACATAAAAGCTTGTATTTTTTTGCCACTAAGAACAGAAAATCTTATAAACCTCCGTATTTCTTTTTGGCGGAGGTGAATTGACGCGTGTCAACTATTCCTAATGAATCGATAGAGGCGGTTAAAGAGATACTAAAAGCTATACACCGAGGCGAGAAAATCGAAGAACTTAAAAAAAGGTTTGGAAGCGTTCTTCAACAAGTATCGCCATTCGAAATACCTTTAATTGAACAACAGCTAGTAAAGGAAGGTATCTCGGTTAATGAAGTATTAAAGCTTTGTGATCTTCATGTGGAACTATTTAGAGAAGCTCTACAGTCTAGAGAACTTAAGAATGTTCCGAAGGGTCATCCACTAGACCTCTTGATGAAGGAGAACGAGTGGGTGCTTAAACAAGCTGAATCAATTGGGCTTTATGCTTCTGCTTTACTCAGAGCTGAAGATGATGAACAAACTAGAAACTACCTAGCTAGTTTAAAGAAAATTGCATTCGAAATGAGAAAAGCTAGACTCCACTACAGGAAGATACAAATGTTGTTATTTCCTTATCTTGAAAGACGAGGGATTGTTGCTGTCCCAAGAGTTCTATGGGGCAGAGAGGATCAAACGATGGTAAAGCTTAGGCAGTTATCTGAACTCCTACAGAAGACAGAGAACGATGCAAACAAAAATTTAGTCAACGACATAGCTAACAAGGCTATTGAGATCGCTCAAGAATTCTCGGAGCTTGTATTTAGAGAAAATAGAATCCTATTCCCTGCTGTGCAGGCTCTTTTCAGCGAGGGTGAATGGGCCGCAATAGCGGAAATAGCTGAAGATTTGGGGTACGTAATCGATGTTAAAAGCGAAGGATGGAAAACGGATGCCAAGCCAGTGCTACCTTACGAATTAGAAGCAAACGTAACTTTCGAGCAAGTCGAAAAGTTGCCTCCAGAGTTTAGGTCGATGGCTACTTCTCATGGTATTGAGCCTGATACTTACAACGTGAAAAAAGAAGGAGACTTAGACCTTAGTACAGGCTTCCTTAGTGTCGAGGAGACTAAGGCTCTTTTTAGAGCTCTACCGATCGAAATAACGTTCGCCAACTTTGACGACAGAGTTAAGTTCTTTACAGAAAGTACTCTTCATAAAGGGTTTGTGAGAACAAAAACTATAATCGGTAGAAAGATTGAGTATTGCCATCCACCAAGGCTTGAGAATATCGTTAGAAAAAATGTCAATGAAATCAAACTTAGTGGAGCAGAGTACAAAGAATTTTGGACTAAAATGGGCGACAGAATATTAAGAGTATTAATAGCACCAGTGAGAGACCAAAAGGACAATTTGTTAGGTGCTGTAGAAGTAGTCGAAGACTTAACAGAAGTTGTGAACAACACGAATGAAATAAAGAATAAAATAATGGTGATATAAATTTTTGAAAGATGTATTCGAATTAACATATAGGTACGTTGTCCCCTCAATCAGAGGTATGCTTACTCGAGAACTTATTAAGAGGGGAGTGCTTGAAAGCAGGGCTGCGGAGCTTCTCGGGCTTTCACGTTCAGCGGTCTCAAGATACTTAAATGCCGAAAGAGGGAGTACTATAGACATGGTACAATTTAAAGATGTACTGCGGCTCATTGAGAAATTAGCCGAAGATATAACTTATAATGAGTTTGATGAGTATGAAGTTCAAGAAGAAATCACTAGGATAGCAGCTTACTTCATGTCAAAAAAGCACTTTTGTAAGTTTCATAGGAAGATAGATCCTAAAATAGATGTAGCAAGATGCAGGATTTGCCCATCTGTTTTCCGTGCCTAAAGGCATTAACTAATATATTTTAATGGATAAGTCCTTAAGTTTGTTTATCCTTGCCAAGTTCAACAGTAGCGCTGTTACGTACTCTGAGAAGAATGAAGCTTCAAGTGTACCGCCGTCGAAAACATCTACTCCTTCAATTTCCCTCAGTAAAGAAACAGCAACTTTCTTTGCCTCTCCTTCTCCGTACACTATTACTGAGTAGCCAGGTAGTGGTTCTGCTGAGTAAAGCTTGTTTGCAGGTATAGTATGAAGTGCGCTAACGACGTGAACTCCCTGTGGGAGCTCTTCCTTTACAATTACTGCAGAAGGTTTTCCATCTTTAAGCTCCGGTAAGAAGTAGCTACCTATTTTCTTTAAGTTTACAATGGGAGAAATCACTATTTTGCTACTTGAGAACTTTTCTCTAAGCGACTTTAAAAGCTCTAGTGCAGGTTCAAAGTCAACACAAAGCACCACAACATCAGAAAGCTCAACTACCTTGTCGTTTGTTTTTCCTTCTACTACGTTAATACTCAACTTTTCACTAGCTGCTTTTTCTACAACTTCTTGCGCAATTCTTTTTGCCTTTTCTTCGTCTCTTGAACCAATTATTACCTTATGCCTCTTTGCCCACCTTAGTGCTAAGCCTTTCCCAAGATGCCCAGTCCCTCCAATTAGTCCTATAGTTTCATCTTTGAGTTCATACTCTTTGCTCATGGCTGATTAGCCTCTTCATAATTTTTAAAGAATTTTTTTACAGTTGCAATAAAAAGAAAGAAACATTTAAATACCTTTTTGTTTTTAAATAAACTGTAACATAGTTTACTCCGTGGATCGCCTCCGCGGAAAGCTAATAGCTCGCGAAAGAGGCGATCCGAATATGTTCGAGGGCCCTATTCAAAGAATTGATGACTTAATTTGGGAAATCCCGAAGAGCTACAAGAACGGAATGAGAGTTAGTGCTAGAATATTTGCAGACCAAACTTTACTTAGCAAAATGAAGACAGATAAAACACTGGAACAAGCAGCAAATGTTGCGTTTCTTCCTGGAATTTACAAGTATAGCATAGCCTTACCTGATGCGCACGAAGGATATGGCTTTCCAATAGGAGGTGTAGCAGCAGTAGATTTTTACGATGGCGTGATAAGCCCTGGAGGAATTGGTTACGACATCAACTGTGGTGTTAGGCTCTTAACTACAAACCTAACTCAAAAAGATATACAGCCAAAACTAAGAGACCTTCTTAGAGAAATATTTCACAACGTACCAAGCGGCCTAGGTTCAGAAGGGAAAGTTAGGCTAAGCATCGAGGAATTGGACAGAGCAGTTGAAGAAGGCGTAGAGTGGGCAATAAGGAGAGGCTATGGGTGGAGCGAAGACGTGGAGTTTATTGAAGAAAACGGGAAGATGCCAGGCGCAGACAGTAAGAAGGTAAGCAACACAGCGAAAAGTAGAGGAAGGCCACAGCTTGGTTCCTTAGGAAGCGGAAACCATTTCCTTGAGATAGACGTTGTTGATAAGATATTTGATGAGGAAGCTGCAAAGGCTTTTGGTATAGAAAACGAAGGCCAGGTTACAGTTTTGATTCATACTGGAAGCAGGGGCTTTGGGCATCAAGTTTGCAGCGACTACTTAATAACAATGGAACGTGCAGCGAAGAAGTACAACATAGAACTTCCAGATAGAGAACTAGCAGCAGCACCAGTTCAAAGCCAAGAAGCAAAAGACTACATGGCGGCAATGGCAGCTTCAATTAACTACGCTTTCCTAAACAGACAAATGATAACGCACTGGGTGAGAGAATCTTTTGGCAAAGTTTTTGGAACTGATCCGGACAAGCTTGGCTTGAAGCTAGTTTACGATGTTGCCCACAATATAGGAAAAGTTGAAGAGCATGTAGTTGATGGCAAAAGAGTAAAGGTTGTTGTTCATAGGAAAGGCGCTACAAGAGCTTTTCCTGCAGGACACGAACAGATTCCTAAGAAGTATAGAGCCTATGGACAACCAGTACTAATACCGGGCTCAATGGGAACCTCAAGTTGGGTACTTAAGGGAACACAAACTGCAATGGAACTAACTTTTGGTTCAACTGCTCATGGCGCGGGAAGGCTTTTGAGCAGAAACGAAGCTTTGAGAAGGCATAGGGGAAGCGATATAAAAAGAGACCTTGAAAGTAAAGGTATTCTCATAATGGCTGCAAACATTGGAGTTGTTGCAGAAGAAGCACCCGACGCATACAAAGACCCAGACTTAGTAGCAGAAGTTTCTCACAGAGTTGGAATTGCAACGAAAGTTGTTAGACTAAGGCCAATAGCAGTAGCAAAAGGTTAAATCTAAGAATCTCCTTTTTTTGTTTTTTAACTAAAAAATTTATCTAGAGAAGTGCTAGCAAAAGAGCTTAAGGATGAAAGTAGCAGTTGGCTCAACAAACCCATTAAAGATAAGGGCTGTGAAAAATGTTATGAAAAAGATTTATGGAGATGTTGAAGTTATTCCTCTAAAAGTTCCTTCAAAGGTTTCTCATACTCCATTGACGGACGAAGAGTGCGTTGAGGGTGCGATAAATAGAGCAAAAGCAGCTATCGAGAAAACTAACGCCGACCTAGGAATAGGTTTAGAGGGAGGCGTAATAAAAAGAGCTGGAAGGTACTTTGTAACAGGCTGGTGTGCGGTAGTTGACAAAGAAGGAGAAGTTGCACTAGGTTACAGTGGAGGAGTTGAGCTACCCAAAAAGGTAGTAAGAGCGGTTCTTGAAGGGAAAGAGCTTGGCGACGTAATGGATGAGTTTGTTGGCATTCACAACGTTAAGAGAAAGATGGGAGCAATAGGAATACTTACAAACGGACTTTCGAACAGGAGAAAAGCAACAGAAGAAGTAATTGCTTATGCGATGGCGAAAAAATTGAGGCCCGAATTGTACAGATAGCAAAAGCTTTGTAACATAAGTTAAACATCCTTTCATCGTATATCGTTCCTTTTGTGTTTGTTTTGCTCACTGAATAAACTTACTAAAATTTTACTGGGAGAACAAAATTTTTCATTTAAGTTCTTTCTGGAACTTAACGCTTATCTAACCTTTACAGCTTAGGAAAGGGCTCATGAGCAAGGTAAAAGTGGTTGTAGTAAAGTGTCCAGTGTGCGAGGGCGACATTGAAGTGCCTTCTGACGCAATTCATGGAGAGATAGTTAGCTGCCCAGACTGCGGATCAATGTTTGAAGTAGACTCTGTAAATGGAGAAAACATTTCACTGAAACAGGTAGAAGTTCAAGGCGAGGATTGGGGAGAATAAAATAGAGCTCTCGTATAGTTAGAACAAGCTTTTCTAAGATGCGTTGATTTCAGCGAGTTTTAAAGACTGGAATATCCTTTTTCGACAACTATAGTTTTAATTTAGCGAAAAAGCTTACCTTTGACGACTAGAGAAGTAAAGAATGAAGAAGTTATAGCACTACAAATAACTAGAGGAGAAGAACCTAATTTTCCTATTCAGAACGATGGATGGCATCGTGAGCGACCTTAAGTTGGCAGTCTTAATTAAAACTTAAAAGCATTTTTTGTCTCGCGTGACACAAAATGCCCGCACTATCTCTTAACTCCGTGATGAATATTTTAATTTTGATAGTCGCAGTTTCAATGCTCGTTAGATTAATTCGATTACCGTATACGATTGCTTTGGTTTTTGCAGGATTAATTTTATCACATTTTTCTTCTTTTACATTGCCTCAAACTTCTCCTGAAGCTTTCTTGACTGTACTTCTACCACCTTTAGTTTTTTCATCAGCAGCTCATCTTGATTCTTTACAGGTAAAGAAGGAAGCAAAGGCAATTATTAGTTTTGCTTTTTTAGGAACTTTGCTTTCAGCCTTTTTAATAGGACTTTTTCCTATTTTTTCTTTAAGTTTAGCCTTCTCGAATCTCTACTTTTGGGAGTAATAATTTCTCCAACGGATGCTGTCGCAACCGTAAGCGTCTTTAAAGAGCTTGGAGTTTCAGAAACACTTACAACAATCGTAGAGGGAGAGGCTCTCTTTAACGACGGAGTAGCAGTAGTGTTATACTCCTCAATAATTTCAGCTTTTACCTATGGCACAATAAACTTATCCGAAATAGCTATGGGAATATTATTATCTATTTTAGTAGGGACTCTTATAGGTTTATTGTTTGGCTACTTAACAAATAAGATTTTTCTTCTTACAAAAGATAAATTCGTTCAAGCAATTTTAACCATTGTTGCTACTTATGGCTGCTATCAAGTGGCAACTCAGCTTGGTGGAAGTGGAATTGTTAGTGTTGCCATTACTGGTTTAGCAGTAGGGAACTTCATACATAAAACTCAGACAAAGGAGATTTCCGAGGCCTTTGACTTAGTATGGGATTTCACTTCGTTTATAGTAACAAGCGTTTCATTTGTTTTAATAGGAATATACCTTGATATTTCTACACTTTTTGATTACATTTGGCTTGTTTCGTTGTCGGTGTTAACAACTTTAGCAGTTAGAACCGTTACAGTATATGGCCTTTCTGATATCTTAAATTTTAGTAAGAGAAAAATTACAAGGTCTTGGCAAAACATTATAATATGGTCTGGTCTTAGGGGCATCATATCCATAATGCTTATACTTGGTTTACCTGTACTTCCAATTCCTCATGCAAAGGAAATAACCGCAATAGTTTTTGGAACTGTATTCTTCTCGGTATTACTTCAAGGTATGTCAATAAAAACTTTTGTTAAAAGGTTTTATGCTTAGATGTGAACTACTAAGAATCTAAATAGTCAACGCAATAAGTAGTAAAGGTTACATTCCAATAGCGCCAACTCGAAAATTCTTCTCATACATACTTACATCTTTCTTTTAACTCTTTTTTATGCAAGATCTCGTCAATTTCCTCCATGCAATGAGCTATCAAAACCTAAAGCTACAAGAAAAACTCATCATAAGGAAACTCTATGGTTTACTTTGAATTCTTCTTAACTTTTTGAACTCACTTCCAATTGCTGGTAAAAAATTATAGGAAACCTTTGTCATAGCACTTTTCTTATCATGTACCTCTCTACTTTCTTATAAATAAGTATGCTTATCGGTAAGAGCGTTGAGTATAAAATTAGTTTTATTATTTCTGGTAGTAGTTCGTTGAAAGAGCTACCGCCAAGTAAAGCATGCCTTACGGCTGAGAAGGTATATGTTTGCGGAAAATAGTAGCCTATAACTCTTAGCCATCCAGGAAGAACATCAACTGGAAAATAAACTCCAGAAAGTATTGTCGGTAACTGAGATAAAAACCATACAACCGGATTTGTGGCAACATTTATGGGAGCTTTTATAAAGAACCACACTGTGCAGGCAGCTAGAATACCTAAAGCTAGGCAAGATGCATAGCCAAAGATAAAAGCGATGAATGCTGCTAAGTAGTTGGCGTTGGGATTTATTTTGAAACCAAAAACCAGGAAGCCAATAAAGAAGTAAAGCGATAAAGAAAAAATATTTATAATCATTTCGCTCACAAAGTAAGAAATTGCACGCTCATACTTCGAACGCTTCGCAAGATAATAAACAGCCCAGTGAGACAGTCTGACTCCACCACTTTGCCAAAATCCAGAGTAGAGCATTCGTATTATCATGTGGGGAAGACTTATGGCTGAAGAGAGTATTGGATTAAGGGCTATCCCAATTATTAGAAATGAAATGATATCTCCACCATATGTTGTTTCTATTATTCCTTTGGCAGCAAACAAAGTATAATAATACCAAGAGGCAAGACCAAGCAAAATATTCAGTATTTGATCTGGAATGTATATAAACCACCATATGTTATATTCCATTATTGTATCCTTAAAATATCTTATAGATAATTCAACTACAGAAACAATAGTTTTACGTAAACTCTTCAACATTTTACTTCATCGCCCTAAAACAATTCCACAGCCACTTAACGAAGGTTTTTCTTCAGGCTGTTCCCATCTTTTTGACAAGGTCATGTAAGCGTCTTCAAGTGTTGGTTCTGTAACTTTTATATAGAGTAGTTTATCATTTGTTGACTTAAGAATGTCTACAATTTTAGGTATTACCAATCGACTATTTTCTACAGTCATTTTTACTTTTAAAATTTCATTGGTGCTATCGATGTTATGTTGCACAGCAACTATACCATCTAACTTAGAGATTTCTTTAAGAACAGGTACATGATTAAGTTCATATTTAAGTTCAAGATCAATGTGCTCTTTTAAACTTAGTTTTTTCATCAACTCTTGAGGAGTATCTAAAGCTATAGATTTTCCGTTTTGAAGAATTAAAACTTTATCAAACAGGTAGTTTGCTTCATCTAACCTATGAGTAGCGTAAAGTACAGTTGTGTTTTCTTTTCTGCTTAATACTTCTTTTATGAACATTAGTAGCTTCGACCTTACTTCCGGAGAAATACCGGTAAATGGTTCATCCATAAAGTATACTTTTGACTCTTTCAGTAACCTACATCATAACTTCAGGAAGTTTTTCATGGTCTTCTATTACGTCTAGCCCCTCCACATTCGCTTTTCCACTAGTTGGAAATGTCAAACCAGCTAGTATGCTTAGCAGAGTTGTTTTTCCGCTCCCATTGGGCCCAAGAATACCAAGTATTTCTCCTCTTTTTACAGAAAAAGAGACGTCATCAACAGCTTTAATTACTACATCTTTAATTTTCCCAGTGTACTGTCCAATTATATTATAAAGGAAAAATAAGGGACTGAGGTTACTTCCTATAGTAACGCCTACTGGCTCTTTAAATCTGTACTCCTTAACTAAATGAAAAGTTTCTACACTTTCCACTCTAAACCACACCTAGTTTTTATATTGAACTTAATTGTAAAAATATTTAAATTTTTTCCAAGGACTAACAAGTAAAGAGTGTAGAGAACTAACGAAATGTTGGTTCTCTGCCTCTTAAAGTTTATTTCAAATACTTCAAACATAAGAAAAGGTAACCTTGGCCTAGAAAAACATTAAGTTAATAGAGCAGTAGATTCACAAATAAAACTTTATAAAAATTAAATGTTTCCTAAAATATGAGCAAGAGTATGGCTGAGGATAAGCTTTCCAAGCTTTACGAGCTGTACGCACGTACATATGGAAATAGGAATATAGTGGATAGGGAGATAGACAAGTTGATGAAAAATGGCCTGAGTAGAGAAGAGGCCATAAACAAACTCTACGAGAAAGAGATGTAGGTAAGGAAATAGATATAAGTAAGGAGGAAAACCAGCCACAACTACAACATAAGTATGATGGAGAATTCTGGGGAATATTCTATCTTCCAATAAACGACTTCGAGAACGATCTGCCGAAACTCGGAAAAACCCTAGATTACATAGAAGAAAATCAGGGTGAAGTGGTAGCGGTCATTCCAAACATAGGTCTCACGCCAACGAGTCTTGTATTGGGAACTTCTTTCCAAGGCGTCAAGGGATTTGGCATAGTATACAGGAAGCGAAAACCCTAGGCCTTTTAAGTATCAGCACCTCTCATTGCAGTTAGAAGAAAAAGCATAACTTTGAACAACTCTAAAACACCACTTATAGTTTCCTGGAGTACTAAAACTAGGCCTCAGGAATTTCTTCTACTTTTCCAGTTGTGCTAGAATTAACAGCAGCCAACACAACTTTTAGAGCCTCCAGCCCATCTTGCCCACTAACTAGAGGTTGCTTATCCTTTAAAACACAGGACACGAAGTGACGATCTTCGTAAAGTATATCGCCAACAACTTCTCCATGCAACGAGGGCCAATGCAATGTATCTGGAAACTTCCACCCTTCGCTATCGCATGCGTACAAGCTCATTGGGTAATAGTTAAGGTAAATAGAACCCTCAGTGCCAATGACTTCCATTCTAACGTCTCCAAAGCTGTTCCAGCTTGAAGGCTTCTTCCAACTTGCCCAGTTTTCTGTAAGACCCCAGCCGCACTCAACAGAACCAACCGCCCCATTTTTGAACCTAAGCAACGTCCAGTTAAAGTCTGAAACTCCAAGTTCTTCTTTAACTTTTCCGTCTACGTTCTCTGAGAAGACCGATTTAACTTTGTCTTTTACGTACCAAAGAATAAGATCTATATCATGGATTGCAAGGTAGAATAGAACTGGAACTCGTCCTCTCAACCTTCTTGCTTCAGATATCGTTGCATTCCTTCTAGCGTAGAGGAGCATTGGCCTCCCAACTGTTCCCTCTTCAATAGCAGATTTTATGCCGTAGTACCTTGGATCAAATCGTAGTATATGTCCTATCATAAGTTTAACTTTATTCTTTTCTGCTGCTCCTATTATTGCCTTAGCATCTTCAATGCTTGTTGCTATTGGCTTCTCAAGTAGAATATGCTTTCCTGCTTCAGCGGCCGCAACAGAAGGATCTTTGTGCATATGATCTGGAGTTGCAATAACAACAGCATCAACATCTTCTCTTTCAAGCATGACGTTGTAGTCCAAATAGTACTTTGCTTTGTACTTGTCTGCCAAAAGCTTTGCTCTTTTTTCATCAAAGTCTGAAACTGCTGTAATCTCTGCTTCGTTTAATGAAGAAATTGTTCTTGCATGAAGTGAGCCCATAAAGCCACACCCTATTATTCCAAGTCTAACCTTTGAGTTCATGAAGACATTTTATACACTAAGATAGCCTTTAAATATGTTACGGCTTTATGCATTTTTCATATCAGAATGTTCTTCGTTTTAATAAAAGGTACACTAATGTACACTTTTACAAAGCGTGATCACTTTATATTACTAACTCTTAATGGCTATTGATCTTATTTTTAGTGTTTGAATATTTATTGAGTATATGTATTTTTAAATAAAAATGTTTTTAAGATTAGCGTTATCAAGAAAAACTTTTTAAATATCTGTTAATTATATATGAGAGTGAGGAGTTGAAAGTGAATGAAAAGGAGTACAGAGGTTCCGCAAAAATTGGGGGGGTAGA
>Ga0209225_1001453_pt1 | contig 23357 bp, 21 predicted proteins | sample WasSprMetagenome_FD_184732 | JGI IMG/M metagenome (GOLD analysis project Ga0209225, IMG submission 184732) | Sulfidic aquatic microbial communities from Washburn Spring, Yellowstone National Park, USA - WS (SPAdes) (version 3) | ecosystem: Environmental > Aquatic > Thermal springs > Hot (42-90C)... | reverse complement strand
TAGCTAAAGAATTATCAGCTAAAGCATACATATACAACATGCTAATAAACCTACAAAACTAAATGAAAGCGGGCGGATAAAAACTAGGAGAGGAACCCCAACCAAAAAAGAATTAAGCCACAAAGTTATAAAAATCAATAATCCCTGAATTCATTCAAGCAGTAAATCAACCCTCTTAGATTATCCTTTGTTATCACACCATCTGCAACTTTTCTTAATATTTCTTGAGCATCAAAGGCTATTCCAAGACCAGCCTCCATGAGCATGAATCTATCGTTCGCGCCATCTCCTACTGCTATGACTTCCTCCCTTTTTATTCCCTCTTTCTTTATCAAATCTTGAATCAAACTTCTTTTCATCTCTGCATCTAATATTGGTTCCTTAATCTCTCCTGTGAGCTTACCATCCTTAATTATCAACTCGTTTGCAAAGGCATAATCTAAATTAAATTTCTCTTTAATTTTATCAGTAAAGTAAGAAAAACTTCCTGTTATTATTGCTATCTTGCATCCTAACTCCTTCAATACAGAAAGAAGTTCTTCTACACCCTTAGTCAATTTAATTTCTTTTAGAATCGAATCTAAAGAAGAGACTGGCAAACCCTTAAGCAACTTTACTCTTTCTTTTAGCGCTTGCTTAAAATCAATTTCACCCTTCATGGCTTTCTTTGTTATTTCCTTAACTTGTCTATCAACATGAGCTATCTTTGCAATCTCATCTATTATTTCTTGTTGAATGAAAGTTGTATCTAGATCAAAAACGACCAATTTCTTGGCTCTATGGTATATGTTTTGCCTCTGAATTATTACACTTAAATTTAAATCTAAGCCTATCTCATGAAGAAGATTCTTGAAATTATCAAAATCTGTCTTTAGACCTTCTGCGTTTACAAGCATTTCAAGGGCTATGGTTTCTCCTCTCGCTATCATTCTCGTTCTTTCTATGTTAACACCATTATCAGCACAAATCCTAGAGAATCTCGCTACTATGCCAGGTCTGTCTTTGCCAATTATCGTCAGCAAAAAAAGATTTTTTTCCTCTTTTCTTTTTAGACTCTCATTAAAGACGTAAGGCTCAATCGAAACCTTTATTTTAAGCTCTTTGGCTTTTTTGAGCAAATCTTCTTTTACTTTTTTAAATTCTTTTTTAGAGTTTGTGAAATCTGCTATCATGAACATGGCAAAGAGCTTTCTTATTACTGTCTGGTCTACATCTAAGAGGTTGACATTTGCATTTGCCAAAATTTCTGAAATTCCTGCCACTAGGCCTGGTCTATCCAAACCCTGAACAGTAATTATGTAAAGCTGATTCTTCATGGATGGATATTATGAATCGATCGGATTTAAATTCTATTATTATAGAGCATTATCCAGCGAAATTTTAGCTTAAGTTACTTGGTAAAAAGAAGGCTTGGTTTATCATCGATCCTCCTAGTCCTGTGAAGATTTCGATGTCGAGCTTGGTAGGCACGATTAGATAATTGTTTGTCCTTATCTCAACTTCATTGATTGTTTGCTTTATTACTGTAAAGTTCCCAGGAGCTATACTTACTCCCCCTATATCAGCAGTCGCTCTTAATCTGCTTCCCAAATCCATTCCCATAGGTATTGAACCTATTATGACTCCCCCAAGCTCAGCTCTTGCAGATATACTTGAATTTTTCTTAAGGGTCTCAGCTCCAATTTGCATCATTATTCCTCCTGCATTGACTCTAATATTCAAATGGTCAAATGATGCACCATCTTTTATATTTACTGAAACGCCACCAGCGTAAATTGCAGCAAGGTCTAAAAATTCTATATTAGAATAGTTTGATAATTTTGCTGTGATCCTACCTAGGCTTACCCTCAATGTGCCGTTGTAAATGTAACTGTTGCCAAACATCACTTTTACATCTCCAGACTCAACCATAACATTAACGATTAGCTCACTATTGACAGTTATATTTTCAATGCTTGGCTTCGTAGCTCCTTCATCTTGCTTAAATACAAATCTATAAATCAAATTGCTATCATTAGTGAAATTTATATCGATTCCACCAGTTTTTATTGTAAAGTTCAAGTTTACATATTCTACCCCTGGTGCATCGCTAGCAAAAAGCGTGTATGTTCTGATAATCTTGGCTCTATCTTCTTCAAATGTGGGAAAAGGTCCAAGAACGATAGGGGACATAAAAGTAAAGATTACGCTTACCAATAGAATGATGGTTATTATTCCCCCTATGATGGTTTTAGCCCTCATAAGAACCCTCCTAGTACTAAATTAGAGGAAATTAGCCAGACAAGCGTTGATAAGGCAAGATAAACAATCAAGGGCACTATGAAAGAGGAAATGAAGGCTTGACCTGGATCTATCAAGTAGCATCTTTCAACAGCAATTACAAGGATAATGACTGTCCAAAAGACAGCTATTAAGCAAAGGATTAAAGAGGGACCGAAGAAGATCGAAAAGTTCAAACTCACGAGCATCATCCCTAATACAACTAAAGAGCTTGGGACAGAAGCGTAGCCATAAAGCTTGAGAAGTTGAGTATATGAGCCTATACCCTTAAAGATAAACTGAGCGCATAGGTGGGCGATGCCTGCCGAGATTACCCATAGTAGAAGAGCAACAACAATCCAAGATATAGTAGTGATAACAGGTACTATGAGAAGGCTCCCTTGTAGGGTTCCCAACTGTTCAGTGCCTATGATAGGACTAAAAAAAGCGAGAAAAGAATAAAGTATTCTGACTGTAAAGACACCAACAAGGGCACCTTGAACCCCAAAAAATATTATGATCAATAACAAAGGTTCCAGTATGCCCATCTTTCCTTGCATCATATCATAGAATGTCCTACGAGGCTCTAACAAAATCCCTCCTAACCTCTCTAAAAACCCTGTAAAACCCGATGAGGATTCCCTTTGAACAGAAGTTTCATTTCTCATTTAATTTCCATTAAACATAAATATACTAAGATTATAAACTTTTCAAAAATTTCAGCCGATGAATGAGAAGAATTTAAATCGTGATTACGCCTAAGTAATAATCTCCTAAAAGTCTTGAGAAGATCAATGGCATCAAAACAATAGCTATATATTTGATGATTACTTTCCTCTTTTTAGCGCAATATGCGCTAGGAGTTGAAAAGATACGAGTTATGGACATGGAGGCGGCTATAGACATGGCAGCTTTAGTGGACCAAGGTCTTTCAGACCGAAACCTGTCGAATTGGGCAAAGAATACAATGTTAACATCACTGAGATCAGTAGACGTGGCGATGGAATAGCAAGGATCGAAGGTTTTATCATCTTCATCCCAGGCGCAAAAGAAGGACAGCAGGTAAAAATCAAGATTACTCATGTAGGGAATAGGTACGCCAACGGTCAAATAGTCACGCCTGCAGAGAAGGAAGAAGAGTAGTGGGAATGAGCTCCCAATAGAATTCTTCTAAAAATTCTGGCGGAAGGCAGTTATGTCGTTCCGCCAAGGCTATTTTTTGCTTTTCTTTATTTGCTTTAAAATTCTCCCATGAAAAGCACTTAGAATTGATGATGGGCCGGCCAGGATTCGAACCTGGGACCTCCGCTGTGTGAGAGCGGCATCCTAACCAGGCTAGACTACCGGCCCCGTGAAATTTACTTCTTTGCAGCAAGAGCTCTATTCTTTAGTCTTAAGTATTCGCTTCTGCATTTCCTGCATCTAGTAGCTGACATGGGGTTCTTTGAGCCACATTTCAAACAGATCTTGAAGAATAGCCTCCTCCTCTGAGCCAACTGCTTTTTCATAACGTCTGTGATGGGCATAATTCTTCACTATTATGTCATTCTTATAATCTTTCTCATAGCAGTTTTAACCCATTTCAATCATATTCTTTTTAACTTTCTGAAAATTCTTTAATATCCGATACGTGCAATAATCTCCACACATAGTGCACGCCCCACTTGTGCTTTTTACTCTATAATGTATTTCTTTCGCTTCATCAGGGTCTATGCTCAAGCTTATCTGGGCTTTCCAATCAAGAATGGAGCGAGCCTTTGACATCTCAATATCATACTTAATAGCTTTCTTACCTAGCTTTACTATATCGGCTGCATGAGCAGCTATCTTTGATGCTATCACGCCTTGGCGAACATCTTCTATGCTAGGAAGACCAAGATGCTCTGCTGGAGTAACATAACAAAGGTAATCCGCTCCAGCCATGGCTGCTATAGCGCCACCTATGGCCCCCGCTATATGATCATAGCCTGCTGCTATGTCTGTCACGATAGGACCGAGTAGATAGAAAGGTGCACCTTTACATAATAGCTTCTCCATCTTTACATTGGCCTCTATCTGATCCAATGGTAGGTGACCTGGCCCTTCAACTATAACTTGAACACCTTTGTTCCAAGCCCTTTTCACAAGACGGCTTATGGTCATTAACTCTTGGAGTTGGGCATAATCACTAGCATCGGCAAGGCTTCCAGGCCTTAAGGCATCTCCCAAGCTCAATACTACATCATACTTGCTTGCTAATTCAAGAAGATAATCATAGTCCGAGTAGAGAGGGTTCTCCTTCCCATTATGGAGCATCCAAGCAGCAAGGAAGGCTCCTCCTCTGCTTACTATTCCATTCAGCCTAGGATGATCTATTATATGATTTATAACATCTAAGGTTAAACCACAATGCAAAGTCATGAAGGCAACACCATCCTTCATATGCCTCTCAATAATATTGAAGAGGTCGTCTATATTCATGCTGGCAGGATTTTTGTTTTTCCTGACAGTTTCTGTGTAAGCTTGATAGATTGGCACTGTGCCAAAGGGGGCTTGAACTTCCTTAAAGATTGTATTTCTTATAAGATCTAAATCTCCTTCAGTACTTAAGTCCATGATGGTATCTGCCCCATATTTAATGGCTACCTTTGCCTTCTCTACTTCGAGGTTTAGATCACAAACATCAGGTGATGTTCCTATATTAGCGTTGATCTTTGTCCTAAGCCCTTCCCCTATGCCAAGAGGTTTAGAAGAGCCTTTACCATTATTGCAGGTAATTACAACAGTACCACGGGCTACTCGATCTCTTAGCTTTTCAGCAGACACTTCTTCCTCAAGGGCTACTTTTCTTACTTCTTCTGTAATAGTGCCTAGGCGGGCTGCTATGATTTGAGTTGTCATAATATCTTAAAATTGTTCATGCTTTTATTTATGAGTATTGTTAAAAGTGAGATGATAACAATAAGAAAAAATTATCAAGCTTAATTACTACCTCCCAAAACTTATCTGCTACAAGCCTTGTGACAATGAATTCCTCTATCAATAATCTTTCAGCCATTCTCAGAAATGTACTATTATCTAGTCTCGGTCTTAACTTTTTATTATTAAGACCGTAATGTATTTAAAGTAAATTTCTACTTGCTCTTATGAGTTAGGTGTCATTATGTCGGAAACAAATAATGTATTCGTAGGAAAAAAGCCAGTCATGAACTACGTCTTGGCATGCTTAACGCTGTTCCAGAACGGCAGCGAATCAGTGGTGATCAAAGCCAGAGGTAGAGCTATAAGCAAGGCTGTAGATGTAGCTCAGATAGCCATGAAAAGGTTTGCAACAGGCATAAAAGTGAAAGATATAAACATAAATACAGAGCAGGTCAAAAATAACGAAACTGGCAATATAAACAATGTCAGTTCTATCGAGATACATCTTAGCAAATGATGGGGTTCGATGACCCCCATTTTTTGTCTTACCGTGTAAAGTAAATCTGCTTTAATCTATAAGATTCTAAAGATCGGCTAAAAGGTCTGCTATTTCTTTCTCGAAAGACTGTAATAAGCCAGAAAACCTTCTTTTTCAAGCATATTTAAATATATTAGAGCCTCTATCTTTTAAAAAGCTTACATACTCATCTGATTAATTTTAAGAATACATCTAAAATTCTTTATGAAATGAAATTTGGTTATTTATTGTTAAATCCTCATGAAGAAGTGGTAATGTTTCTGGCTTCCATCTCAATCTCTGCAAAAATCCTCTTGACATGAATGAAATTTCTTTCCATGTCAACATCTTCTTGTACCATATAAACCATGGAGTATCCAAAAATCCGATTATGTTCTTACTTATTATTTGCCCTATTATTAGTTGTATTATCTCATATTCTCCATAGAAAGCTATAGTTACGAATATTATACTATCTAAAGTTAAGTCTAAAACATCACTTGTGACACTTCTTAAAACTACTCTTTTTTCATATTTTTTCTTTAAAAAAGCGAATATATGTGCATCTAAATTCTGGCAGATTAGAAATGCTATCCATGATGCTAATGTTATTCTTACAGATAAGCCAAACAAATTCTGCCAAGCTTCTTCAAATTGAAAGAATGGAGCTGGGCTTAATGAATTTACCATAGCAATGAATGTAATTAATAGAACTTGAGTTATGAATGCTATGAATATTGCAAGATGCGCTTTTGCTTTGCCATAAGCCTCATTTATCATATCTATAGCTTGAGCAACAAATGGATAGATGAATACTGCTGCAGGAGCGAAGAATTGATAAAATCCTAAATCGAAGTTTATTATCCTACTTGCTATTATCTGTGAAGCTCCTAAGTATATCGTATAAAAAGCAGTCAATGCAGCGAATCCATAATTCTCATACTTCTTGACTATGTGACTGCTAGCATAAGTTACTATTGTTAGGCTTATTACCCAATATAACCAGACTATCATTTTTGCTCTACCATGTGTTCATATGTTGAATCATTGGGAACATTTTAATATATCGAAAAAGAATAGTAACTACAAAATGGACAAGTATTGGTCAAGAGAACGGTCTATACATACTTGATATGAGCCTTTATGTTATTGATAAGTTTGGAGCTTATCGATCATAAGGCATTTCTTTTTGATAAATCAAAGCAATCGTTGGCTTACATTTTTAATCCGGTTCAATGTAAACAACATGGGTACAAGAACAATTGTCAGAACGCCTTTATTCTCAATATATCCGTCGGGCTTATTGTAACCTTTTTTATTCATACTATTTTATTTTACTTTATTTAGGCGATATCTTTATAATCTACGATTGTATCGTAGATTATAAAAAGTCGAGTATTATGAGCAAAAAGTTATCTCCAATTCAAGAGGAGTACCTTGAGTTGATCTACAGGTTAGAAGAGAAAGAGGGAGTTGCTAAGACTGGGATAATAGCCAAAGAGTTGAGGGTGACTCTTGGGACTGTCACCAATACAATAGCAAACCTTGAAAAGAAGGGTTTTCTTATTCATAGACCTTACGCTGGAATAAAGCTAACAGAAAAAGGCCGCATGATAGCTTTAGAAATTCTTAGAAGGCATAGATTGTTAGAAAGGTTACTGATGGATATTCTTAAAATCCCTTGGAGTGCAATTCATGATATAGCATGCAAGCTTGAGCATATCATTAATGGGGGTGTGACTGAGGCTATAGAGAAATCCCTTAAATATCCCAAAACTTGCCCTCATGGAAATCCTGTACCAGACAAGAATGGCAAAATTTTAAAGGATACATATGAACCTTTGATGAACCTACCAGTAAAGTCAAAGGGTAAAGTAATGAAGATAGTTAATGAGAAGGAGGATTTGCTAAAGTATCTTGCAGCTATTGGTTTATTACCAGGAGTAGAAATCGAAGTTGAAGAAAAGGCTCCATTCGGAGGGCCTATTCTTGTTAAAGTTTCTGGAGAAAAACATGCTTTAAAAAGCGAAATCTCGTCTCTAATATATGTTAAAAGAAGTTAAAATTCATGGTATCTTTCTCTTCATGAAAACGGGATGTAAAAGAGTTGATAGTGTATGGTAAGACTTGAAGTACCTCTGACCTCATTAAAGGATGGAGAGACTGGAGTCGTAACTTTCATAAAACATACTCATGGAAAAGGTTACGGATTTAAAAAAAGGCTAATAGATATGGGTCTTACTCCTGGCACAAAAGTGACGGTTGTAAAATCAGCCCCTTTCCATGGCGCATTAGAAATCTTTGTTAGAGGATCAAGACTCGCTCTTTGCAGAGATATAGCTGAGAGAATTTTTGTGGAGATAAAAAAGAATGAATAAAAAAATCATCGCCTTAGCTGGAAATGCTAATGTCGGAAAATCTGTCATTTTTAATTATTTAACTGGTTTACATCAACATATCGGCAACTGGCCAGGAAAAACTGTTGAGAGAGCTGAAGGAACGCTTCACTTTAAAGGCTACACCATAGACGTAATTGATTTGCCAGGGATATACTCGCTTTCCACTTTTTCTCTCGAAGAACTGATCTCGAGGAAATACATCGCAGTTGAGAGACCGGATATGGTAATAAATGTTGTAGATGCCTCTGTCCTTGAGAGAAATCTCTTCTTCACCTTACAACTTATAGAATTGCAGACTCCAATGATTATAGCACTAAACCAAATGGACATGGCTAAGAGAAAAGGTATACAAATAGATGTAGAAAAATTGGAGAAGCTTCTAGGAGTACCTGTGGTGCCAACAGTTGCGATTAAGGGTATTGGCATTCCCAAGCTTTTGGAAAAAGCCATAGAAATAATTGAGAAAGGATCATTAGAAAGACATGTTCAGGTAAAGTATGGAAAAGAAGTTGAAGAGAGAATTGTTAAGCTTACTGAAATGATTAAAAACATTCAATTTGTTTATCCAGCTAGATATGTAGCGATTAAACTTCTGGAAGGGGATGAAGAAATAGAAAAAGGAATAGGAAGGATAAACCCACAGATAGTCTATACTGCAAAAAAACTTGCAAGTGAAATTGAAGAGATTCGTGGGCATGCTTGTTCAACTGTAATAACTTCGGAACGATACGAGATTGCAGGCTGTATTGCTAGGGAGGTTCAAAAGTTAATAAGTCCGATGAAACCCGATTTAGAGGAGAGGCTTCATAACATTACAACCCACAAAATAATGGGATACCCCATACTGGCTTTTTCGCTACTTCTAATGTTTTATTCCGTTTTTACATTCGGAAATTACACTTCAGAGCTACTAAGCAATTTGTTTTATGGATGGAAAACATTCTTTGCAAGTCTGTTTGGAGAGGGGATTGTAGGTGAACTAATCTGGGATGGGATTATTGAAGGGATTATAGCGGTTGTCACAATAGCGCTTCCCTACATAATTCCTTTTTACATTATTTTATACTTCTTAGAAGACTCAGGCTATCTTAGTCGAATCGCATTCTTGACGGATAGTGTAATGCACAAAATAGGATTACATGGTAAGGCCTTCATTCCTATTATGCTTGGATATGGATGCAACGTTCCTGCTTGCCTGGGGTGCAGAATAATGGAGACACAAAGGGAAAGGGTTACTTGCTGCGTTTGTTACAACGTTAGTGCCTTGCGCTGCACGCACAGTCATTATACTTGGTCTAGTAGGCAAATTTTTGGGCATTCAATGGGCTTTGATGCTCTATATTATCAATTTATTGGTGATTTTCGCCCTTGGAAGGATTACATTTAAAGTTTTACCAGGTGAACCAACCGCTTTGATTATGGAGATGCACGATTATAGACGGCCTCATTTAAAGACTATTCTAAAGCAAACATGGTTTAGATTGGCAGAATTCATTAAGATAGCCTTTCCTTTAATAATCTTTGGAAGCCTCCTAATAAAACTTGCAGAAGTTTTACACTTACTAGAACCTATGGCAAATCTGCTCAGTCCAGTAACAGTTGTATGGCTAGGCTTACCCGTCGTTACAGGAATAACACTAATATTTGGCGTACTGAGAAAGGAACTGACATTAATAATGCTTGCCAATCTTTTTGGAACAACCAATTTTGCCTAATTTCTGACACCAGTTCAAATGATCGTGTTCACCTTAGTAGTAATGTTCTATATACCTTGTACAGCAACAATAGCTGCTCTGATTAAGGAGTTTGGCTGGAAGAAAGCCTTATTCATCACATTATTCGAAATAGCCTTTGCAATAATTATTGGGGGGTAGCATTAAGAGCGTTAGAGTTAACTATCTTGTGAGGGCTTGTACTCTAAGACGGAATCAAGCATGTTTTTGGGTTCATTCAATGAACAGAGTGAATTCAATTTTTAATTACTATGTTGTTTTAATAGAATATGTACATTTGTAGTAATTAAGGTGGACTTTAGGCACGTGTTTTGTGATTATAAAAACCCAAGATAAGGATAGATAAGAAGGTAAAAGCTATTATAAACGATCTAATCAAAATCACTAGCGGGAGGGCCCGTAGCTCAGCCAGGTAGAGCACCGGTAAAGGATAATGAATTCAATGCAACAGCCGATTAAAATACTCCTTTGGTGAAGCTTTTATCCTGGCGAAAGAGACCCGGGGGTCCCGGGTCCGAATCCCGGCGGGCCCGCCACACCTTTTAGATGAGATAGTTCCCATTATCAAAAGCAAAAATAATGGTTAATTCTTAACCAAAGAAATCATTTCTATGAGTGATGTCAAGATATCAATACACGGTTTAATAGTAAAAAAATATTTTTGAGCTTATCTCGATATCACCCTCAAGGAAGAAGGCATTCTTTAACAATGCATCTAACCAACTTGATAGGAAAGGTTCTAGAGGTCAACGTTATGCTGGGAGCTATTCATAAGATTATTCATCCTGTACTATAAACCACCTGAGGAGGTAAGTTGCCATGTCCATTACGCTGACATAAAAGTTTAAATAAAAGAAATAATGCGATGTTATATTAGTGCTTTTTGTGTCGTTGTTCGGAATGTATAGGATATTCTCTAAATTAGGTGATTTTGATGGAAAAAGGTTCTGAAGAAGAATTACGTATGAAAATTAGGGGACATATTTTTGTGCCAGAACATATAATATTGACTCCTGAAGAGGCGAAAGAAGTCCTAAAGAGATACAATGCCAAGCCAGAGCAGTTTCCTTATATATTAAGTACAGACCCTGTCATTAAGGAGATAGGAGCAAAGCCAGGGGACTTGATAAAGATTATAAGAAAGAGCGAAACCGCAGGGGAGGCAATATACTATCGTTATGTTGTGGAGGGATGATAATGAAATCTAATGCGCATAATCCTTGGGTTATAATCCAAGATATGCTAGAAAGAGAGGGTATAGCTCGCCAGCACTTGAACTCTTATAACGAATTTGTTTCAAAAGGAATAGAGAGTATAATCAACGAAGTTGGGGAAGTAGAAATTGAAGCAGCAGGAGGACCCTATAAGGTTAGGTTCGGCAGGGTCTCAATAGGACTACCTAGCGTTGTGGAGATAGACGGTTCCAGCAACAATATCCTTCCAATAGAGGCAAGGCTACGAAATCTTACCTATGCTTCACCCATTTATTTGGAGATGAGCATAGTAGAAGGCGACTCTATTATAGAATCCCAGTTTCACCATATTGGGGATCTTCCCGTAATGGTCAAGTCTGATCTATGCCCCCTTCATAAGATGAGTAGGGAAGAGCTTATTCAGGCTGGTGAAGATCCAGAAGATCCAGGAGGTTATTTCATCATCAATGGTTCTGAGAGAGTTATAGTTGGGCTTGAGGATTTATCTCCTAACAAGATCTTAGTAGACTATGAGAAGAGTGGGGGAACCATGGTATACAAGGCGAAAGTTTATTCGTCCATAGTTGGCTACAGAGCAAAGCTTGAGTTGATATTAAAGCATGATGGTGCTATATATGTTAAGGTTCCAACTTCTCCTGTAGATCTTCCCTTTATAATCGTAATGAGGGCATTAGGGATTCGGTCTGATAAAGAAATAGCCGAGACAGTTTCTCTTAAAAAAGAAATTCAGGACCTTTTAGAACCATCTTTCGATAAGGCAAGTGATATAACAACCCCAGAAAAGGCTTTGATATACATAGGCAATAGAATTGCACCTGGAATGCTCGAAGAATGGAGAATAAAGAGAGCTGAATCCTTGCTAGACTGGGGACTTCTTCCACACTTGGGCAGATCACCTGAAGATAGAACCAACAAAGCTGCATTTCTCGGTGAGGCTGTATGTAAACTTCTTGAGCTAAGGCTCGGTTGGATAGAAGCAGATGATAAAGATCATTATGACAATAAAGTCATAAAGTTTGCTGGCCAAATGATAGCTGATTTATTCAGAACAGCTTTTAGAAATATGGTTAGAGATATGAAGTATCAGCTAGAGAGGATGGGCCAGAGGAGAGGCATAGGCGCAGTCGGGGCTGCCATAAGGCCTGGAATAATCACGAATAAGTTAAATAATGCTATAGCAACGGGCAATTGGGGCAGAGGTAAGGTTGGAGTTACACAACTTCTTGACAGGACCAACTACCTATCAACCTTGAGCCATTTGAGACGTATTCAATCGCCTTTGAGCAGAAGTCAACCCAATTATGAGGCAAGAGACCTTCATGGGACACATTTCGGTAGGATATGCCCTAACGAAACACCAGAAGGATCTAACTGTGGTCTTGTAAAGAACCTCGCCCTCTCAGCTGTAATTTCTGTAAGTGTACCAGAGTCTGAGATAGTAGAAAAGTTGTCCGAGCTGAGAGTTAAACCTGTCTTTGAGGCTGACGATAATCTTAAGATGAATGGTTGCAAAGTCTTCATAGAAGGTCATTTTATTGGTTATGTTGAAGATGGAGAATATTTTGTGGAAGCCTTCAGAAAGTTACGTAGACAAGGTTTGATAAACCCAAATGTAAGCATATACCTTTACACACCAAAGGACCCAAGGGGGACTAAGAGAGCATATATATCCACTAGCTCCGGGCGAGTTATGAGGCCTCTAATTATATTAAAGGATGGAAAACCTCTTTTAACCGATGAGATGATAACCAAAGTCTCAAGAGGAGAGCTGACCTGGCGAGATTTGTTGAAGATGGGAGTTATAGAGTTGATAGATGCTAATGAAGAGGAGAATTGCTTCGTGGCTATGGATTTAAGCTCCTTAACAGAAAGACACACTCATCTAGAGATTTCACCATCTGCTATTTTTGGAGTTACAGCCTCTATAATACCCTATCCTGAACATAATCAGTCGCCACGTAACACTTACGAAGCTGCGATGGCAAAACAGTCTTTAGGATTTTCAATACCTATTCTTCTATTTCCAACTTATGTAAGAGGACATATGCTAGTTTATCCTCAAAAGCCCTTGGTCAAGACTCGATCATCATCAATATTAAAATTGGACGATAGGCCCATAGGACAGAATTGTATAGTAGCAGTGTTATCCTTTGAAGGATATAACATAGAAGATGCGATAGTTATGAATAAATCTTCTGTAGATAGAGGACTTGCCCGCTCATTCTTCTACAGACTTTATGAAGTAGAAGCCAAGCAGTATCTAGGTGGCATGAAGGACGAATTAAAAATACCTTCGCCAGAAGATAACATAAAAGGCTATCGTGGCGAGAAATACTATCGTCTTTTGGAGCCTGATGGTGCGGTTATGAAGGAAGCTAATGTATATGGTGGAGATGTAATAATAGGTAGGATAAGCCCACCCAGATTCATGGAAGAATATAGAGGGTTTGAGATAAAGGGACCATACATGAGGGATACATCTGTGACGATAAGGCCTTCAGAGTCAGGGGTTGTTGACGATGTTTTCCTTACTGAGAGCGTGGATGGTGGCAAGATGTTCAAGGTGAGAGTTAGAGACATGAGGATTCCTGAGATAGGGGATAAGTTTGCTTCTAGGCATGGGCAGAAAGGTGTAGTAGGTCTTTTGGTAAATCAAGAAGATATGCCCTATACAGAGGATGGCATCGTCCCTGATATAATAATAAATCCTCATGCCTTCCCATCACGAATGACCGTTGGTCAGTTCATAGAATCCATAGCAGGGAAGGCTGCAGCGATAAGAGGTACTCCTGCAGATGCTACGGCGTTTTCTGGGGAGAAGATAGAAGATTTAGGGGGGATATTGAAAGAAGCAGGTTTTCATCCTTTAGGAAGAGAGGTGATGTATGACGGAAAGACTGGCAAAAAATATGAGACAGATGTTTTCATAGGAATAGTCTATTATCAAAAACTCCACCACATGGTGGCTGACAAGATTCACGCTAGAGCAAGAGGACAGGTCCAGATGCTTACGAAGCAGCCTACTGAAGGAAGGGCGAGAGGCGGTGGGTTAAGGTTTGGTGAGATGGAAAGAGATTGCTTAATAGCTTATGGAGCTTCTATGATGCTAAAAGATAGACTATTGGACGAGGCAGATAGGACGGAAGTTCATGTTTGTGAGAGATGTGGATTGATAGCATATTATGATGCAAGGCAAAGGAAATATGTGTGTAGGATTTGTGGAGATTCAGCAGAGATATCGGTAGTCGTTGTAGCCTACGCATTCAAATTACTATTACAGGAGATAATGAGCCTAAACATCGCTCCCAGGCTTGTGGTAAAAGATAAAATGTGAGGGGATCAAAGAATGTCTCTTGAAGAATCTATTAAGACTATAGGTTCTATAAAATTTGCGGTCTTCCCCCCTAGTGAAATTAGAAGGTATTCTGTTGCTGAGATAACAGCTCCCGAAACCTATGATGAAGATGGGATGCCAGTTCAAGGTGGGCTCATGGATAGCAGGCTTGGAACATTAGAACCAGGACAGAAATGTGCCACATGTGGAAATACTACTACAAGATGCCCGGGACACTTTGGCCATATAGAGTTGGCAGAACCTGTGCTACATATAGCCTTTATCGATGTTATCCATAAACTACTTCTTTCGACTTGCAGAGCCTGCGGTAGGCTTTTGATTCCTGAAGTTGAAATTGAAAATTATAGAAAAAAACTTGCTGATAAGAGTGTCCTTACTCAGAGATTTGAAGAAGAGAATGTAAAGGAGATAATAGCCAAGGCTAAGAAGATCAAGATCTGTCCTCACTGTGGTAAGCAGCAATATGAAATAGAACTGACAAAACCGAGCATTTTCCATGAAATTACAGAAGACGGTGGGGTCATAAGGTTATTGCCAGTAGCCATAAGGGAAAGGCTTGAGAGAATTCCTAACGAAGATCTTGAGCTTTTGGGCTATGACCCCAAATCTTCAAGACCTGAATGGTTAGTCTTGCAGGTCTTGCCAGTCCCTCCTGTTAGCGTTCGACCTTCCATTACACTTGAATCAGGTATAAGGTCTGAAGACGATCTAACTCATAAACTAGTTGATATACTAAGGGTGAACCAAAGAGTTAGAGAGAGCAAAGAAGCAGGTACTCCACCTCTAATCGTCCAAGACTTAGTGGACTTACTACAATATCATGTGACTACTTATTTTGATAATGAAGTTTCTGGAATACCTCAAGCTCATCATAGATCAGGGCGGCCTTTGAAGACTATAAGCCAACGTCTTAAGGGAAAAGAAGGACGCTTTAGAGGAAGCTTATCAGGTAAACGTGTCGACTTCTCTAGCAGAACTGTCATATCTCCAGATCCAAGCTTAGACATTTCTGAAGTTGGGGTACCATTAGAAGTAGCAAAGAAACTGACCATCGCTGAAAAAGTCTCACCTTGGAATGTTGACTTCTTAAAGAATCTTGTCATAAACGGTCCATTCCAACATCCTGGAGCAAATTATATAATTAGGCCTGATGGTGTAAAGATAAGGCTTGATTACGTTAGTGATAGAGCAGCCTTGGCCAATACTTTAGCCCCAGGCTTCATAGTCGAGAGGCATCTGATGGATGGGGATATAGTGATATTCAATAGGCAACCTTCGTTACATAGAATGTCCATAATGGCTCATTATGTAAGAGTATTACCTTATAGGACTTTTAGGTTGCATCCAGCAGTATGCCCACCTTATAACGCTGACTTTGATGGTGATGAGATGAACCTTCATGTACCTCAAAGCGAGGAAGCAAGATCAGAAGCCTTAACATTGATGAGAGTCCAGCAACAGATACTATCTCCAAGGTATGGTGGACCTATTATAGGCGCTATAAGAGATTTCATTACCGCAGCATATTTGCTGACGAAGCCAGAGACCCTTTTGACAAAAGAAGAGTTCGCGGATTTAGCCCTATCAGGTGGATATGAAGGGGCTCTACCTGAACCTGAAATAAAGAAACCAGTCGAGCTTTATACAGGGAGGCAACTATTCTCCCTCTTCTTGCCAAAGGACTTCAACTATATTATGAGCTCAAAGTGGGCTAAAAGTCTTAAGAAAGGCGGAGATGTTAAGGATATAGTCATCAAGAATGGCGTTTTGATCAGCGGGGTAATAGATAAAGCAGCCATCGGGGCTGAAGAATCGGATAGCGTTCTTCATAGAATAGCAAAGGACTATGGTGTTGAAGTAGCCCGTAGTTTTCTAAATTCAATCCTCTCTGTCTTTAAGTCTTTTATTACAAGGTATGGTTTCTCTTATGGTTATGACGAGCTCATCCTTAGTGAAGAAGCCAGAAAGGCTATAAATGATGAGATAGAAAAATCATACGAAAAAATTAAAGAACTTATCAACCAGTATGAACAGGGAACTCTTCCAATAGTTCGCGGTCTCTCGCCAGAAGAAAACCTTGAATATCATATCATAAATGAATTGGCAAGAGCGAGAGACCATGCCGGAAGAATTGCAGACAAGGCATTCCCTTTAAACAATAGCGGTGTGATCATGGCAAGGATTGGAGCTAGAGGCTCAAGCCTAAACATAGGTCAAATGACAGCTGCTTTAGGACAGCAATCTGTAAGAGGAAAAAGGATCGTAAAAGGCTATAGAGAACGAGCCCTTTCTCACTTTTTACCAAAAGATGTTACACCCGATGCAAAGGGCTTTGTTAAATCAAATTATAGAGATGGTCTGAATCCGGCAGAGTTCTTCTTTCATGCTATGGGAGGGCGTGAAGGCTTGGTGGATATAGCGGTAAGAACTCAGCAAAGTGGCTATATGCAAAGACGCCTTATAAATGCCCTTGAAAATCTAAAGGTAGAATATGATCTGACTGTGAGGGATTCTTACGGTAACATAATACAGTTCTTGTATGGTGAAGATGGGGTCGATCCAGCTAAAAGCGACCATGGAAGAGCTGTAAACGTAGAGCGCTTGGTTGAAATTGAAGCGTTGACTAATGGAAGCAAAGAACCATTAGAAGAAGGGCTAATAAAGAGCATTTTAGATCAATATGCAAAAGAGCTTAATCCTCGATTGGTTCAAGATTTAAAGAATTCTCTGCTTAAAATTCCTTTAAACACATCAGGCATAAAAAATGTTTGTAAAAAAGTTGTAGAGTTATTGAGAAAGGCTACAATTGAACCAGGAGAAGCTAGCGGGATAGTGGCGGCTCAGTCTTTGGGCGAACCAGGCACACAGATGACGCTAAGGACGTTTCACTTTGCAGGCGTGAGAGAAAGAGATGTGACTTTGGGCTTACCAAGGCTTATAGAACTCATAGACGCAAGAAAGCAACCCTCAACACCATCCATGGATATTTATCTTGATGATGAGCACAAATCTAGCAAAGAAAGTGCTCTCAAGGTAGCAAAAGAGATTTTATTCACCAAGGTTGCAGATCTATTAAACCCGGATCAACCTTGGGAGATAGAATACAATACCATAAAGTTATTCTTGAATAAAGAGGCACTTCAAGAGAGAGATTGCAGTCCTGAGCTCATAAGGAAAGTAGTGCAAGTAGGAAAGCGTAAGGTAGAAGTGGATGAAGAAAGTGGAATCATTTCCATTACAGTAGAGGGAGCCGATTTTTCAGCTTTGTCTGCTTTAAAAAACAAGATAATGAGCATGCGTGTAAAGGGAATCCCAGGAATAGAGCATATTGCGCTGATTAAGAAAGGTGATGAGTGGATGATACAAACTGCAGGATCAAACTTGGCAAAGGTCTTAAAGATAAAAGGAGTAGACCCTACACGCACAACCACAAACTCTATTTATGAAATTGAGACAATTTTAGGAATAGAAGCAGCAAGGACGGCTCTTGTGAAAGAGATCATGGGCACATTGGAGGAGCAAGGTCTTGAGGTGGACATAAGGCATGTGCTCCTCGTAGCAGACCTTATGACTTCTAAAGGATTCTTCCAACAGATAGGAAGGCATGGAATAGCTGGAAAGAAACCTAGCATACTGGCTAGAGCTGCTTTTGAAATAACGGTACCTACTTTAGTTGAAGCGTCTGTAAAAGGGGAAGTCGAAGAGCTGAAAGGTGTGACAGAGAATGTAATTGTTGGGTTACCCATACCTGTAGGCACAGGCATGGTTGATCTTTTCATGAGAAGTGAGAAAAGTGATTAGCGAAAAAGACTTTGAGAAGATCTTAAGAGCGGTTATAAAAACAGGAAAATATATTATAGGAGCAAAGGAAGTATCAAAGTCCATAAAGGGATCAAAACTCATCATCTACTCATCATCCTTACCAAAAGATAAGGTCTCAGAAGTTGTAAATGCATGCAAATCCCTATCGATACCATTCATAGAATTTAAAGGAACCTCTGTGGAACTCGGTAGAATTTGTGGCAAACCCTTTCCTATATCTGCAATAGCAATAAAGTCTCCAAGAGAGGCCGACCTTTCCTCTTTAATTAAATGATATTACGCCTCCCATATCAATTTATTTAGCCCTTTAAAACTTTACAATTTTATTTTTGGTAGCATAAAGAGTAAAGATTAACCACAACTTTGCTTTATATAGACACCCTCATATAGCAGTTCTGTGGAAGTTGAAGCGCGCTATCCAATTATTAAAGGTGTATAGTTATTTGATGAATGATGAGAAGACAATGAAAAGAATGTTTGTATCTGAGCTAGACGAAGGTCTCATTGGAAAGAAGGTTAGTATAGCAGGCTGGGTTGAAGATGTAAGGCCTCTTGGCTCTCTAATCTTTTTGACTATTAGAGATGTTAGCGGAATCATCCAGGTTGTATTTAACAAAGGCAACATTTCCCAAGATATATTCTTAACTGCAAAGTCAGTAACAAGGCAAAGTGCTGTTATAATTCATGGTACTGTAAAAGAGAGCAAAGCCAAAGGTGCAAAGGTTGAAATCCAAGCTGATAATATGCAAGTCCTTTCTAAAGCTCAACATCCTTTACCCATAGATCCTACTGGAAGAGTTGGTTCATCTTTAGATTTGAGGCTTGATTCAAGAGCTTTAGATCTTCGTAATCCTTCCACATCGGCCATATTCAAGATAAGGCATGTAGCTTTACAATCGATTAGAAAGACTTTGCTTGATAAGAAATTCATCGAAGTGAATACACCAAAGATCATAGGACAAGCAGCAGAAGGGGGTGCAAACCTTTTCTCTCTAGATTACTTTGGGAAGAAGGCTTTTCTTGCCCAGTCTCCTCAGTTATACAAGGAGCAGTTAACTTTATCGTTAGATAGAGTCTTTGAGATATCGGCATACTTCAGGGCTGAAAAATCACATACAAGAAGGCATCTTAACGAATTCGTAAGTGTTGATATTGAAGCAGCCTTTTCTTATAAAGAAGATGTCATGAATATATTGGAAGAGCTGGTTGTAAAGGTTATTGATGATGTTTTGAAGGAATGTAAGAATGAGTTGAAAATTCTTAATAGAGATTTGAAAGTTCCCAAAGTTCCATTCGATAGAATAACTTACTCCCAAGCTGTAGAGGAGTTAAAAGAATTAGGTCTGAAGATAAAATTTGGGGATGATCTTGATACTAAGGCTTTAAAAAGCCTTAGTAAAAAACACAAAGAGTTTTACTTTATCGTAGAATGGCCCACAAGCCTTAAACCTTTTTATATAGAAACAAAAAAAGATAATGAGGAAATTTCTGAGTCTTTCGATCTAATGTATGGTTACCTTGAACTTGCATCAGGAGGTACCAGAGTTTCGGATAGATCGAAATTGGAAAAGCGGTTATTAGACAATGGTCTTGATCCCAAAGATTTCTCAGAACATTTAAAAGTCTTTACATGGGGGATGCCTGTCCATGCTGGTTGGGGGTTAGGCTTGGATAGATTTGTCATGTTTCTAACAGGTATGAAAAACATAAGAGATGTAGTATTGTATCCTAGAGACAGGTTCAGGCTGACTCCTTAGAAGCTGAGATTAGATCATTTATAATGCTTTAAAATTCTCACTCCAAGTTATATAAGCCTTTATCATATCTTGACTTACACTTGGCCTTCTTGTCTTTAGAACCTCCTTAAAATCGTTCTGAGTTATCTCTCTTGGTTGCAAAGATTTATCCAAGGCTTTGCCACAATCAAAGAGTTCTGAGACAACTCTTATCTGAACAGCTTGGCATATGTCCTTTATGTCACTACCAGAATAACCTTCTGTCATTCTTGCAAGCTCTAACAGGTTGACGCTTGAGTCAAGCCTAAGGGGAGATGTATAGAGCTTAAACATCTCTATTCTTGATCTTAAAGATGGTAATGGTACATAAATTCTCTTCTGAAAACGCCTTAAGAAAGGCCAGTCCAAAGACCAAGGCTTGTTAGTTGCTCCTATTACGTACAGGTGTATATTCTTGCCTTTATCTATTATGCCATCCATCTCCTTAAGAAATTGGTTCCTTACACGAATCTCTCCTCCAACCTCTTGAGACCTTGATCCAAGCATAGAATCCAATTCATCTATGAATATTATAACAGCCTTATCCTTCTCTAGCATCTTCCTAGCTGAATCAAAGAGTCTTGCTACATTCTTTTCTGCCTCTCCTAGCCATTTTGACATTATAGTGGCTGCATCGACAGTTATGAAATTGCTATCTATCTCTGAAGCTGCAGCTGCTGCTAGCATCGTCTTACCACAACCAGGAGGGCCATAGAGAAGCAACCCTCTTGGCCAACCTAAAGGAAAAAGGTCCGGCCTTTGGACAGGGAATATTATAGACTCTCTTAAAGCCCTTTTAGCATCATCTAAACCTATAACTTCATCCCACTTTACATTGGGCTTCTCTCTTAAAACCAACTCATCATAAGATGCCTTTAAAGGCTCTACCATCTTAAGCCCTTTGCCAGAGCTTATGCCAGTATCAGCATGTTTTTTCAAGTCTTCTAATTGTGAATCATCTTGAATAAGACCATGAGCAGCTTGAAGAGCTTTTATTCTCTCTTGGTACGTTGTAGCCCTCTCCAAGTAAAGCTTATTCAATTTATACTCAGGATAAAGCTGGGCTAGTTTTATCAAAGCCGATATGGCTCTTTGATACATTATTATAGCCATGCCATGGGCGCCTTGTGAATCAAGGCGTATGGCTTCTGAAGCATACCTGCCGGCTGCTTCCTCTAATTCTTTGGCAGCAACCATGCTCAATTTCTCTCACTCACCCTTATCCTCAAAAGAGATCTTTATGTAAACGCCTTAAAATAGAATGCTTAACCTCATCTAAAGGTACATCGAGCAAAGTCGATGCCTCCATCAAATTGAAGTTATCTTTATGTTCATGGATGTAATCAAGTACTATCTTATCAAGATCAGAGCTATTTAGAACTTGTTCAGGCTCTTCTTCATCCATACTCTCTCCGGTTGCCAGTAAAGCTAATCTTTTTGTCTTAACAATTTCTTCTTTAGATTTTAGAATTTCCTCTTGTATATTTTTCTTTTCAACATATTCTATGGCTTTTTCGATAAACTCTTCACCTTCTTCCTTCTTCAAATTAAGATAGAATGAAGGTGGCATAATTTGTAACTTGACCATGATCTCACTTAAAGTAGAGCTAAATTCATCGAAAACTCCTTCAAGATTAGGCAATAGCTCTGATACAGACTTGTCTATTTTCTTCATAACCTTTAATGTGGTACCTAAATGGTATACGATATCTCCTAAATCTTTTAAAGTTTCTAGTCTCAATATTAATTGATTAAGCGCCGATTCACTTTTATTGACTATCTGAACAGCTTTCTTCAGCTCTAAATAATCCATATCGTATATGTTTGTGTTCTCTTTTTTAGCCATCTCTAAAAAATCTTTACAACGAGCTTCTAGCCTTTCCCTTATATTCAAAAGGTCGATCCTATGAGTCTCTATCTCTTTTGTAGCTAGAGATAGCTTATCCTTCATTTTATCATCCCTATCGTTTAATAAAAATCTAAAAAATTTCAAAAAATCACCTCATAAATTTAGCATAACAAATTCTGATAATTAATAGTGAGTAAAATTGATGGTAGATCTTTGAAAGAAAAAGTGAAGACAGCCGTAGCTCTCTGGCTGTCTTTATAGAAGCCTCTTTGAGCCCTACTGGAGCTACGGCTGTCATGTTCGTTCTTTTTCTGTTCAGCTTATACTCTCATTAGTGGGAATCTTCGTCCCGATTGGCAATTCTGGTAACTTCTCTTTCATTCTTTGCTCTGCTACTGCCGAGGCTTCTGAAAGGATTTTCTCAGCATCTTCACTGGCTGCTTCGAAGCTTATTGTGTAACCTCCTAACATGCCTGCATCTACAAGAATACTGCTTAGTAGGCCGTTTATCTCTCCCATTTCGTGTTCAGCTTCTGGCAATACAGTTGCAAGACCTGTCCTTACATTCCTTATTACAGCCATTGCTGGAGTAAGCGTAACGACTATATCACCGAGCTCTTGTACAGTGTTCAAACGCAAAACTATCTGCTCAAGGGCTACCTTAGCTTGAGTGACCATCTTACTTATCTTTCTTATCTCAGCAAGTTCGTTTGCATATACCGATGCGTGGCTCATATCATGCTTTTGAATAGCTGCGACTACTTTGTTAAATATAGCGCTATCCTTTTCTCTTAGTCTGTTAGCAGTGCTATCGAGTCGAGTAATCTGGACTTGAATCTGTCTTACTGCTGCTTCTAACCTTTGCTTTAGAGGACCTGGAGGCCTAACAGCTTCTTTGACCCTTTCGCCAACTGTTGGAGTGGGCGCTTTTTGCCATTTATCAGCAAACTTTGACATTTTATCACCTGAGAAATAGTCGAGAATTATAAGCGATAAGAAAGTAGGTATAGAATAGTTTCCTAATAAGTAAATAATCTTTATCATAAGGTGAGAGTGTAGGTAGGGTCGAAGGGTTTTTAGCCCTTTTATTCTCAGATTAGTAATCTGTGCAAGGTTTTCCATTAATCTGCGCATATGCGCAGATTAGCATCACTTTTTGCAATCAGTTTAAAAAATTGTTATCCTTTCTTAATCCTATGCCAAGAAGAAAAAAGTATTTGGTAGTTATCGTTCACCTCCCATTCAAAGACAGATGCTATCAGCAAAGGAGACAGTAGAAGGAGTGAAGGGACATGAGCGCTATATGCGTGAATACGGTACTCGTGGTATTCTACGCATGGAAGTATTTCAAGAGCTTGTCCAGTCATACATATCTGGCATAAAGACAAATCCTAATCTAACATCGAAGCAGAAAGCTATAGCAGTAAAAGAATTCTTCAGAAGGTTCAGAGAGGGCTTAGCAGACTTTATGATGACTTTAAGAGGAGAATGTGAAAGATACGCAACTGCCTTTGTCATACCAATAGCTACATC
>Ga0209225_1001449_pt1 | contig 23383 bp, 35 predicted proteins | sample WasSprMetagenome_FD_184732 | JGI IMG/M metagenome (GOLD analysis project Ga0209225, IMG submission 184732) | Sulfidic aquatic microbial communities from Washburn Spring, Yellowstone National Park, USA - WS (SPAdes) (version 3) | ecosystem: Environmental > Aquatic > Thermal springs > Hot (42-90C)... | reverse complement strand
AAGACATCGTGATTCAAGAGGCTCTCGAAAAACTGACACTTTTAGGGGCGGTACCGAGGTTTGGCAACGTTGGAGGAAGGGTCCTGCTCAAGATTCCGGAGGATGAAGCCGGAAGAGTTCTGAGACTAAGGAGCATCGAGCATGTGATAGAGCTCCTTGGAACCTTTGAAATCGAAACAAACAGGAGTGGCTTGGAGGAAATATACGAAGGAGTTCGGAGGCTTGAGGTTCCCTTGGGTTCGACCTTCAGGGTTACATGCGAAAGAGTAGGGAAGCACGAGTTCACGAGCATCGACGTCCAGCGGGTGGCGGGACAGGCACTAGTGGACCAATATCAGAGGAAGGTGAACCTAGAGAACCCGGAAACCATCGTGAGGGTGGACGTTGCCGGTGACCTATGCATGGTTGGCATCCAGAAAACAAGAACCTCCCTGCGAATACGCTACCCCAGAGCCTTTCAGCACCGTTCCGCCCTCAATCCGGTGATAGCGTATGCCATGCTCAGAATTGCAGGGATCAAAGAGGGGGACAGGGTTTTAGATCCCTTCTGCGGGGGAGGAACTATCGTCATAGAGGCTGCCCAGGTATGGGAGAACCTCGATTTGCTCGGCATTGACATCAGCCCGAAGAGCATCGAGGGAGCATGGAAGAATGCAGAAGTGGCTGGGGTCAGGGAGAAGGTAAGATTCATGGTTGGGGATGCCAGAAGACTCGAGAGATTTCTTCCTGCAGGTTATGTGGCCGATGAGGTTGTCTCAAACCTCCCCTTTGGGATCAGGAGCGGGAGGCTTGGAGCCATCCCAAAAATATACGAGGAATTCCTCAGGTCGCTGAAACCCTTTTTAGGGGAGAATTCGCGAGTTTGTCTGTTAACAACTCGGGCAAGACTGATAAAAGACATTGGTACCAGTTTAGGGTACACCGTTGTTAGTGAGAGGGAAATCCTCTACGGCGGTCTTACGGCATGGATAATCCTCCTCCTGCTTAAATGAAGACGTCAAACTGCGCGGAAACTAGACACATACCGGGGGCGCGGAGCATGGAAGAAGTAGAACTGCCCAATAAATGCAAATGTTCCAGAGACCAGGCTGAGATGGAGAGGGTGAAAAGGCTCATAGAAATCCAAGGGGCCGATGAAAGGCCAGACAAGCCCTATAATGCCTACAGGCAACCGAGCCTAGCCAGACTGCAGGAAAGTACAACCAAGAGGAAAAGAAGATTACGCGTCGCTAAGTGCCGAAATCATGCTCTCACCAAAAGTTGATTTAAAGCTATAATTTCGACTCGAGTATCGAAACCATCTTTAGATAATGACCTTGTTGATTTCTCTCGTGAAACAGGGTCGTATCTGCTGTCGAGGGGACTTGCCATTTTAGGGTTCTAACCAGCTCTGCTAAACAAGCTGCACCAAATCCACCATTTCTATCATTTGTAACTATCAGCCTTTTCTCTTTCACAAGTTTCCTCACCAGCGATCTCATTTCTTGTATATCTGTACCATGCTCGGGTGAAAGCCTTTTGATTATGATACCGGAAGTGTTAGCCTCTTTCCTCATTTTCTCGACCTCTTCGAGATATGATTTGAGGCAACCTTTTCGGATGCGAATTCGAACTGCAGTAACCCACGTTCCCTCAAGACAAGATTCCTCAATTTTTATTTTTTCTATTCCCCAATCCAAACCTTTCTCTCTTAAATCAGTCAAGCTCTCGATTACTCCCGGCAACGCCCAAAGATTGTTGGCAATTCCTCGGGAAAAGATGTATATCTCTTGGCATCCCTCACGAACCTTCTCTTCTCTCAGAGCTGGAACCTCAGGAGGTGGACGTACCAAGACGAAGCCAATTTTCCCTAAACATTTCCCCTCGAAAACTAAGTCCTTTGTATCCACTCTGTTCTTCCTTACATCTTTCTCGATCTTGTACAATCTCTTAATGTAATCTTGAATTTCCATCCTCACCTCGTCAGAAGGTTTTCCGGCACATTTGTGGACGCTTCGACGATTGCGGGTAGAACAACAGAGAAATAGAAGCCCGCTTCGAAGAGCGTATAGAAGATTTCCTTCCATTCCACAACTTGTGACCAATCTCCTATTTCTGAACTAATAAATTCAAGGACGAAAGATTTCAATCGCTCGGAGGTTAGGCTCCGATACAACTGTGCGAGCTTGTGGTCATAATTCCTAAAAGCACGAATTTCGGCATGAGCTAAGACCAAACCCAGTGATGCTTCAAGAGGTAACATTGCTTTTATTTCTGGGGAAAAGTTATCCAACAATACAGTTGTGTGGTAAAGAGCCCTTTGCACGAGCACACCTACAGGTGTGAAATCAAGAATTGGGCGAGAATCTTCGCTCACGTCTAAAGTACTTGGATGTTGATAAACTGGATTCAGAAACCGCGGCTCGCTTGCTGCACAGACCAAAGATGCTCCGAGAAATTTCCAGACTGTCGGAGAAGATACTCGATTTCATGAAAAAGTCAGGATTACAGCTAGGTGTAGACTTCAGCCTAGAGCTTTTGAAGTGGGTTGATTACGAAATAGAAAATTGGGAGCACATAGAAATCAGATTGGTCCCGCTCAGTGACAGCATGGACAAGTTCGATCTACTCAAGAATTTGGTCTCAATTGCAGATCAAGCTTTATCGCCGGAATTGCGACGTGAAATCGTGATAACGGTAGGGTAGCTTGTCGTCAGGCGTCTTTAATCCCAAGACTTTTTATGATTTGGCTATACACCTACATGAGCTATCAGAGAAGATTCCGCAGGAGTTAAAGGAGGCTTCCTGCAGGACATGCGTCAGTAGAGCCTATTATGCGGTCTTCTTTTTAATCAGAGATTCGATGCTCGGGCGAATTCAGAGCACTGATTTTCGAGAATCTTTCAAGCGGAGTGAAGTTGCTCACGCAGTCGTGGTCGAAACCGTTAAGAAGATTGACTATAAGGTAGGAAATTTCATCCTCAACTTGAGAAGGCTGAGAAACGAAGCGGACTACGAAACAGACAAGGTGTTTTCTCCATCTGATGTAAGCTATGCCCTTCGGATAGCGGGCGAAGTTATAAGAAACCTAGCCATGACGATTTCAAAAATACACAAACTGCAAGAACGTGACATTCTCTCGACATGGAAAGAGGTACAAGAAAAAAAAAGAGCAGAAAGAAAAGTCAACTTCCAATCTAAAAACAGCAATATCTTGTGCGTTCCCACTCAATAGTGTTGTCAAGTGAGGTTTCCGATAGCGGTAAAACAGGTTCCCGTTAGTAGCTTTACAAACTGACAGCTAAGCAAAATCTTGGGCAGTGAGAGCTAGCGGAGAGGGCGAGTTTGCTCGAAAACCAGTGACGATCTTCAGTGGGCTGACCCGTGAGGCCGCCTTAAGCGGAGAGTTCCAAGCTCCCGAGGGTTTTTACTTCCATTAAACGCCTCGGCATGCCGGGGGCGGGATTTGAACCCGCGTCCTCGGGATTATGAGTCCCGCGCTATAACCAGGCTTAGCTACCCCGGCAATCTTTTCCCTTTCCCTTTCAGGCTAAAACTCCTTAGCAGCGAGACGAACCGCTTTCTGCTCCTGACCTCAACCGCTCCCCCTTCATAACCAACCACGAGTTCGTCCGGCGCTCTCGGAAAGAGACCGTTCTCCACAACTCCCGGAATCCGCTTGATATCTCTTTCCATCCTCGCTGGCTCGCCAATATGCCCAAAATCCGTGTCCAAGATATAATTACCATTATCGGTTATGAACGGAGATCCGCTCACCTCTCTGAGCCTCGGTTTTCCCCCCAGCTCTTCAAGCTTCCTCTTCACGAGAGGAAAACCGAAGGGGAGAACCTCCACGGGGACCGCACCCTCCAAGACCCTGACCAGCTTTGTCCTGTCCACCACAAAGATAACCTTCTCAGCCGCATGACACAGAATCTTCTCCCTTGTCAGGGCGCCCCCCTTCCCCTTCAGGGCGTTAAAATCAGGATCGACTTGATCTGCACCATCCAAAACCAAATCTAAATCGGGGCACTCCTCTAGCGAGACTACCTCAAGCCCAAGCCTTTTTGCAAGCTCCTCCGTGACGCGGGAACCTGGGACGAATTTGGCCCTTACCCTTTTCCTAGAGAGTGCGACTATGATTTTCTGAACGGTGGTGCCCGAACCCAGTCCTACTCTCATCCCCTCCTGCACGAATTCAATCGACCGCTCTGCTGCAAACTCCTTCCATTTTTCGGCTTCCAAATCAATTTTTGTTTTCGTTAGATTTAGTCTTTCACCGAGGGGCGAATCCTTATTTAGAAAGAGTTTGACGACTTTGGATGAGAAAAACCATACCCGTGAAGGAGGTAATGACCAAAGAGGTGGTGACTATTTCTCCAAAGGATACCATTGCTCAAGCGGCCAAGCTCATGAGCTCCAACCGAGTGGGATGCCTAGTGGTGATTCAGAATGGTGCTCCCATAGGAATCATCACAGAAAGAGACATCTTAACTAAGGTGGTGGGGTTAGACCTGAAGCCCAGCAAGGTTTTAGTGGGAGAGGTGATGTCCTCCCCCCCGATAACAGTGAGGCCAGATACTACCGTTACTGAAGCAGCAAGGTTGATGAAAAAACACGACATAAGAAGGTTGCCTGTGGTGAATGAGGGAAAGCTAGTGGGAATTGTCACCGCAAGCGACCTCGCTTCGGTGCTCCCCGACATGGCAGAGTACTCCGATTTCCCCGTTCCACCGACTGAAGAGGTCGGAACAAGTGTGTGCGAGGTCTGTGGGGAGTTCACCACTCACCTGTACGAGGTAAACGGTAGGTGGGTCTGCGAGAGCTGCAAAGACTCGATGGAATGATCTTGGGTGTCGCGACCGGTCCCTAGGCTAGTTAGGGATATCTTAGTCCCTTGTCAAGCAGAAGTGAGTCCAAGAGATCTCGTCACTCATGCTAGATCCCTCATGCGCTCCACCGGAGCTCGTGTTCTTCCCGTGGTGGAGGGCGGAAGAGTGGAAGGTCTCATAACGGACCGTGAAGTTCTGAAGATTGGGTCGAGCAAATCCGGAGTTCTCGTTCTTGGTCTCATGATGCCACCCAGAGACCTCCTGCTCCCCCATGAGCCCGTGAGAAACGCCATAGAAAGGATGGTGAAATCGGGGATACCGGAGCTACCTGTCATTCAAAGCTGGAGCGACCGCAGATTGCTGGGAATGGCGAGTGCCACCTCCTTCTTGGGTTCCATCACCCTAAAGGGGAAGGTAGTAGAGTTCATGGAGGAGCCGGAAGTGACCGAGCCTGAAGAGGAGCTGAGCCGAGTCTGGGAGCGAATGGAAGAGAGGGAGTGCTCCGGAATGCCCGTGGTCCGGAGGAGAGGGGGGAAGACGGAGGTAATAGGAATAATCACAAGGTACGACTTGATTCGGTCGGGGAGACTGGAGGGAACCGTGGCGAAAGTCAAGAGCTGCATGAGGTCTCCCGCCCTCTCCGTTTCACCCTCGTCAGAAATCGCCGAAGCCGTCTCGCTCATGCTGAAGCGTGGAATTAGTCACCTTCCGGTGGTGGACGGTGGAAATCTCGTTGGTATGCTGACCAAGCTCTCCATACTCAAGAGGTGGGTGAATGAAAATAGTTAGACCACCGGATCTGCGCTACAAAGCTGGGGAGAGAGGGTCAAGAGAGTTCAAGTCCAGGCTTGCCAAGAAAGAGGGAACCATCATGACCATAGCCAGAAAGGAGGTGATAACCATTCCCCCTACCTTCAGGATAAAGGATGCGGCCGAGCTCATGGTTAAACAAAGGGTGAGGAGACTTCCCGTCGTACAACCTGGAACGGAGAGGCTCGTGGGAATGCTCATCACCCGGGATTTGATAAACTTTCTTGGCGGAGGAGAGAAGTACAAGATAATCGAGCAGAAATTCAAGGGAAACCTAGCAGCCGCCGTAAACCAGCCCGTCTCTTTAATCATGTCCGACGAACCCATCTACGCCACCAATCAGATGTCAATCGAAGACGTTGTCAGACTCCTCCTTAGAACCGGGGTGGGTGGGGTTCCAATCGTGGATGAGAAAGAAAGGGTGGTGGGAATCGTCTCTGAGAGAGATTTCGTCAGGTACATCCCTTCCGTCACCGGGAATCCCGTCAGCTACTACATGACCCGCCATCCTTTCACGCTCGAACCCTCCGACTCCATCAGGAAGGCATGTTCAGAGATGATTTCGAGGGGGGTCAGAAGGCTTCCCGTAACCATCGCAAAAAGACTTGAAGGAATCGTTACTAGCGTCGACCTCCTCCGCTATTTTGGAACGAGCAGAATCTTCGAGGAAATGCCCTCCGGCAGGATTGAGGAAGCTCTCAGCAGACCGGTTTCGGAGATAATGACCAGAAATCCTCTAACCGTAACCCCTGAAAAAGACGTGGGAGAAGCGGCTTCCCTGATGGTGGAGAGAGGTTGCGGGGGGATACCTGTGGTGGAGGAGGATAGACTGGTCGGAATCATCACCGAACACGACATGCTCAAATTGTTAATTCCAATGTTTGAGTCCCAACCAATCAGTACCTAATCTCAAAATCGCTAAACTCTCCCTTCGCCTTTTCCCACTTCACCTCAACTTTTTCCACCTCTGCCCCGGGAGGACCAACCCTGCAGAATTCCAACATCCTGTCCAGGGCTTCCTTTTTCCCCTCCATCACGGCCTCCACCCTACCGTCAGGTAGGTTTCTCACCCAGCCCTTCACTCCGAGACTCCTAGCTAATTTTTGGATGTGGTAGCGGAAGAAAACGCCTTGAACCAGCCCTTCAATATAAACGTGTACCCTCTCCAACTCACTTGTACTTGGCAAGCTCCCCCGTCAAATCAACACTTGTGAGCATGGCGGTTCTGCAGCAGTACCTTTTTATCCCCATGTCATCCAAAACCTTCTTCGGATCCTCCCCCTCCTTGATTCTGCGGTCGAATTCCTCAAACTTATCCCCCAGCAGCTTTCCACAGGTTATGCAACGTACTGGCCTCATGTTCTCATCTATAGCTCTTCTGGAATTTAGCCCTAGCCCCTGGCCCGCCCGGCTTCTTCTTCTCCTTTCTTCTCACGTCGCTCTTGATCAGGGTCCAGTCAAACTTCTTAAACTCCTCCCTCAAAGAGGGCTCATACTGTATCATTGCCCTAGCTATCGCCGTTCTAACCGCGTCAGCCTGACCCGCCCATCCCCCTCCCCTGACCTTCACCCATATGTCCACCTTCTTGGCGAAATCCGGAGCCAACATCAAAGGTTCAGCAATCCTCTTCCGAGCCAGTTCGGGTTCCCAAACTTGTAGAGGGATGCCGTTGATGTATATCCTTCCCTTGCCCTCCTTCAACGTCGCCCTAGCCACGGCCGCCTTTCTTTTCCCCACTGCCTGGATGACTTTCAAATTTTCACCCCAAAGTGGCGACTCAGCTCTTCTAGGGTGATGAACTTTCCCCTCAGTCTACTAACACTGGCCTCCGGAAAACTGACCTTCTCAACCTTTGCCAGGTTCTCTGGAACACCAACGTGTACCCTCAGTCTCCTAAACGCCTCCCTCCCCTTAGCCTTCTTGAAGGGAAGCATCCCCCTCACCACCTGCCTAAAGATGTCGTCTGGTCTCCTGAAGTGCTTTGGACCTTTCCTGGGATTAGCCCTTCCCCTCACTTCCATCCACTCGTCGTACTCTTTGAAAATCGTTGCCCTCTTCCCAGAGATGACGATTTTCTCGGCATTTACCACGATTACCCTCTCACCCTGTAATAGACGTTTCGCCACCAAGCTCGCAAGCCTGCCCATGATTTGACCACTCCCGTCTACCACCAGCGTCATATTATTATAGTTACCCCCTTTCCCTCAGGGTTCTCCTCCAAAAGCTCCTTTATCCCAATAGGCCTCCCGCCCGCCTCAAGTATCTTTTTTCTGGCTTGCTCCGAAAAACGAAAAGCGGCCACGGTCACCGGTTTCTCCAAGGAGCCAGCAGCCAGAACCACTCCCGGAACCAGCAGTGTTCCCTTGTCTGCATATCTGCTTATTTTACCCAAGTTCACCTCCACTCTTCTCCGGGTGGGCCTTAAGAGAAGCTCCGCTGCCCTTCGCCAGACACCTTCCTTCCTCTTTCTAAGGAGAAGAATCAGCTCCCTCAGCACAGGATTCGTTGGACCTGTTGGTTTTGGCATTAGGATTTTCTCCTTCGAACTCTTTTAGTTTGTCTAAAAGGTACTCCGCATCTCTCACAAGATTCTGCACCTGGGTGGTTTGGTGCTCCACACTCCGAACATGTGACGGGTGCATAAACTCGGGTCTCTCCTTCCAGCTCTGATTTAGAGGTGGAAGCCTTCCGTAAGGCCTCCAATTTGGAGGCAAAGCCGTAGAGCGAAATACCCATAAAGAGGTAACCCAGTCCCATTACCAGTCCCCGCACGGTGATAGGATTGGAGGGTGCAAGCTGCCACAGAAGAACTCCCACCACCAAGAGGGCAAGAAGGTGTATTCCTCTCAATTCAATCCTTCCTTTTTCAGAATACCCCTGGCTGCCAATATACCGGTAGAGGCCGCTCCCACGATTCCTCTAGAAAGCCCCGCCCCATCGCCAGCCACGAAGATTTTAGGCACGCTCGTCTCCATGTTCTCATCCACAAGAATCCTGAGAGCATATAATTTCAGTTCTGGAGCGTACAAGAGAGTGTCATCGGATGCCACCCCAGGCAATACTTGATCTAGCTTCTCCAGTGCCTCCAAGAGATCGGTAACTATCCTACCCGGCAAAGCCATAGATATGTCTCCAGGGGTAACGCTGAGGAGAGTTGGCTTAATCCTCCCGTGCTTTATTTTCTCCCAAGTTGACCTTCTTCCCCTCTTGAGGTCCCCTAACCGCTGGAGAAGGGGAAAACCTCCTCCTATAGCTGTGGCGAGTCTGGCTATGGAACTACCATATGCCAAAGTATTCGTCACGGGTTGAGCGAGCTCCACCCTCACTAGAAGAGCAAAGTTAGCGTTGTCCGACTTTTTGCCCCTGAGGGTCTGTCCGTTCACCCCGACAAAATCCCCATACCTCTCCTCCAGCACGAATCCCCGATAGTTGCAGCAAAAGGTTCGGACAAAGTCCCTGAAAGTGTCTGTGGTTATGTGAAATTTGGGATCCCAAGAGACCTTTATTGCCGGTTCCATCACCTCGTCCTTTGTCTCCACCCTCACACCGATATCGATGGGACCATACCTGTACTTCATCCCCAGTGCCTGTGCTTGCGAGAGTAGCCACTCGGCCCCAAATCTTCCAGGGGCTATCAATAAGTATCTTGCTCTCAACTTTTTCTTCGTCGCAATCACCCAGCCCCTCCCAATCTTCTCCACTCTTAGGCGTGGAAGGAAAACTACTCCCTTCTCGGTGAGCTCCCTGACCAAGGAACCCACCACTTGTTGTAGAACTTCGCTCCCTATGTGCCTCTGAAGGATGGGCACGAATTTGATACCCGCCCGCTTCGCCTTCTCCTCGAGCTTCCTGACCTCTTCGATGTTTTCGCCCCTGAGTTCCGAGGGTGCCCCATGTCTCAAAAAGGTCCTATCCACCTCCCCCACGAGCTCCCAAGCCTTCTTCCTTCCACCGGCAAGTTTGACGAGGTCTCCCCCAACGTGAGGACTCAGATTCAGAGTACCGCTAGACATTCCCCCCGCCCCTCCTATTCCACACATCACTCGACAGGGTGTGCATCTCTGGCACCTCCCCCTCTCAGAGGCGGGGCAGAATCTGTTTTCGATGGGTTCGCCCGCATCCACTACTGTCACAGAGAGTCCCGCTTCAACCAAGGTTTTTGCTGCAAAAAGACCAGCTGGACCTGCCCCCACGATGAGAACGTCTCTCAAAGTTCGCCCACCTTTCCCAAGTAGGTACCGTCAAGTAGATAAACCTCTGCCTCCTCCAAGTTGGCTGCTCCACACCTGAAAAGGGGACCGATGAGTTCATCTGTCAGTTGCTTGTTCACAGGTGCGCCCTTCACGAGTTTGCTGAAGGAGGGCATGACAATCAGTTCTGGAGGCTTCTCCACCTTCACTTCCTCTGGTAACTTCTCCGAATCTAGCTTAACCTTCAGCCAGACTGGTTCTACCACTTTTCCTCCCACCTCATCTCTCAACTCAATAGCCGGATGGTTGTGTCCCATTACGAGCTGCTTCGTTTCTAGAACCTCTCGAGAGGGCCATGCATGACCGTGCACGAATCCCACCTCCCCATATCTCACGCCTGTTACCGGAAGTATCTTTACCCCTTTGGGAATCATCCCCTCCAAATCCCCGTCATGATTTCCTGGGACTACCTCCACTTCGACTTTTTTGGCGAGCTCCTCGAAAAAGAGAGGGAGTTCGCTCCATTCCCGCCAAGTCGCGCGCGGAACATTATGCTTCACGTCACCCAGAAAGAGAATTTTTTTGACTTGATGTCCGGCCACCAACCTGAAGAGCCTTTCCTTAGTTTCGGGAATTTGACTGGGTAAGCAAATCCCTTTTTCCAACAGCTCGCCCTCCAGACCTAGATGCAAGTCCGCAACCACCAATCTTTTTTCCCGAGGATCGAGAAGGGCTGGCTCACCAAGAACGGGGACAATCTTCACGTTTTCTCCGCTCGAAAATTGAAATCGCTCCCGACTTAACCCTTCCAGACACCTATGAGCAGTCCCATAGCAAATGCAGCAATCCCATAAGGAGCAGTGCCGATTATGCCCTCCGCCCAAGAAGCAAGGGTAGGCAGAGCTCTGGAGGCCTTCTCCCAAAGGTCTTTGATGGTCACCGTCGCAATCCCCGCTAGGGTGAATAAGGCGATGAGGGCTATCACGAGAGTCACGAGTTTTATTGCCTGCTTTACGAACAATCCAATTAGGAGTCCAAAAAGGAAGGGGAGAACTAGGGGGAAAATCCACTCAAAACTCATACGAATTCAAGCCAGAAAGAATATTTCTCCACTTTTCCTCTCACGGTATCAAAGTAAATTTTCTGAATTCTCCGTGTAATTTTCCACTCTCCCGTGCCTACCCTTTTTCCTTCGATCTCCCTAACAGGAGTGACTTCCGCAGCCGTTCCCGTGAAGAAAACCTCATCGGCCTGGAGCAAGTCCTCGGGTGTCAAGTTCCTCTCCTCAAATGGTATTCCCTCGTCGGCCGAAATTTTGATTACGCAGTCACGCGTGATTCCTGGCAGCACGCCTGCCGAAATGGGTGGAGTAAATAACCTGCCTCCCTTTACCATAAAGAGGTTCTCACCTGGCCCTTCTGCCACCTTCCCCTCCGTATTTAGCAGAATGGCCTCGTCATAACCATCCTTGAGAGCATCAAGCTTGGCGAGAATCGAATTGGCGTAGTTTGCCACAAGTTTTGCTTGGGGCGGAAGGGTGCTGGCATCTATTCTCCTCCATTTTGAGAACTTCACTCTAACCCCCTCCTTCAGACCCTTCTCACCCAAGTAAGTTCCCCAAGGCCAAGCAGCAATGGCTACATGAATGGGCGCTCCGGTGGGATTGAGTCCCATCACTCCATAGCCATAGAAGGCAATGGGTCTTATGTAACACTCCTCCAGCTCATTGGCCCTTATCAAATCCTTTGTGGCCTTAACGAGCTCCTCCACCGAATAGGGAAGATTCATGCCTACGAGTGCCGCTGAATTGTGAAGTCTCTTCATGTGATCGGTCAATCTGAAAACGGCAGGACCCTTTTCGGTCTTATAACACCTTATCCCCTCAAAAACGCCAAAACCATAGTGCAGGGTGTGAGTCAAGACGTGAACCTTGGCTTTATCCCAAGCCACAAGTTGTCCATCCATCCATATGAAGCGCGTTGGGGTGAGACTGGGTGCCTTCATCCCCACGCTTGTAGCTTGGTCTTAAATTCCTCAAAGTGCTTTGAATACTCTCTCGGATCTAGCCCGCGTCGCAGGATCTCGGAAAACTTCTTCTTCATCTGTTCGAGCGGGAGAGTCTGAGCGTATTCTTCCACATGCTTTCCTTGAATTCTTTCCTCAGAAGGCAAAACCTCCGGGCTGTGCGGAATGCTTAGACCAGCGTCCACAGCACCCCTGAGAGCGGCAAAAACCCTAGAGCCCTTGGTGGGGGTGTGCAATCCTATGTCGAGCACCGCCTCTCTGATTCCTGCCTTTAGAGCCTTTTTCGCACAAAGATACCCCACTAGATATGCGGCCGAGGTATTGGCTCCACCCTTCCACCCCATTCGCTGAAGTTCCAAAGAGTCTGCCGAGGCGAACGTTACGTCCCCTTTAGGATCAAACCCCATCACTTGACATATCACCCTTCTGTTCGTGAGTCTCACCACTAGCCTAGGTTTCCCGGACAAGAGAAGTTTAAGCCTCTTTCTATAGTCCGTTTTTCCCTCCCTTCTCCTCCTGAGGGGAACCTTGTAACGCGGTCCTGCTTTCACTTAACCAACCCCTGCTCCTTCAGGTAAAGAAGAAGGTGTCCACAGTCCCTGAAGAAACCACCCTTGACCATCTTATAGAGTTTCCTGTACTGACTTTTGGTTATGGTTCCGTTGTCCCGCAATTCGGCCAGCGTTTTTCGCAAGGCTCGAACCTTTCTCATCCACCTTGCCTTTCTGGGCTCAATCGCACCCTTTGAGCCTTCCCTGCTCCCCGGGCCCCTCCTTTTACCCCTTCTTTCCCTGACCCTCCCTCTTGAGGTCCCCTTTTTCTGTCTGGCTCGAATGATGCCTTTCTTTATGAGCTTTCTTATGTCTTCCCTAGTTATAGCGGTTGAAATTTCATCCTTTCTGGCGGGATCCATCCAAATCCTGTTTTCACCAACCCCTAGAACCTCCGCCGCTAACCTACGTTGTACGCGGAGCGTCATGGATTGAGCACCTTTATCCCTCTTTCCTTAACCACTGCCAGTATCTGCTCCCTCTTTCTCTTTCCCAGTGTGGCCGACAAGCGAACGGCCTCCCTAGAGGGATCCACCTTCTCTAAATCCTTGAGATTCCTAACCAATACTTCTTTAAAGCCGCTAGGATGAAGCCCCCGTATTGCCTTCGGTTGTCTGTAACCCACTTTCACGATAGGTGGCTTGCCCTTCTTCTGCAACCTCATCTTGCTGTCGTGTCCCCTCGGTTTTCTCCACCCGCTGCGCCCTAGGGCTCTATGCCTCCACCATTCCTGCCTTTTAAACTCAGGGACGCGTCTTTTCTCGGGTCTCATATTCATAATCGATAAATCCCATCTTGAAAGACTCTCGGATCCCTTCTCTTAATCCGTGTAGCTCTCTCGATATTCCAGGCCGTCTGTCCCACTTCATACTTGTCAATTCCCTCCACTATCACTTCGTCCCCCTCCACCCTGACTTGCGTACTTTCCCCAACAATTTCGGCCACTCGTGGAGCCTTCTCTCCCAAAAAGTTTTGAATCAAAACTCTCCTTCTCTCGGGTTCAACTTTCACGCTTATGGGAAAGTGGGCATAGACAATCTTCAGTCTCTGCGACCAACCTTCCTTAACTCCTTTGAAAGCATTTTTGAGAAGGGCGCGTATAGTTCCAAACATTGCCTTTTGCTTCCTTCTCTCCAGCCGGCTCGTCACCACAATGTCTCTACCCTCGGCCTTGATTTCCAGCCAAGGAAGATTGAAGGAGAGAGGAGGATGGTTTCCCTTCGGCCCCTTTATGTATATCGTCTTACCCTCCACCGAGAAGTCGATTCCCTCGGGAACGGTAATTCTCATCTCCATCTACCACACGTAGGCAATCAGTCTGCCGCCCAAGCCCAGCTCCTTCGCCCTACGATTGTCCATGAGTCCCTTGGAGGTGCACACAATCAACATCCCAAATCCAGCCGCTGGCAGATACCTTTTTTCCCACTTTTCAAACTCCATGAGCTTCACCGCATGTCTAGGTTTTATGACCCCGCAATCGTTTATCTTTCCTAAGAGCTTGATTTTGAACTTTCCTCCCCTTCCGTCCTCCACCCTCTCAAAATCCCCGATGTAACCAGCGCCGTGCATCAGCTCCAAAATTTGACCCAAAAGTTTTGAAGCTGGTCTAACCTCAACTTCCTTCTTCCTAGCCCTCTCGTAGTTCTTTATCATAGACAGCGCATCGGCAAGAGGATCGTTCTGCATCGTTCTCAATTGTACTTCTTGAAACCCATCTTGGGAGCCATTTCCCTGAAACACTTCCTGCACAAATAAAGATTAAACCTAGTGAGAACCGGACCCACCCTGCCACACCTCCTGCACCTGTGTGCCCCCTTTCCGAAGACTCTCCTAACCATTAAACTATCTGTACCCCAAAGTTAGTTTTTACCCACTCGATTGCCTCCTCTTTGGTAACCCTGTGACTCATGGGTATTTTCCTCCTAGCCCTCCTTCTTCGGGCAATCCTGTATCCCCTCCTAGCCAGCGAGACACAAACATCCATGCCAAAGATTCCTATTTCGGGATCGTACTTGATTCCTGGAATATCAATGTGCTCCTTGATCCCAAAGGAAAAGTTGCCGTAAGGATCGAAAGACGATTCCCTGAGGCGGTTGTCAACCGCCTTCAGCAATCTGCCCAGTAGTTCCATTCCCTTCTGACCTCTCACGGTTACTATGCACCCTATGGGATCTTTTTTGTGTATCTTCCATTCTCGGATGGTCTTTTTCGCTAGGGTACGCTTTGGTTTCATGCCTGTAATTTGATTTAGAACTTTCTCTGCCTTCTCCAGTCTCTCCCCACCTTCTCCTACACCAATGTTGAGAACCACCTTGTCCAGTACTACCTGACGCATAGGGTTCATGGTAGGGAGATGAGAGGTTCTTCCCTCCCAATCACGAAAATGTATGGTAAAATCGTTTCAAAACTTTCCCCATCGCTCTTCAGGATGGCGGTGTTCTGTTGCATACTCCTTAGTTCCTTTATTTCCAAAATCCTACCTATCTTTCCCACATTGCTTCCACCCGTTATGAAAGCGAGAGATCCAACCTCAAAAGGAACTACTTGCAAAATCTTCTGCTCAGGTATGGAAATCTTGACCACATCTCTCACTTTGAGCTCGTCCGGCTTGTCAAGGAGAAGGGTTCTCCCATCGTGCAAACCTGCCTGAACCCTGCCTCCCGAAATCACCCTTTTCCTCTCCACCCTGCAGAGTTTAAAGGTGGCCTCCTCCTCCGATATGGGATGGGGTATCAACTTATCGAGCTGGTTGATGAGAATCCTAAAGTGTTGTCGAGTTGCAGGAATGGAGACCACATCCATAAAGCCGACCGGAAATTCAGGCTCCCTCCTAGGTTTACCGTCCACGAGTACCGCTCTTTTAGCCAAAATCTTCTTCGCTTCGCGGAGAGATGCTGCCACCTTGAAATAGTCCCTGAGGAGAACGGCTAACGGAATGGACCGGTCGAGGGGATGCGGACCTGCCGAGGCTTTCACCACCCATGCCTTCCCTTTTCTGGGCAAACCTAGTGCTCTAGGTAGTGCGAGCCTCTTTAGATGCCTGCTTCCACCCTTCTGCGCCATCCCCGAATGGTTCCCTTCTCTAAAATCCTTTCTTGAGAGCCTCGATTTCCTCGTGTAAAGCCTTCAACCTTTCAATAGCAGGGTGTCCCTCTCCAAGCTCCCTCCTAAACATCTCTAGGGCTTCTTCAAAGGGTACAACCTTATTTCCAACCACTAGTTTATCGGCATACGCCACTATTTTCTCCTCGAGCGTAGAAGGAAGAAAATCTCTCGGGGGCAACCCAAGCCTCTCCGCCTCCTCCGCCGGTATCCCTGCCCCAATATGGTTTTCGGCAAAGTGTGCAAATTTCCCTGCACCCATTTTTCTCAAAATTTCTCCCCCCTCCACACCGTGGCGTATCCCGTGAGTTCTGGCCCTTCCTATATCGTGGAGGAGGCTGCCAATTATCACTTCCTCGATATTCACTTTTCTAAACCTAGAAATCTCCTGCGCAAGTTTCGTTGCCACTCTCTCAACGGCTTTACAATGTTCAATTACCTCTTCCGAACAGCCAGCCTTTCTCAGGAGTTCTAGGGCCTCCTCACGAAGCAACTCCAGCGCCAGAACCCACCAGCCTTTCTAGGGACTTTATTTTTTCTTCCAAACTCTTGATTACTGGTGTGTTGTCGTAATGTTCCAACCTCTCGCCGCAGGTAGGGCAGGTGAAGTTCGATTCCATCGCCTCACTCAAAGGTACCTTAGGGCAGTTGTTGGGGCACCTAAAGAAAATGTTGTTCCTCTCGTATTCGAGCCTTTCCTTGAGCTTCTCTAGCATCTGCTTTCGGTGAATTTCCAATTCCTCCATTGCCCTCTTTGGTTCCACATACCAGTGGTAAACATACCATCCTGTACCGTCGTCTCTGCTCCTTCTATAGTTCACCAGTCTCCTTTCATAGAGATCATAGAGAATCCTTCTCACCACATTCACCTTGAGCCCTGTCACCTTGGCAAGCCCCTCGTCTGTGAGTTCTCCCTTTTCCATCAGAGTGGAGATAACCGTATGCCCGTGGTCACCAGAGACAATGTCTATTAGCTCTTTTAGCGGCTCCCCACCAGTTGGAAAATCCTTCTTTTTGGTCTTCGCTCCCAAACAGTCACCCTTGTATATCGAATAATCTATTGAGTTAACTCAATAAAAAGGTTACGAGAGAGGTTATGGGAACTCAAGTTAAAGCAAAATGAGCTCTTTTAAAGCGTAACAAGAAAAACAAGCTATTGTTCACCGATTTACGAAAGAAGAAGCTTTTGCTTGATGATTTCAATCAAAGTTTCCAAACCTAACCCATACTTCGCAGAAATCGGCACGAAAGAATAAGGAGAATGATTGAGGAACTCCATCCTCCGCTGCAGCTCCTCTTGAGTCAGGAGATCTATTTTGTTGAGAGCAACGAGGATTTTCACACCGTAGTGCGACAAGATATCCATGCAGGTTTTAGCCTTCCTGCAGAGTTCGGGTAGAGGATCGGAGGCATCGAGCACCAACAACACCAAATCCGCTGAATAGATTTCCTCCAAGGTGGCCTTGAAGGCCTCCACCATCCACGGAGGAAGATCCTCGATAAATCCCACCGTGTCTGTGAAGAGGATGTCGGGGCTTCCCAAGAGTCTTCTAGTTCTTGTGGTCAGGGTTGTGAACATCATGTCATCCACCTCCACCCCTGCTCCAGTTAGAGCGTTCAAAAGAGTGGACTTTCCGGCATTAGTATAACCCGCGAGAGCCACCAGCTTGAATCCTCTCCGCTTCCTCAGCTTCCTTCTCTGTTCCCTCCCCTCTGAGAGCTTCATGAGTTTTTTCCTCAGGAGGTTTAGCCTTCGCTTGATGGTGTCGTAGTATATGTTAACCTCGTACTCTCCTCGACCCATCCTACCAGGTTGCTCAACTGAAAGAAGCCTCCTCACCCTCTCCCTAACCCTAGGAAGTTCGTATCTCAATCTAGCATACTCTACCTGTAACTTGGCCTCGGGCGTCCCTGCCCTCATGGCGAAAATGTCTAGGATAATCTGAAATCTATCCACCACCTCAACCTTAAACAACTCCGACAGCCTAAAGGCTTGAGACGGTGTCAGGGGATTACCGAAAATAACCTTTTGAACACCAAGCTCTCTTACCTTTGCTGCAATTTCTTTGGCCTTGCCCTCTCCAATCTGATAAGCAGGATCTGGCTCCCTGACTTGCTCGACCATGCCTACGATTTCGTAACCAAGCGTCCTGCAGAGGGCCGAAAGCTCGTCCATCCTAGAAGGCTGACCTGGAGAGCGCCTCTCCACCAAGAGAACCTTCACAAATATCTTTGGTATGCTAATCTTTAGTGCGAGCTAAACTTGCCACAGTATGTCTAATCGTCCTATTGTTATCACACCCTACGTGTCTAGCCGGTAGAGGGTTCTATTATAACTCGATTTCGCAAGAGTATCGGATCAATCCTGACAAAACCGTGACCGTTAGGGTCGCTTTTGAGGTGGTTAACATGGAGACAGGTCGCGCCCTTACTGGTATCCAATGGACAGTTCCCAGTCCAGTCGTGGAAGTAAGAGCCTGGGACGAAAGAGGAGGTCTCTCTGTGGAAAAGGAAGGAAAGGAGAACCAAACGGTCATTGGAATCTCATTCAGGTCTCCATTGTATGCCGGCCAGTCGCTCAAGTTTTGGCTAGAATACGTGGGAGAAGGAATGGTACACGGTGCGACTCGTGAATTCAGGGGTAGGTTCGGTGGATTTCAAGCCGGGGAGAGGGAAGTGAAGAAGTATATCGTTCAAGTAACGGGTCCACCAGGAAGCAGGCTCTTCTTGACCAGTCCCCTTGCTCGCATACAGGGCGAAAACATACTCGTTGAAACTAGCCTGAAAGCTGGGGAGAGCTTTGAAGGAGTTCCGGTCGTCTTTTACCATGCCCCCATACCGTACAGAGTTTCCCTGACGGAAGACGTCACCAACAGAGAGAACAAGGAATCCACCATACTTCTGGACATCTTACTCTACAATCTATCTCAGTCTCAGTTTGCAGCCCTGTATTCCTCCTCTCACACCATCGAGTCCATCTACAGAGATGAAGAAAACAACTGGCATGCCTGCTATAAGATTAAGCTAGGGCCTCAGGCCACCGAGAGCATCAAGCTGGAGCTCCTCTGGATTTGCGATATACACTCTCCAGGAATTGGGCCCGAAAACTCTGGTAAGCTTGCGGATATCCCACCAGCTCTGTATCCGTATTTGGATGAGGCTCCTTGGTGGGAAGTAAATAATCCCAACATCCAGCAGATGGCGAATCTCATAAGCAAGGGAGAAACAAATATCTTCCTTCTGGCCCAGAGGATCGTTCAAGGAGTTGATGCCCTACTAGAGTATAAGGAAACCGAACTCAGACAGGGTGCCCTCAGAACTCTACAGCAAAGGGTTGGAGATTGTGATGGATATAGTGATTTAACCATTGCCCTTGCGAGAGCCAGCGGTCTCCCAGCGAGACTCTGCATTGGATGGGTGGTAAAGGAGAACAACAGTTTTGGAGGGCATGCTTGGGTTGAGTTTTATACACCAACTTTTGGATGGCAGCCAGCAGACCCTACTTGGGCTGAGAATTGGGGAGACTACCTCTTCAGGTCTGATCCTGTCAGGCTCCTCAGGGGTACTTCAGGACTCACTTCTTCAGGCTCCTCCCTCTCCGTTAGCTATTTCGGACTGGCACCCTCTGTTGAAGAAAAAGTAGAAATACGTCCGCTAGACGACCAAGAAGTGTTACCCTTGCTTCTACAGGCTTGCGATTTGCTGCTACGAATGGCTGGAAAACTTACCACACCAGAGAATCTTCTCCTCAAGAAGGCCCGAGCTTTCTACGAACTAGCGAGAGCTCAAGGCTCAACGGAGTCCGCTCGTCAAAGCATAGAGTACTCTAACCAAATTCTCTCTACGCTGGGAAAGCGACCCGTCTTAGAGCAGGGATTGCTTCCAAACTGGATTTTTATCTTGATTCTCTTAGTAGGAGCTGGACTTGTGATAGCACTCTATTTGCGAAAAACGTAAATCTATTGTCACCAAAAATTGTTGGCACGGATGATGAACGCCTCAGTCGTGATAAGATGACTAGTGATGGGCGACCTGACGTGCCCCTCGACTGAGCATCACCAAGAACTCCTTAGTTCTCGTTCCATCGGCCAATAGCAGAACTCTGGGGATATCTTCTGGCTCATCTAGATCCATGCGGGTTCCCATGGACTCGAAAATCCTTGGTTTAACCCCTGCCCTTAGTGCCTCTTGAAAATGGCTGCTGAAACTTTCTCCTTCAAAGCGCAAAGGTATGAGGGTAGGAGGACGAAGATAAAGAGCCCCCGTCCCACCTCGCTGAGTAGGCGAAAGAACCACAAATTTTTCATCTGCCCCCATCTCTAGAATTTTTTGTACCTCCCAAGCCCTAAGAAGAGGAAGATCCGCCGGAAGAAGCAATACCGAGTCAAATCCTTGATTCATGACCTCCCTCCTCCCTAACTCGAAAGCTTCGTTTAATCCGATACCGGTATCTTTTACACCTTTGCACCCTTTCTCCTCCACAAATTTCAGAACCTCCTCGTCAGGACTCACCACAAAGAGAGGAATACCAGCATACCTGACCGCCTTTATGACATCCTCAAGCATACAAAGGACTAATTCCTTCCTCTCGTTAAAGTTCAACACCTTACCAAGTTTCGACTTTGCGCGAATAAGGGACTTTACTGCCGTTACTGCGCAAATTTGCTTCACGATGCTATTCCAATTGTGACTCCTATGCTTAAAACATGTCAGATTTACGTGCAAACATTCGTTCCTTTGAGCTAAGGATGCTCATGTTTTCTTCAACGAAGACTTTTTAGATGACAGTGGTGACCTACTCCAAGAATGTCTTCATCCCCCTCACCAACATGTGCAGGAATCGTTGTTACTACTGTGGTTTCCGAAAAGAACCCTCTGAAGCTTGGTTCATGTCCCCGCAAGAGGTTTTTGCGCTTATGCTCCGTGCCAAAAAAATGAAATGCTCAGAGGTATTGATAACTTTAGGAGAGCGTCCCGAGGTCTATCGAAAAGCTAAGGAAAAGCTGGCGGAATTGGGATTCCAATCCATTGTGGGGTATCTTGAGTCCATCTGTAGGTGTATATTGAAGCTCGACATGCTCCCTCACGTGAACGCCGGCGTAATCGATGCCGACGAAACCAGGAGATTGAGGAGATACTGTGCTAGCATGGGACTCATGCTCGAATGCGCAGCCCCCTTAGAAGCCCATAAAGAAAGTCCAAGCAAGAGACCCGAAATTAGGTTGGCCTTCATAGAGATGGCTGGAAGAATGAAAATCCCCTTCACCACAGGTTTGTTAGTAGGGATAGGGGAGACAAGAGAGCAGAGGCTAGAATCTCTGAAAGTGTTGAGAAGAATACAGGACACCTATGACCACTTGCAGGAAATTATCATTCAGCCTTTTCGACCTCATCCCAACACTCCGATGCAAAATGTCCCTCCTCCCCCCGAGCAGGAGGTTTTGGAGACCGTCAGAATGGCGAGGGAGCTTTTCCCGGAGCTGGGAATCCAAATCCCGCCTAACTTGGTGTCTGATGTCATCCCCTTTCTAGAAGCTGGAGCCAACGATCTGGGAGGTATTTCACCCATAACTCCCGATTTCATAAATCCTGAACATCCTTGGCCTGACCTGGAGATTCTCAGAGAGAGGCTGAAAAGTGCTGGGTTTATCCTAAGAGAGAGACTCCCTATATATCCCAACTTTGTACACAGGAAAGATTTCATGTCGGAAGATGTGGAAAGGGTTGTGAGGAGGTTGGCAGATGCGGATGGGTACCGACGCTAAAGATTTTGAGGAAATTTTAGAAGAAGCCGCTTCTGGCGAATCTGAACTCACCATCGTCGAGCGATTGCTACAGGCGAAGGGAGAGGAATTGCTTTTGCTCGCCAAGAAAGCGGACGAAATCAGAAGAAACCAAGTGGGGGAGACCGTTACCTACGTGATAAATCGGAACATAAATTTTACGAATATTTGTATCAACAATTGTCGCTTCTGCGCCTTTAAACGCAGGCCAAATGATTCAGACGCTTTTGTGTTAAATCCATCTGAAATCAAACAGAAAGTAAGAGAGGCGCTGAACTTAGGAGCCACAGAAGTTTGCTTACAGGGAGGTATCCACCCCCACTTAAGACTGGACTATTACGTCGAACTTCTCCAAAGTATACGAGAGGTCTCCGAAGACATTCACATACACGCCTTCTCCCCTCAAGAGATTTTCTCGATTGCCGAAAAAGAAGGCATGACAATCGAGGAGGTACTCAGGGTACTTAGAAGAGAGGGACTGGATTCCATGCCAGGAACTGCCGCTGAAATTTTGTCGGATCGAGTGAGAAATCTCATATGTCCCAAGAAGATAAAAACTAAGGAGTGGGTTGAAATCATCGAAACCGCTCATCGGCTCGGCATTCCTACTACAGCCACTATAATGTACGGAACTGTGGAAAGTGCCAAAGAGAGAGCGGAGCACCTCTTGATTATAAGAGAAATCCAGAGGAGAACTGGAGGTTTTACAGAGTTTATCCCACTACCGTTCGTCGGTTCAAAAACTGAGCTGGGCAAAAAAATCAAAGGTCCAAGCCTAATGGATAGCCTAAGACTTCACGCGGTTGCAAGAATTGTACTAGGAAAATATATAAGAAACCTACAGGCTTCGTGGGTGAAACTTGGTCCCAGAGGTGCACAACTCATGTTGTTAGCTGGAGCAAATGATTTGGGTGGAGTCCTTCTGGAGGAAAATATAACCAGGGAGGCCGGAGGCAAGTGGGGTCAATACATACCTCCAGAGACGATTAGAGAATTGGCTGTAGAAATCGGAAGAAAACCAGCCCAAAGATCTACTCTCTATGAGATTCTCGAATTCTTTTAATCTCCACTTGCCATTCGTAAAATTCCCTAGCGTCGAGAATTGTAAGCAATGCGTGCCTCTCCCACCGCTTCCTTTCCTCCTCTGTGGATGCGTATATCAACTTGCCCTCTTTCATCACCCTATAAACAAGCTGGGGATCCGCATCATCGAGCGTCAACACGTCAATTAAGTCTGCTGGAACCTTAAGTACCTTCGAGAGTTCCAATGCCAGCTCTATTTCTTCCTCTACTGTAGTCCTTCGGCCTAAAACTAGCGCAAAGTCGTAGTCACTCTCTTCTCGACTACTCTGCCGGGACCTGCTTCCAAAAAGATACGCAAGCTTAACACCATTTCTTTCGAAAATTTCTTTGAATTTTTGCTCGACAGGCACAGGGTCCAAGTTACTCTTTTGCACATAATCAATTAGAAACATGCACAATTTTTCGACCTCCGGGAGAAATTCTTTCACGAGTTTGATGAGATCCGTGCTCGTGACTCCTCTATAAGCATGAGCAACGGTATTCCTCACCAAGGCTACCTTCTTTATTAGCTCTGCATGTTGTTGCGTCAGTATGTTCTTTTGCCTCAAAATTTCCCCCAAATCGGCGTAGGTCTTTGGTTTGATTAAACCTAAATCTGCCACAATCATTGCCAAAGCGTCCAGAAGATTTTGTAAACTGGAATAGATTTCCCATCTTAACGCGGACATTCCCAACCTGTCAGAGGGTTGTATCTCCTTAGCTTCCCTAGCCGATTCGACCGCCAATTCGAGAACTCTCACGATATCCACGTCTAAAATCGTAAACGCGAATTAAATCCGAGAGATTACTTGCTCGTATCTATTAAGCCCGCGGACTCATCAACCGCCAACCGTTAGATTTAAATACTAGTTTAAACAAGTTTATACGATGAAAGAGGAGATAGTTCTGACCAAGACGAAACTGATTCTCTCCGTTGATGTGGAGGACATCTTTAGGAAGGAGGTCACGGCTATCGGGAATGGGGCACATGTTCTCTGCCCTAAGGAGCACATGGGCAAGACAGCCTATGTGATCATCGTGAAGAAAT
>Ga0209225_1001448_pt1 | contig 23390 bp, 29 predicted proteins | sample WasSprMetagenome_FD_184732 | JGI IMG/M metagenome (GOLD analysis project Ga0209225, IMG submission 184732) | Sulfidic aquatic microbial communities from Washburn Spring, Yellowstone National Park, USA - WS (SPAdes) (version 3) | ecosystem: Environmental > Aquatic > Thermal springs > Hot (42-90C)... | reverse complement strand
TGTAAACAGGGTTCTCATTTGAATCTTTTCCGATGATTTTGTCTCCCCTCAAATCAAAAGTCACGTTTGGAATTGGGGTTGGGTTTGAAGTTTTAAAAGAAACTTGCCAGTTATTCAAAGAAGGAGTGGAAGAAGTGGAATTCGTTGAAAAAATTGCTTTCAGTTTTATTTTGGAATAAGTTGTTGTTGATAAATTTTTCAAATTTACTGGAGAACTATCAAACCCCGTTGAATTCCCTGGCAAATCTGAATCTGGAATCAAAACCCAATTCGTTCCCGAAGCATAATAAATTTGGTATTTCAAATCAGTTCCTTCTGGTTCTGAATCTGAGAATGAAAAATTTTCCCATTCTAACAAATTTTGAGGCGAAATTTCGACAGAAAACAAATAACCAGAAAGATAATAACCTTCTGCCATTGTTGCTAAAGTAGCTCGACCTTGAGTTAAAATTACGTTTTCTTTTTGAGAGATTTTGCTTTCATCATCAAAAGAATCTGAGAAAAACTCCTCCCTCCAAGTTGACAAAGTTTTAACTAACATTGAAGAAAGCCTGTCTATTAAAAAAGAAATTTCTGTGATTTGCCCTTCCAAAACAATCGGGTTTGGTTTTGTTGGAATGGCAATCTCTTCTATAGAGTAAGTTTTCTCTGTAGAATACCCCTCTTTTGAAACTACAACCTTGTAGCTTCCTGGAGACAAAATAAAATCGTATTTTCCAGAAGTAGGGGTGACAGAAACTATTAAGGAGCTTGTAGTCGGATTGTAAATTTCAATCTTTGGACTTTGAACAAATTCACCTTTTGCGCTGAAAACTTTAACAGACAAAACTCCCACAGGTTGCTTTGTACATTCTGCAGCTTCTTCAACTTTATCTTTTGGAGTAACCTCTGTCGTCAACACTACTTCCCCTTTTAAAAATCCAGAAAAAGAAACTTTAATTTCTACTTTTTTGTAATCTATGGGACATGGTTCTTCCCCATCTGAAGGATCGTAAACATACATTACTTTTCTTTCGATGTTATAAACAACACCGTTTAAAATCGTCGATGTTGAACTTTCCAAAGTTCCGCTGGCAAAAGGTGGTTGAGCTCCAATCGTGCCCACATCAGAATATTTCATGTTTCTTATTTTTTCAATTTCACCTTGAGCAATTTGTAAAGCTGTAGTTTTTCTTTGTTGCAATCCTAAAATTTTAAATACAGAATAAAAAGCGCCAAAAATTCCAAAAAATATAATCACCACTAAAGCGATTCCGATTAAAACTTCGACCAATGTAAAACTCTTTTTCACATTAAAAAATTTTAAAATTTTTTTGTCAAAAAATCAAAAGCTTGCTGTAAGATTCGCGAATATATACGAATGACCCACGAATAATACACGAATATTCGTGTAAATTTATGCCTAAATTCGTAAGATTCGCGAGTTAAAAAAATTCGTGTTTAAATTTGTGAAAATTCGCGAGATTAAAATTTTCGCAGAAAAATTGCCATGGCAGAAATTCTGCGAAATCGGTTTATTTAATTTTTGTTGAAAATTTTTTAGTTTAGAATTGGTTTAGCTTGCGATCGCTTTTTACAAACTTACTTTTGACTCTCTTTTTTAATTTTTGATAAAATTTAATTAATGCTCTTTGAGGAATGCAAAAAATACCATCTCCCTCTTTATCGTTGTCCTTCTTTTATATTTTTTGTTTTAGGTTTAATAAACATTTTTTCAATTTTGACTTCTTATTCTATCGCAAACAAAATCGTTGAAGACCCGAGAATCGTTGCTTTAATTTGCGCTTTTTTAGCATGTTTTCTTTTGATTTTGTCATATTTTGCTACAAAAACTTTCGAAGCTTTGGCAGAATCAAACAGAATAAAATCAGAATTCGTTGCTATAGCTTCTCATCAATTAAAAACTCCAATTTCGAATTTAAAATTTGCTCTGGAAATTTTAATGTCAGGGAAAAAGGGAAAAATTGAACCTGAACAAATAGAATACTTTCAAATTTTGAAAGAAAACACCAACAGACTTAAAGAACTTGCAAAAGATTTGCTTTTGGTTTCAAAAATCGAAGTAGGAGATTTTAAATTAAAAAAAGAAGAAGTTGATATACGAGAACTGACTGAAAATGTAGTAAAAAACTTTACTCCTTTTGCCAAAGCTCACAATGTAGAAATAAAATGTTATTTTGAAGAAAATCTTCCCAAAATTTTTGGCGACAAAGAACAGATTAAAGATGTAATCGAAACTCTTTTAGATAATGCGATAAAATACAGTAAAAAAGAGAAAAGTTTGGTTGAGATTAAAATTTGCAAAAAACAAAAAGAAATTTATTTTGAAATTAAAGATCAAGGAATTGGAATTCCAAAAAAAGATCAAAAATATATCTTTGAGAAATTTTTTAGAGGGAGCAACGTTCCAAAAAACGAAATTCCTGGAACAGGTCTTGGTCTTTTTATTGCAAAATCTATTATAGAAAGGTCGGGAGGAAAAATAAATTTAAAAAGTGAAGAAAATAAAGGAACCACAGTTTCTTTTACTCTTCCTATTTTTCAAAAAGCATGAGGAAAAAAATTTTATTCATTGAGGATGAATCTGCTCTTCAAAAAACTTTCGGAGATTTTTTGGAAAAAGAAGGTTTTGAATTAATCTCTGCTTTAGATGGGGAAACAGGCTTGAAACTTGCAGAAAAAGAAATTCCAGATTTGATTTTACTTGATTTGATTTTGCCAAAAATGGAGGGAGTCGAAGTTTTAAAAAAGTTAAGAGAAAACCCAAAGACAAAAGATATTCCAGTGATCGTTTTGACCAATGTTGACGATTTTGAAAAACTAGAAAAAAGTTTGGAATTAGGGGTTAAAGCTTATTTAGTAAAAACAGATTTTACTTTAGAGGAAGTTTTGCAAAAAATTAAAGAAGAATTAAAAGAATAAAGTTTTTCATGAGAGTTGAACCTCAACAGCTAAAAATGTTCATGATAGATGCAGGACTGATCGACGAGAAAAAGTTTTTAGAGTGCGAAAAGAAAGCAAAAGAAAAAGGAGTAAAAATAGAAGACATTTTGGTTTCAGAAGGAATAATTTCTGAAGATGAACTCTCAAAATTGAAAGCTTACATTCTGGGGATTCCTTTTGTGAATTTGGAAAATGAAATTGTCGATCCTGAAGTTTTAAAAATCATTCCAGAACCAATAGCAAGGACTCACAATATCGTAGCTTACAGGAAAAGAGGAAAGGACTTGGAAGTTGCGATGCTAAACCCTGAAGATTTGGCAACGATCGAATTTTTGAAAAAGACCACTTCTTTGAGAATTTTACCTAGGTTGACAACGGTTCAATCCATAAAAAATCTTTTGAGACAATATCACGAAAGTTTGGCCACAGAATTTGGAGAGCTCATTCAAAAAGAAGCTGGCGAAATTAAGGTAGTAGAAAAAGAAAAAGAGAAAGATAAAAAAGAATTAGAAAAGATGGCACAAGAGCTACCCGTAGTAAAAATAGTTAATCTTTTAATTAAGCACGCAATTTTACAAAGAGCTTCTGACATCCACATTGAGCCTCACGAAAAAGAAATTTTAGTTCGGTATAGAATAGATGGTATTTTAAGAGATGTGATGACTTTGCCAAAAAGCGCAGGACCTGCCATTGTTGCAAGAATTAAAATTTTATCGAACTTGAGAGTGGATGAAACAAGGTTGCCTCAAGACGGACGCTTTAAAGTAGAAACAGAAGATTTTAAATACTCTTTACGAGTTTCAACTTTGCCTGTGGTAGATGGAGAAAAAGTAGTAATGAGATTGCTACCAGAAGGAACGAAAGCTTTAACTTTGGAAGAATTAGGACTTTTTGGAAAAGCTCTTGAGGATTTACAGGTGAATATTAAAAAACCAGTGGGGATGATTTTAGTTACAGGCCCCACAGGCTCTGGTAAAACTACTACTTTGTATTCAATTTTACACATTTTGAACACTCCCGCAGTGAACATTTCCACGATAGAAGATCCAGTAGAATACAGAATCCCCAGAATAAACCAAACTCAAGTCAACCCGAAAATTGGATTAACTTTTGCTGTTGGTTTGAGAGCTTTGTTAAGGCAAGACCCAGACATTATTATGGTAGGCGAAATTAGAGATAAAGAGACTGCGGATTTGGCAGTAAACGCTGCTTTGACCGGACACTTGGTTTTATCAACTTTGCATACAAATTCTGCTGCGGGAGCCATACCTCGTTTGATTGAAATGGGAGTTGAACCTTTTTTGATCGCGTCTACTTTAAATTGTGTTGTAGCCCAGAGATTAGTGAGAAGGCTTTACGGTGAAAGGCAAAAGTATTTTTTAAAAGAAACAGAAATAGACAATATTGCTCATTATTGCGATCCAGACAGAATTCTCAAAATTTTAAGAGAATTGAAAATTGCAAAACCTCATCAAAAATTAACCGAAATTCCCTTTTACAGACCAATTCCTTCTAAAGAAGCTCCAGATGGCTACAAAGGAAGAATTGGAATTTTCGAAGTTTTGCCCGTAACTCAAACAATAAAAGAATTAATAACAAAAGAAGCAACAGCAGACGAGATCGAAGAGCAAGCAAAAAAAGAAGGAATGTTAACAATGGTGGAAGATGGATTTGTAAAAGCAGCCCAAGGAATAACTTCGATCGAAGAAGTTTTGAGAGTGATTATTGAGTAGTCTGAGGCGATTCTTCTTTCTTTTCTTCTTTTTTCACTTTGTGTTTTGGAATTTTTTCGCCCTTGATAATCCCTTCTTCTACCAAAAGATTGTGGACTGTTTCTGAAGGCTTTGCTCCACATTTTAACCAATATTCTATTCTTTCCTTTCTTAAAACTTTTTCCTTTGTTAAAGGATTATAAAAACCTACTTCTTCAACAAATTTTCCAGAAGTTGGAGCTCGCCAACTTTCAACTATTACTATTTTAAAAGCTGGTTGATTTTTCTTTCCAACTCTTTTGAATCTTATTTTTAGCATTTTGTGCGGGCGGTGGGAATCGAACCCACATCACGGCCTTGGAAGGGCCGGGTAATAGCCATTATACGACGCCCGCATTTTATACTCGCGAATTTACACGAATGACTCACGAATTTTCACGAATTATTATTTCACGAATGTTCACGAATGACCCACGAATTTTCGCGAATATTCGTGAAATTCGTGCGTATATTCGTATATATTCGCGAGACAATCATTCGTGAAAATTCGTACCCAAATTCGTATACATTCGCGAGACAAAAAATTCGTGATATTCGTGTATATTCGCGAATTACTAAATTATATTCAAACAATAAAATTTTTTCAAGTAATTTTTTAAAACCCATATTCTTTTAACTCTCTTTGCATTTCTCTTTCCACTGCCTTTCTTTTCAAAGCTTCTTTTTTTTCCTTCTTTTTCTTTCTTTTTGCAATCGCAAATTCAAGCTTTATCCATCTTCCTTTAATGAACAACTTCAATGGCACAAAAACCAATCCTTTTTCTTTAGCTTTCCCAATTAAATACTTAATTTCAGATTTTTTCAACAAAAGCTTTCTATCTCTCACTTCTTCGTACCACTGAGGGCAATTTTTTGGTTGCCAAGGAGGAATTTTAGCTCCCACCCAAAAAAATTCTTTCCCTTTCAATATTACGTAAGTTCCTCTCAAATTCGTTCCAAAATTTTTCAAAGATTTCACTTCTTGCCCCAAAAGAGAAATTCCTGCGACAAACTTTTCCAAAATTTCAAAATCAAAATAAGCTTTTTTATTTTCAGCTAAAACTTTCATCTTTTGCAAAATTTTCTCTAATTTTTTCAAATTCTTCCATTATCTTTTTTGTAATCTTTCCTGCGCTTTCCCCAATTCTTACATTATCGATTTTTGTTATAGGCAAAATTTTCTTTGAGGTTGAAGCCAAAAAAGCTTCATCAAAATTTTTTATTTCTTTTTTGAAAATTTCTCTTTCTTTAATTTCAATTTTTAATTTTTTGCAAATTTCAAAAACAATTTTTCTCGTTACGCCTTCTAAAATTTTTTCTGAGGGTGGAGCAAAAACTTTGTTTTTAATTATCGCAAAAAAGCTTGAAGTAGTTCCTTCTAAAATTTCACCTTTTCCATTACAAATTAAAACTTCAAGAGCTCCTTTTTTCTTTGCTTCTTTTAAATTCAAAATCGATTCTGCATAACACAAAGTTTTAGCTTTTGGTAAAACTCTCTGGAAAACTTTAGTGATTACTTTCACTCCTTTTTGATATAAAATTTTTGGTAACTCTCTTTTTTCTTCCAAAAAAAAGTACAAATTTGGCTTTTTAGAAAACAGAGAATCTTTACTGTCTCCTCCAGTCAAAATTATTCTTCCGAATCCGTCTTTGAAATTTTCATTTTTCTTTAAGGTTTCAAAAACTATTTTTTCTAAATCTTTTAGAGAAAAAGAATGCTCAATTTTTAAAATTTTTGCCGAACTCAAAAATCTTTTTAAATGATCTTTCAAATAAAAAGGCTTCCCATTTATTATTTCAAAAAATTCAAAAACTCCATAGCCTCTCAAAAATCCAAGGTCTTTTGGTGAAACAAAACTTTCTGATTCTTTCAAAAATTTTCCTTTTACATAAAAAAATTTTTCCATTTGGAATTTTACCAAAATTTAAAAATAAAAAAGGAGGAGCACAAGCTCCTCCATATAAAATACTTTACCATTACCATTGTTGACTTTCGTAGTAGTAATAGGATTTTCCATTCCAATAGTAACTTTCTGAATAGGAACTTCCATAAGGGGAACTTGTTGAATGCCATTCATGACAACCATTTTCATCACATTTACTTTCTCTTCTCTCATAGTATCTGTATCCGTACGGTAGGGAATACGTTGGATATCCATAACCATAGTAACCATAACCCATTATTTCCGATAGGATTCCTACAGCGGCACCAAGGGCTGCTCCTTTCGCAGCCCCTTTTAAAGGTTTTTTGTACTCAACTACAGCTCCAATTAAAGCTCCTCCAATTGCTGTTCTTACCCAATTCTGTGCGTTTGCAACTGCTGTGGTTACAAAAATAATTATTGAGACAATCATTACTATAATTTTTTTAAACATAAATACCACCTCCTTTTAAAGTATTTTTTATATTTTATTATATAAAATTTTTTCCTCTTTGTCAAGAGGCTGCGGGGGGAGGATTCGAACCTCCATACCCAGCTCCAAAGGCTGGTGTGTTACCCATTACACCACCCCGCAATGTCGCCTCGCTTCCGCTCGGCGACCCAAGGGGAAACCGAGGTTTCCCCCTCTGGCGCTCGCTCATCCTTCCGCTTTCGCTTCAGGATTTACTCGCTGTACCCCCTTCCTAGATGGTAGAAATTTCACTTTTTATTTGTTCTATTCGTTTCAGTTATCGCCTCGCTTTCGCTTTGCAAAACGATTTTTTTTGTGCCTGGGTCCGGAATCGAACCGGATCCTCTGCTTTTTCAGAGCAGTGTGCGCACCAGCTACACCACCCAGGCATCTCTTTCGGAGGGCTGGGAATTGAACCCAGACCTCGTCCTCCCAAGGGACGTGTACTGCCGTTATACTACCCTCCGAAAATTTTAATCATTTTTTCTCAAATAGTAAAGCTTTGCTCTCCTTACTTTTTGCCTTTTTAAAATTTCAATCTTTTCAATCAAAGGAGAATGCAGAGGAAAAATTTTTTCCACTCCAATTCCTGAAACTTCTTTTCTCACAGTAAAAGTTGCTCCTATTTCTTTTCTGTGCTTTCTTGCAATTACAATACCTTCGAAAACTTCAGTTTTTTCTTTATCTTTATCTTTTACTTTCATGTAAACTCGCACAATGTCACCAGGCCTAATTTCTGGTAAATCCTTTCTTTTAAAACTTTCTAAAATTTTATCAACTATCACTTCTTCTTTCATTTTTTGATTTCAAGCAAAACTACTTTTGTTGTTTCAGGTAAAACTTCACCTTTTTTTATTTTAAAACTTTCAATTGGTGTTATCTTTTTTTCTCCAAAAGCTTTTAAAAATTCATCAACCTTTGCCAATTTTATTTTCAAGCCTTCCACAAAATAATGCATTGGAATTACAATTTTTGGTTCAATTTCATTTATAATTTTAATCGCTTCTTTGGGTCCTATTGTATAAACTCCTCCAACAGGTATCATTAGAATATCCAAAGATAATAACTTTTCTTTTTGTTTTTCTGTCAATTCTTTTTGTCCAAAATCTCCCATATGACAAATTCTTAATCCTTCAGCCTCAATAACATAAATTGTGTTTTTCCCTCTTTCTTTTCCTTCTTTATCATCATGGAAGCTTTCGATTCCATAAATGAATATTCCTCCGATTTCATACTCTCCAGGTTTGTCTATCAAAAAATAATCTCCTGAAACAACCTTTTTTTCGTTATGATCATAATGATCATGAGTGATCAAAAGAATGTCAGTTTTAATTTTTGGGACTTTTAAACCAATCTTTTCTGAAAAAGGGTCAATGGCAATCTTTTTTGTTTTAGTTAAAATTTCAAAAAAAGCATGCCCTCGCCAAATTATTTCCATAATTTAGATATTACAAAAAATCTTGAAAAAAATCAAACTTTCAATTAAAATGTTAAGATAAACAAATTCCATGAAAAACAACAATTTAATGAAAGAAATTTTAGAAAAGTATAAACTTCCAAAAGAAGGAGAAATAGTAGAAGGTACTGTTATTGACAAGAGCAATGCTATCTTATACGTGGATTTAGGAGAAAAGGGTACGGGAATTGTTTTTGGAAGAGAATACATTGCGGTAAAAGATAAAATTAAAAATCTCAAAAAAGGAGACAAAATTTTTGCGAAAATAATTAGTTTGGATGGGGAAGAAGGATTTATAGAGCTTTCTTTGAGAGAAATGGACAAAATCGAAAAGATAAAAGAGTTAGAAAAATTGAAAGAAGAAGGAAAAACTTTGGAAATAAAAGTTCAAAAATTCAATCGTGGAGGATTGTTGACTAAAGTTTTAGATATGCCTGCGTTTTTACCCATTTCTCAACTCTCAGAAAGAGTTTTACCAGAAGATTTAGCAAATTATGTTGGGAAAACTTTGAAAGTGAAAATTTTAAGTATTTTGAGTTCTGGTGAGGTAATTCTATCTGAAAGAATGTGTGAAAAAGAAAAATTGCAAAAAGAAATAGAAAAACTCAAAGAAGGAGAAGAGATAGAAGGTGAAATCAGTGGGGTAGCAGAATTTGGAGTTTTTGTGAAATTGGGAGAGATAGAAGCTTTAGCATTAAAAGATGAGGTTTCAGAAAATTTAAACCCTAAAATAGGGGAGAGAATTAAAGCTAAAATTTTAAGAATTGAGAAAAACAAAGTTTTCCTTTCTCTAAAATAAATGAAAAGTCAGTCTTTCAAAAAAATAAACGAAATTTTTGTTAAAAATTTTCTCTGGGTGATTCTGGGATTATTCTTTCTTTCTTTAATTTTTAGCGCTTTTCCTCAAAAAGAAAAAAAAGAAGAAGTTCCTTTGAATAAATTGGCAGAAAAAATTCTGGAAGATCAAGTGAAAGAAATTTTAGTAGTAGGAAACGATGTTTTGGTAACGACTGTAGATGGAAAAAAATTGAGTTCAAAAAAAGAGCCTGAAAAAACTTTGCAAGAGCAGATTTTAAATTTTGTATCAGAAGGAGACAAAGAAAAACTAAAAGAAAAACTTCAAAAAATAGATTTTAAAGTAAAAGAGCCAGGTCAAATTTCAAATTTTTTGAGCGCTCTTTTTATTTATTCTCTGGCACCTTTGCTCCTTTTGTTTTTATTTTTTTGGTGGTTGGGAAAACAAGCTAAAACTGGGGCAGGTCAAATTTTTGATTTTACAAGAGCTAAACCAAAAATTTTAGGGCCCGGGGGGCAATTGAAAGAAAAAGTAACTTTCGATGATATTGGAGATTTAAAAGAGGCGAAAGAAGAATTAAAAGAAGTAATTGATTTTTTAAAAAATCCTAAAAAGTATTTGGAACTTGGAGCAAGAATTCCAAGAGGGATTTTGTTAGTAGGAGCTCCTGGAACTGGAAAAACTTTATTAGCTAAAGCGGTAGCTTCTATGGCAGGAGTTCCGTTTTTTTCAATTTCAGGTTCAGAATTCATGGAACTTTTTGTAGGGGTTGGTTCTGCGAGAATAAGAAGTCTTTTTGAACAAGCAAGAAAGGCAAAAAGAGCAATAATTTTTATAGACGAAATCGATTCAATAGGAAAAATAAGAGGAATTGGAGTTACAGGAGGGCATGAAGAAAGAGAACAAACGTTAAATCAGCTTTTAGCTGAAATGGACGGAATTGGAAGAGAAGAAGAAATAATAGTTTTGGCAGCAACTAACAAACCTGAAATTTTAGATCCAGCACTATTGCGACCTGGAAGGTTTGACAGAAGAATAGTTTTGGATTTGCCAGATTTGAAAGGAAGAGAAGAAATTTTGCAAATTCATTGTCGGGGAAAACCTTTAGCTTTGGATGTCAATTTAAAAGAAATTGCAGAGAGAACTCCAGGATTTTCTGGTGCAGATTTGGCGAATTTAGTTAACGAGGCTTCGATTTTAGCTGCGAGAAAAAATAAAAAACAAATTTTTCAAGAAGATTTTTTAGAAGCTATTGAAAAAGTTTTACTAGGTCCTGAAAGAAAATCTCATTTGTTAACAAAAAAAGAAAAGGAAATTGCAGCTTATCATGAAGTAGGGCATGCTTTAGTTTCTGCGATTTTAAAACCTGATGAACCTGTAAGGAAAGTTTCAATCATTGCTAGAGGTTTTGTAGCAGGGTACACTTTGAAAACGCCCACAGAAGAAAAGAAAATGAAAACTAAAAGCGAATTTTTAAAAGAAATTGCAATTTTGCTTGGAGGTTATGTTGCAGAGCAAATTAAATTTAAAGAAGTAACAACAGGAGCTGCAAACGATTTGAGGACTGCTTCTTATTTGGCAAGAAAAATGGTAAAAGAATACGGAATGTCATCTCTGGGGCCGATTGTTTTTGGAGAAAGAGCAGAATTGGAATTTTTGGGAGTTGAAAGAGAAATAGAAAAGAACTATTCTGAAAAATTGGCAGAGAAAATCGACAAAGAAGTAGAAAACTTTATAAAAGAAGGAGAAAAAATGGCAAGGAAAATTTTGACAGAAAGGAAGAAAAAATTAGAAAAAATTGCTAAAATATTAATAGAAAAAGAAACGATTGAAAAAGAAGAATTTGAAAAGTTGATTAAAGAAAAGTGAGCCGGGGTAGCTCAATGGCAGAGCGGGGCTCTCATAAGGCCTTGGTGTGGGTTCGATTCCCACTCCCGGCACAGAGGGCGCGTAGCTCAATGGCAGAGCGTCCGCCTTACACGCGGAAGGTTTCAGGTTCGAGTCCTGACGCGCCCACTTGAAATTTTTTGACAATTTTGCTAATTTTAAAGTAGCGGGATGGACCAGTAGTAGGTCGCCAGGCCCATAACCTGGAGATCGTGGGTGCAAATCCCACTCCCGCAACAAAGAATTTTTAAAAAATTTAAAATGTGGGGGTGAGAAATGGACTTGACAGCATTCGAAAGGCTTGAGCTGCAGGCAGAGGTAGGACCTCTTTAAAAACCGAAAAGTGCCAACGCAAATTTAGTTCCAGCCTTAGCATAAAAATAGATTAATTTTACTGTAAAAGTTCATTAAAAACTTAAAAACCTAAAACACTTAATTTAAAGAATAGTAAGGTTGCCAATGGCCTTACTATTCTTTCTCAAAAAAACATTGGCTAAGCCTGTAGAGGCTCAAGCTGAGTAGAATGACTGGACCTGGGTTCAAATCCCAGCACCTCCACCAAAAACAAAAAGTGGAAAAGAAATTTTTAATTGATGAGCAAATAAAAGCAGAGAAAGTAAGAGTTATAGATGAAGAAGGGAAAAATCTTGGTGTTTTTTTATTTGAAGAAGCATTGAAATTAGCAAGAGAAAAAAATTTGAATTTAATTTTAATTTCTGAAAAAGCTGACCCCCCAGTTTGCAAAATTGCAGATTACGGGAAATTTCTTTATTCTTTAAGAAAAAAAGAAAAAGAAAAAAAGAAAAAAGAAGTGGAAGTTAAAGGAATAAGAATTGGTTATAATACTTCTTTGCACGATTTGGAGATAAAAGCAAACCAAGCAAAAAAATTTTTAGAAAAAGGCCACAAAGTAATGATAGAAATGATTTTGAGAGGGAGAGAAAGGGGATTAAAAGATTTTGCAAAAGAAAAAATGGAAAAATTCTTAGAAATTTTAAATTCAAAAATTGAAATAAAAATTGAAGGCGAAATAAAATTTGTTCCAAGGGGATTAATAACAATCGTTCACAAAAAATGAGCTGGGGGAAAACAAGAAAATCAATTTTAAAAAGATTTAAAATTACAAGAACTGGAAAAATTTTAAGAAGAGTTTGTGGCCAGGACCACTTTTTAGTTAAAAAATCTTCAAAGAAAAAAAGGCAATTTAAAAAATGGGTTGAAGTTCCAAAAGGTGAAGCAAAATTAATCAAAAGGTATTTAACTTACGTGAGAAAATAAAATGGTAAGAGTAAAAAGAGGGGTTACAGCTCATAGAAAAAGAAAGAGATTGCTAAAACTTGTTAAAGGCTACAAATGGAAGAGAAAATCAAAATACAGATTAGCAAAAGATGCTTTAACTCACGCTCTTTGCCATGCCTACAGACACAGAAGAGAGAAAAAAAGAAATTTTAGACGACTTTGGCAAATAAAAATTTCAAGTGCAGTGAAAAATTTTGGATTAAACTACAGCAAATTCATTCATCTTTTGAAACAAAAGAAAATAGAATTGGATAGAAAAATTTTAGCCACTTTGGTTGAAAAAGAGCCTCAAATTTTTGAAAAAATTGTAGAATTTGTAAAATCTTAATATGCCAGAGCTTCCTGAAGTTGAAACTACTGTCTCTCAGTTGAATAAAGAAGTTTTAGGAAGGAAAATTTTAGATTGTATCGTTGAAACTAAAAAATTAATCAAAAAACCAAAAAGTATTCAAGCTTTTAGAAAACAAATTAAAGGAGCAAAAATTGAAAAAATTTGGAGGAGAGGAAAAAACATTATTTTTGAACTTTCAAACAAAAAGTTTTTATTAGTTCATTTGAAATTAACAGGGCATTTTTTAATAGGAAAGTGGAAAAAAGAAAAAAAGAATTGGGTTGTAGTTGAAGGAAACGAAGCTTTAAAAGACCCAATGAACAGGTTTTTAAGAGTAATTTTTCTTTTGGACGATGGCAGACAACTTGCTTTGTGTGATTTGAGAAAATTTGCAAAAATTGAAATTTTAGAGAAAAAAGAGTTAGAAAAACAATTGTCAAAATTGGGTCCTGAGCCTTTAGATAAAAGTTTTACTTTAGAAAAATTTAAAGAAATTCTCTCTAAAGTAAAGAAGGGAAAAATTAAAAAAGTTTTGATGGATCAAGAAAAAATAGCTGGAATCGGAAACATTTATTCTGATGAAATTTTGTGGGAAGCTAAAGTTCACCCTGCAAAAGATGTTAAAAAATTAAAAGAAGAGGAAATAAAAAACATTTTTGAAGCAATCAAAAAAATTTTAAAAAAGGGAATTGAGAGTGGGGGAGAGTCAATTTCAGATTTTAGACAAATTACAGGAGAGAAAGGAAAGTTTGACGAGGAAAGAAAAGTTTACAGGAGAGAAGGAGAAAAATGTTTTAGATGCGGAGGAAAAATAAAAAGAATGAAATTTGGTGAAAGAAGTAGTTATTTTTGTCCTATTTGTCAAAAAAAATGATCTCTATATTTTTTGGCGAAAGCTTTTTGATTAAAAGATATCTTGAAGACTTAACTCAAAAAAAAGTCAAAACTTTTGATTTGGAAGAAGAAAACTTTGAAAATTTTGAAAAAGAGGCAACTTGTGAGAACCTTTTCGAGAAAAAAGAAAAAGTTTTAGTTTTGAGAAATTTTGAAAAGAACGAAGATTTCAAAAAAAAGTTTTTAGAAAAGAAAGAAAAGTTTAAAAATTTGAAAACTGAAATTGTCTTTTGGTATAAAGAAAAACCGACAAAAAAAGACAAATTTTTTGAAAATTTAAAAGAAATTTCAGAAGTTAAAGAATTTAAAGCGCCAAAGTTGTGGCAGATTGAAAAGTGGGTAGAAAAAGAGATTTCAAGGTTCAAAGTAAAAATGGAAGAGAGCGCAAAAAGAGAATTAATTCAAAGAGTGGGTGAGAATTTGTGGCAACTTCATTTTGAAATAAAAAAATTAACAGCTTACAAAAAAAGAGGAATAATAAGAAAAGAAGATGTAGAAAATTTAGTTCCTCTGAGTTTGAACGAAAACGTTTTTGAGATTTTGAGGTTTTTTTTAGAAGGAAAAAAACAAAAAGCTTTTTTGCTTTTGCAAGAATTTATCAAAAGAGGAGAAAATCAAATTATGCTTTATTTGCTTTTTAAAACTCAATTGAAAAATTTAATTTTGTTGAAAGAGCTTTCAGAAAAAAAACTTTCTTTTTCAGAGATTTCCCAAAAAACTGGTTTTCATCCTTATTTTGTTCAAAAAAATTGGTTTTTGATTAAAAAATGGAAAAAAGAAGATTTATTGAAGCTTTATTCTCAAATTTTTAAATACTCAATTTGGGCAAAATCAGGTAAAATTGATCCAAATTTAGGTTTCAGTCTTTGTTTTTTAGAGGTTTAACCCTCCGGGACACTCAAAACAGCCAAAGTCCAAGAAGGAGAAATATCTCCCAAAAAGGGAATAGATTCCACTAAAAAAGCCAAACCTACTCTTGTGAGCAATCTTGAGGCTATTTTTCCTGGAATTGCTCCTCCTGAAAATAAAATCCAACCTCCGATCAAAATTAAACCCACAAAATCTAAAATCATCGAAAAAACTTGAGCTACAGGAGCCAAAAATCCTGTTAGTGAAATAAAAAAACAGGCTAACCCCAAAACATCGATTATTGCTGCCAAAATTAACATTATGAATTTCATATTTTCTTTTTTGCTGCTCTAATTTTTAAAATTTCTTCTGGAGAAGTGGTAATGATTTGATGTTCTATTGGAGAAGCTACCACTTTCATTAAAACGTGCTTTTGTCCTGCAAAAAATATTCCTTCTCCTACTTGACATTCCAAAAGCAAATTTTTTTCTTCTTCAGTTAAATTAAAAGTTTTTTGGACAATATCTATTGTTGCAGGAGATTGTTTCAAAAGAACTTGGATTGAAGAGTTGGTAATTATTGGTTTTCCGTATTCTGATTTCATGAAATCTCCAACATCTTGGGTGATTGTCGTTACTCCCAACCAATATTTTCTTGCTCTCTTGACCAAACCGAACAAAAAAGAAGCTGCATCTTCGTATTTCATCATCCACCAAGCTTCATCAACTACTAAAATTCTTTTTTTCAATTCTGACCTCACTACATTCCAAATGTGTCTTAATACCAAAAACATTGCCACAGTTCTCAATTCTTCTTCCATATCTCTTATTCCAAAAACGACCAAAGGTTTTTCCAAAGAAACGTTCGTTGGCTGATTAAAAAACCTTGCAAAAGTTCCTCTTGTGTACCTTCTCAATCTTCTCACTAAAGATTCTGCTCCTTCTATTCCTTCCAAAACTGCTTCCAAATCAGAAAGCAAAGGTATTCTTTCTTTCCAAGTCGAAGGATCTGTCTCAGGTGTAATATCTCTCAAAGCATAAGTTTCAGTGAGAGCTCTATCCATGATTGCATCTTCTTCTGGCGTCATTCCACCTAACATCACTCGCATCAAACAAACCAAATTTATTATGTTTGACCTTAAAACTTCTTCAGGTTTCTCATCTTCTCTTGGCAAAGGTAAATCAAGAGGATTCAAATGATGAGGAGAATTCAAAGAAATATTAATGAAAGAACCTCCAACTGCTTCTGCCAAAGCTTTATATTCGTTTTCGGGATCAATCACGATTACTTCAACCCCTGTCATCAACTGCCTCAAAATTTCTGTTTTTACCATATAACTTTTTCCTGCTCCAGAAGTTGCAAAAACAACCATGTTTGCGTTTGGCAAAGAGAATCTATCAAACAAAATTAAAGAATTGTTGTGCAAATTTATTCCATACAAAATTCCTTCGTTAGAACTCAAATCGAAAGAAACAAAAGGAAAAGTAGAAGAGAGAGGCCCTGTGTTCATTGGGAAAAGTTGCATTATTTTGTCTGAAAACAAGGGAGCAGATGTTAAAAGTCCTTCTTTTTGTTGATACAAGGTAGGTCTAATGAAAATTAATTTTCCTTCTAAAATCGTTCTCAAAATCTCTTCTGTTTCTTTAATTTCTTCCATTGAATCACCATACACTGTCATGTAAACTCCAAGTTTGAACATTCTTTCGACACCTGCAGTTAATCTGTGTCTTAATACATCAAGTTCCTCATGCTGAAATTTTAAAGAGGGCTCAATAATGACTCCCCTTTCTGCTTTCTCACTTATTTCAGCCTCAATTTGAGTAAACTTTTTTGAGATTTCTTTTAAAACAGTAGAAGTTTCCAAAGGAACAATGTAAAGTGAAAGGTCAAAGGATTGGTTAAGATTGATTATAGGAGACAACCATCCTACAGAAAGATACCTTGGATAAGAATGAATAAAAAAGCTTCTCGCTAACTTTTCTCCCAATTTCAAATATTCAGGTTTAATTTCTACTGCAGTCGGAGCCAAAAAATCTTGCAAAGTGAAAAGTTTTTCCTCTATTAGTTCTTTTTTTGGTTCTTTTTTTTTGAAAATTCCAAAAACCATTTTATTTTAAAAATTCTGGGGGAATTTCTGGCCAAAATCCTCTTTCAGATTCTTTATGATGAAAAAAGCTCCATAACAAATGCAATATTGCTTCAGTGCTTAAAGGTTCAGCTTCAAGACCGCATTTTCTTAACCCCATTATCACATAATTCATTCTTTCCCAAAGTTGATACTTTGCTCTTTGGAATTGCTCTTCTGTTAATTTTTTTGTACCCCTTAGTTCAATTTCTGGTAAACTATAAGGTACGATCACATAAAAGCTTTTTGTGTAAATGTTTCCTCTAATGACTAAATCCTCTACGAATTTTCTGTAATTTGCGATTTGTTGCTTTAACAATTCCTCTTTTTGTTTTTCTTCCAAAATTTTTAATTTTTCCAAATATCCTGTAATGTTTAACTTTCTTGACTGAACCAAAATTTGAATTGGAAAATCGAGCATATTCAAAAATTGTTGAAACTGATACAAAATCGCTTCCTGCTCTTCTATAGATTTCAAATGAAAATTCATCGAAGAGCTCAAAACTATTCCTCTCAAACTTTTATTTTTGAGGATTATTACTCCCTCTCTGACATCTTCAATTTCGACTAAAGCTTGAGTTGGTAACATTTTTAGAAAATATTCTTTCTTTTCTTTATTTTACTTATAGCATCTCCTTTTTCAGCTTTCAATCCTTCTTCAAAAAGAGAATCTTTCTTCAAAAATTCTACTTGCGAAAATTCTTTTTTTCTCCACAAATATTTTTTACTTCCAAAACTAAAACCGAATAATTTCATAAAAAACTCAATCGTTCCCATTCCTTGAATTTTTCCAAAAGTTAAAAAGACTCCTCCTCCACCAACAAGTATTGCAAATATCAAAAATAGCAGAGGGCTTTTCTTCCACAATAGAAAATAACCAAACATAATCGCTCCTCCAATTGCCACCACTGCCAAAAATTGCTTAAAAGTAAAAGGACCAAAAATCTTTGGTTCTCTCTGTAGAAATTGGGGAACCGAAAACTGTCGCATTCCAAAAATTTTTTTATTTTATTGCCTTAAAATTGCTCAACCTGCACTCCTAATCTTGCTATTACCCAGTTTACTAATGCAGCAGCAGCTGCAGCAATAAAAAGTCCAATCACTGCATAAACTATTTGTTGTTTAGCTTGAGATGCTTTTTCAGGATCCCCTCCTGCAGTAAAAAACTGAAATGCTCCCAAAAGTATGAAAATCACTGCTACTATTACAATTACACCTAATATTATTCCCAAAAACCTGTGTATCAGAATTCCTAATGGCTGAGCACCGGGCACTATTTGAGCCAATCCCATTTGACTCAATCCTAAAATCCCCAAAAGAATTGCTAATCCTAAAATTTTCTTGTTCATTTTTGTTTAATTTATTTTTGAATTTCTTATTTTTCGACCTTTATTGTCTTGTACCAATTCTCGATCTCAAAAATTCAATAAAAGCTCTTGCTGATATTATAACAAAAAGCCCAATGATTGTCCAAAAAATCATTTTAAAACCTTGCTTTACTTTTTCTGGATCTCCTTCTGCACTCATAAATTTGAAAGCTGCAGCAATTAAAGAAAAAACTGCAATCACAGCTCCTACGTATTGTAGAAATTCTAAAACTGCCATCAAAAGCTCTTGAAATGTAGAGTAGTTTACTGGATTTGGAATTTCTACTTGGGTTTGAGGAAGAGGTTGTCCTCCTCCACCAGTTCCACCTCCTGTCCCAGTTCCTGCTGCTGAATTTCCTGTGGCTTTACCTCCTCCTACTGTTGGAGTTTGTTGAGAAGGTTGTGATGGTTTAGGTTGTGATGGCGTTGAAGGTTTTTGTTGCTGAGGTGGAGGGAAAGCATCACGCGCAGTTCCCGGTGGAGTAGGTTGTCTAATAGTGTCCCAAAGGTTTTGAGGTTGATTATTTGCAGATTTTACTAACGACATTTTAAAAAAACTCAAACAAAAAATCAAAACAATTAACCCTAAAATTTTTTTGTTTAATTTCACTTTCATTTTGTTACAATTAAGCCCCAGTGGTAATCTGGAATCTCGAATTCTTCAATTATTTTTAAATTCAATTTCTCTAAAATTTCTTTTACTTCATCAATGTTACAAAATTCGATTTCTTGAGTCAAGGGATTGTCTTTTTTCCAATCGACAATTAAAATTTTTCCGTTATCTCTCAAAATTCTCTTTGCCTCTTCTAAAACTTTCATTTTATTTTCAACCTGAAATAAAACGTTAGCAATCACTACCAAATCCACAGAATTGTCTCTCAAAAAAACTTTTTCTTCCAAATCCCAGCATTTTGGCTCAATGTTAAAAATTTTTTCAATTTTCATTTGAGACCTTAAAGCAGACAAAGGCTCTTCCAAAATATCGATGGCAATTACCTTTCCAGGAAAAATTTTCTTTGCCAAAGGTATCGCCCAATCTCCTCTTCCACAACCAAAATCTGCAACAGTCATTCCAGGTTTCAAATCTAACTTTTCTAAAATTTTTTTTGGGTCTAAAAATTCCATATTTTAAGGTTTAAGGAGTACAATTAATTTGCATCCAATTTCTGGGGCTCCAACCCCCAAAAGAAGTTACTCCAATCATGTTAAAAAAAAGAGAAACTAAAGCATAGGCAGAATAAATTATGAAAATTCCAATAATGACCGCAATTAAAACATCTTTTCCTTTTTTCCATTCTTCGACTTTACCTTGTGCCATTCCCAAAAGGGCCCTAAAAGCTCCCCAAGCAATGATAATTGCTGCCAAAAGGGGAATTATTGTGAAGAGTAAAAAATCCACTACGTTTTTGAATAAAACAAGAAGGTCGCAGGCAGTACAAGGGTCTTCTCTGGTTCCTTTACAGGGTATTAACCCTTCAGCGCTCAAAACTAAAGGAATGGAAATTAAAATTACTAAAAATTTTTTTATCTTTCTCATAACTCAATTTTATTTAACTTTTCTCAAAATGTGAACAGTAACTGATCCTCCTGCTCCTCCGATGTTATGACAAAGGCCAATTTTTGGAATGGGTTTTACTTGTCTTTCTCCGCACCTTCCTCTTAACTGATTCACAATTTCATAAATTTGGGCTAAACCCGTGGGCGAAATTGGATGTCCTTTTGCTTTCAAGCCACCAGAAGGATTCACAGGCAATTTTCCGTCCAAATTAACGATTCCTTTTCTAATCAATTCTGCTCCTTTTCCTTCTTCCGCAAACCCCAAATCTTCGTAAGAGAATAATTCAACCGAAGTGAAAGCATCGTGAACTTCTGCAACTTGAATGTCAGAGGGTTTTAGTTTAGCTTCTTCATAAGCTTTTTTTGCTGCAATTTGGGTTGCTCTAAAATGCCAAGGCTCTTCTCTTAAAAATGTTAAAAGATAATCTGTAGCAAAACCAGAACCCACTACTTTAATATCTGATTCTTCTTGGCTCAAAATTACTGCAGCTCCCCCGTTAACAGAAAGAGAACAATCATAAAGAGTAAATTCTCCTGCAATTTTTGGAGCACTTTTAATTTGCTCTAGTGTTACTGGTCTTTTGTAATAGTAAGCTTTTTCGTTCAAAGTTGCGTTTTGGTGGTTTTTAAAAGCAATCAATTCTAAATCTTCATGGCAAGCTCCATACCTTTTTTTGTATTCTTCCCAAACCAGAGCATTTTGCAAAGGAAAGTTTAATCCCTCTGTTTGTTCAATTTCTCTTTCTATTGCAGAAGCTATCCAATGAGTGGTTATGGGAGTAATGTTATCTACTAATTTTTCACCGGAAACAACGAGAATGTTTTTGAATTCTTTCAATCTTAAAGCAGTCCAAAAAGCAACGCCTCCACCAGCACAAACTGCGGGAACTTCAATTATGGGAACGTGAGTTTTAAACAAATCTGACAAAAAAGATGCTTTGTGAGTTTGATGTTCAAAAAAACCATCGCAACTTTCCATTCCAGTAAAAACGATGCAATCTATGTCTGAGATTTTCATTCTCGCATCTTCCAAAGCTTCCATTGCAGCTTCGTAAGCAAACTTCCACCAAGGCTTTTGTGAATAATCAAATTTTGTCATTCCAACTCCTTTAATATACATTTTGCTTTTTCCAAAATTTCTTGATTAACTTTAGCTTCAAAGCCAACCTTTTTTGCTAATTTTACCACAGCCCCGTTGTAATAATCAATCTCGTCTAACTCTTTTTTCTTTCCTTTCCTTTCTTTTTCGATTAAATTTCCCAAAAAAGATGAGATTAAAAACAAAACAGGAATTGGAATTTTAAACAAAAAAGATAGAAATTTCACAGGATAGTGAGGAAAATTTAAAAATTTGCCTCCTGCTAATTTTACCGCTCTAATGTATTCTCTCAAAGCCAAAACTTCTTTTTTGAAAACCTCTTTTTTCTTGAAACCTTCCGCAATTGATAAATTTTTTAGGGCGCAAGCCATCCCGATTAAATTCAAAAACAATTTTGAGTATTCCATATTTTTTGAGTCTCTTTCTGGGACAAAAAAAGCTTCAATTTTTGTTTTTTCAAAAAAATTTTTTATTTCGATTTTTTTTCCAAAAACTTGAGAAATTGCCAAGCGAACGGGCAAAGAATAACTAAAGATTACATTTTCACCTTCTAATTTTTTTTCAACCGCATTAAAAAGAGAAATTCTAAAAATTGGAATTTCTTTTGAATTTTCTCCAAAAACTTCTTTTAAAGCCAAAATTGCGTCTTCTCCAGCTGAAATTCCATTTTGGGGCAAAAAAAGAGCAGGGGGCGAAAAATTTTTTTCTTTTATTTTCTGGTAATAAAATTTTACCGCGTCAAAGACCGGGTTTTTGATACAAAAAAACAAACAATCAAATTGAAAATCTTTTGGGAATTCTTCAATTTCGATCAAATTACATTCCAATTTTTCCCTTTTTCCGTTCCTTTCTACAAAAACTTTCCCTTTTTTAATTTCTTCTATTATTTCTTTTTTCCCAATTCCAAAAATTTCTCCGCTATCTTTCAATTCTCTCGCAAACATTGACCCTGTTTTTCCTCCAATTCCCACAATTCCAATTTTCATGATAAATGATAAGCTAAAATTAAACTTTCAGGACCCACGATTTGACTTATTATTTCAGGAATTTCAGAACAAAACAAAACTTCACTCTTTAATTCTTTTTCGATTTTTTCTTTTAAATTTTTGACAAATTCAAAATTGTCAGTATAATTTATTCCCACTTTAATTTTTCCTTTTTTTGCAACATTTTTTAACTGATTGAAAATAGCTTTTAACGGATCTCTTGTCCATGTGTTAAAACCAAGAAATTTAATTTTCCCTTCTTTAATTCCAACGTAAGGCACAACTCCAAGAGCTTTTAAAACATCAAAAGCCATTTTTTGCCATTTCAAAACTCTTCCTGTTTTTGTTGCGAATGATAAAGTTTTTAAAAAAGCAAAAGTGTTAACTCTTTTTTTAAAAACTTCTAATTCTTTTAAGATTTCTTCAGCTTCTTTTCCCTTTTCAATTAATTCAAGAGCTCTCATTACTACTAAACCCTCTCCTGCTACTGCGCTTTCACTATCTACCAAAAAAACTTTTGAACTTCCTTTAAACAACTCTTTAGCAGAAAAAGCAGAGTTAAAAACCCCAGAAAGATTTTTTGAAACTGTGATCACTAAAATTTTTTCTGAAACGCTTTCTAATTTCTGATAAGCTTTTAAAAATTCGCCAGGGGAAGGAGCTGAAGTTTTTTGTTGGGAAAAGTCTACCTTTACTGGCACTATTTCAATTTCAAATTTTTGAACAATCTCTTTTGGTAAAGAGCAAATTTCATCTGAAACTAAAGAGATTTTTCTCATCATATTTTATCCTCCAAAACGTCTTTCTCTTTTCAAAAAATTTTCTATTGCTTTTTCGAATTCTTCTGGAGAAAAATCAGGGAAATAAGTTTCTGTAAAATAAAATTGAGAGTAAGCAGTGTGCCACATCATAAAACCTGCAGAATTGTGAGGGTCGCCTTCGCATCCTGTTCTAATTACCAAATCTACAGGGGGCAATTCTCCTGTCCAAAGATTTTCAAGTAAAGTTTTTTCTGAAATTTCAATTTCTTCTTTTTTTGCTTTTTTTACAATTTTTCTTATCGCTTCTAACATCTCATCTGTACCATTGTAAGCTAACAAAAATGTTAAAACAAAATTTTTATTTTTTTTCGTTTTCTCAATTGCTTCTTTTATTGCATTTTTTACTTCTTCTGGAAAAAACTTTTTCCACAACCCAAAAACGTTAACTTTTACACCTTCTTTTTGAATTTCCCTTGATTTTGCTATTTTTTTAAACTGTCTTTTGAAAATAGAAAATAAAACCTCAACTTCTTTTTTTGGTCTTTTCAAAACATTGTCAGCAGACATTCCCCAAAAAGTGAAATAGGGAATTTTCAATTCGAAAGCTTTCTTTAAAATTTTTTCTAAATTTTTCATTCCTTCAATGTGTCCTTGCCAAGGAAAAAGTCCTCTTTTTCTTGCCCATCTTCTGTTTCCATCTGGAATTAATGCAACATGCATAGTTTTTATTCTATCAGTTGCCAAGCACAAATTAAAGTTCCAGGACCTGTTATTGCACATAGGATTGGTGATAATTCTGAAATAAAAGAAACTTCGGCCTCAATTTCTTTTAATAGACCTTTTAATTTTTTTGCTTCCTCTAAGTTATCAGCATGATTGATTATAACCCTTATTT
>Ga0209225_1001446_pt1 | contig 23435 bp, 27 predicted proteins | sample WasSprMetagenome_FD_184732 | JGI IMG/M metagenome (GOLD analysis project Ga0209225, IMG submission 184732) | Sulfidic aquatic microbial communities from Washburn Spring, Yellowstone National Park, USA - WS (SPAdes) (version 3) | ecosystem: Environmental > Aquatic > Thermal springs > Hot (42-90C)... | reverse complement strand
GAGCGGAGTAGAAGGCTATGCGGACGCCTTCGCTCCGCCAAGGTTCAGCCTCGCAGTCGACCACGAAGCCATTGAAGACGAACTTCAAAGCTCCTCAACCACAAATATGCGTTCCATCCGCTTTTAAGCCCTCAGAAACTAGTCTGGAAGGTCAGATGGTTCTCAACCCGTCCTGTGGAACATGTAATTTTGTTCCTGGTTAACGCTGCTTTGGCACGCGAAAATGGCTTGCTTTTCCGGCGCTAATGTAGTCTCCCCCAAGCTTTTTGACGACTTCTGCCGCCCTTGCGAAGTTTTCGGACCCCAAGAAGCCCTTCGGCTTAATCACGATGAACTCATCCTGCTCTTGGAAGCTCAGCAGGTTTCGTAGGTCTTCAGGGAAGCTTTGCTGGACGCTTTCAACCGTTAAGGCCTGAGCAACCAGCTGAGTAGCCTGTGGAGCCGGCTGAGGGGCCGCCGCTGAAGGCGCTGCCTGTTGAGCGTAAGGCTTCAACGAGTCTGAAAGCTGCTTCAGGTCTTCGGAGACCAGCTTAAGCACTGCAAGCAGCTCCTCCGCCCTCTCAATTAGCTTGTCCAGCTTTTCTCGCGTTTCCCCGCCAGCCTCCTCCTCCGCTTCTTCGCTCATCTTTATCCCGTTAGAAAATACCGCTTACGCTTTTAAGCTGCGGCAGCTTCTCGGCTTTCAGCTGAGAGGAAAATGCGCATATGCGCGAAAAACTCGAACAAAAATACGCAGCTGCGCAAAAAATTTTCACGCACTCAAAAAGCTCCTTTCGGCGAAACAGGCTTTTTTCAGCCTCTAAATTTTCGCCCAGCAAGGCTTAAATAAAGAATTTCGCGCAAATATACATCGATGAAACATGAAGGCGCATTTAAACGCGTTGGATAAGCCTTTAACCGAATATCTGCGGGCTTACGATGGCTTGGGGCGCTCAGACGCGCCCATAGGCGTTCAGGGTGCCCGCGCCGCTCCGGAGGAGACGGCCGGAGCGTTAGAAAAAGTTTTGAGGTGAAGCAGAGTAGTCGCTTGAGCTTTAGCATGGCGGCTTGAAGCAGAACCAAGCAGACCCCTAGTTCGAGGTGAGGTTTTTGTCGAGCCTGTTGCTAGGTAAGTCGGACACAGCTTACACGCTAGAGAAGTTCGCCATAGTAGCGTTGGTGGCAGCCGTAGTGGCCGTGCTGGCGGTTTTGTTTGGAGGTGTCAGAGTATTGGAGCCTACGGCGAGGGTGATGGTTCCTACGGCATCCGCCGTCAAGGCTTTGCCTTGGATCGCGCTGTGGTTCCTCATCGCTTGGATCGCGCGCCTCACGAGGCAGGGGTGGGTGGACATCCTCCTTGTCCTCGTAGCTCCGCTGGTTTTCAACATCGACCTTGTGACGTCGGGGCTCTACACGGTCAGAGCCTTCCGTTTCGAGCAAATAAACTTCGTTGAGGTCGGGTTCTGGAGGGTCGTTTTGGCGACCTTCGCCGTAGCATTTGCAATGAGGGACATTGAAACGGGCTTTTCGCTCTGGTACTGCAACCTTGGGTTCCTTCTAATGGTCACTTTACTCTACGCTATCATAGGATGCGGCATAATGTGCGGCCACCCTCCGTGGGAACCAGCCTGGCTGTTCGCTCGCTACTTGGAGCTTGCAAGCACTTTCACATTTGCCTCGATGGTCAGCATCTTTGCCTCGATGGCCAGCGTCGCCGCCTCGATGGGCAGCACCTTGACCCCTGCAGGCGCCATCTTTATGTTCCTCCTCTCGCTGGCTTACATTGCAGTTTTGACGTTTGCAGCAACAATAGCGGGCAACAAGTTGGGGTGGATTGGGCAGAACTACGCAATTAGGCTGTTTCCTGACGACTCATCTCGGCTTTTTTACGCTGAACAGGGCGCGAATGTGAAGCCGCGGAAGAAGCCGCGCATGGACAGAGGTTCAGGCGCAACTAGGGAAGCTTCACCGGTGGTCCGGCGCTCAGAGGTTCGCGCAGAAGCGCAGCTGGCTTCGGCAGCGCATGAGCAGAAACTCGCAGCTGAACCATCGGCTGAAGAGGGGCCCATCGTGGAGGAGCCTTCGCCCTTCAGCTACTTCTGCTCAGACGACGGGAAGGCTGCGCGGGAGGCCGCCAACAGGAAGGGGCTTGTCGCGTTGTTCTGCGGACCTGCCAGGTGGAGCCTCTGCGGCGGCAAGTACGAGTTCTTCGCCATACCCGAGGAGTTAGCGTCCAAGCTGCTCAGCGGCAAAGCCCTCACGGCTGAGGAAAAGCGCATGTTAGCCAGGTGGATTCAAAGCGGAGAAATAGCGGAAGCGAAGACCAGCTGGGGTTGGGAGTACACCTTGGTGAAGAGCAAGGATCTTGAATCAGACATGAAGGAGCAGATTAAGCGCATAAAGGCCTTGAGGGAACAAGCCAAGAGCGAGGCGCCTAAGAGGCCTGACTACGTGGTTTAGGGGGTTGCCGATGGGCCTTCTGGAGAAGTTCGCTAAGTGGCTGCGGCAGTGGTACAGCGCGGAGGAGGTGGAGGCGATGCTGGCGAAGCCTTGGGACGTCCGCGGCGGCGTCAAGCTAAACGGGAGAACGGTCATGGGCATCGCGGAGTTCCTCCACCTCGCAGCCTCCTTTGCAATAGAGGAAAAGCTGAGCAGGAAAGTGGAAGTCGTCGTGGACGCCGACAGGGTCTACGCGTTCGACCTTGAAACAAGAACGGTCGTGGCAGCAGCCCGCTTCAAGCTTGCGCGCGTTGACGCAAGAGCCGTCGAAGGCTTCCTAGCTGAACTGGAGAGGCAGATTGAGGAAGCTGAAGGTTACATGGCGCTGAGGGCGCTAGCCGCCTGACGTTTTTAAGGTTTCAAGCGTATACGCGATTGAAAATGGACTTGAACAAGAGGTCTGAAGAAATAGTCCGCCTCTACAGGCCGGGAGCCTACTTCTTCAAGGGGTCAAGCGAGGAAACGGTCCGAGCCTACTTCAAAATGGAGAAGGAGGCGTGGCTCAGCCTCGTGAAATGCGACTACACGCTTGCGCTGGTCAGAAGGGACGCTGAGGCCGCGTCCAAGCTCAGGAAGGCTTTCGACACGTTGAAAACGATGCTGGACTGGCAGGACGACGCGCTTAAGGAAGTTGAGGAGAAGTTTTCCCGAAACCCATCCGAAGCTGCGATGGACGCTGTGCAAGCGCTGTTCAAGCTCTACGCGAAGGAGGTTCAGGAGAAATCCTACATTGAAATTTGGGAGCCGAAGCTCGCCCTTGGAGGCTGGAGGGCCAAGCCCGGAGAAACCGTTAAAGAAGGAGACGACAGGGGGTTAGCCTTCGAGGCAAGCGTTAAAGGGGACCTCTTCAGAATGGAGTGGAGCCTCTGGTTCGCCATCAGCCACAAGCTGAACATCGTCGCGGACGAAAGAAGGAAAGCCAGGGACAGGGTTGGCTACTGGTTCGCCGCGCAGCTCCATTCAAAGATTGAAGCTTACATTTTCGGCGAAGGAAGGTCCGGGGAAGGCGCTGTTGATCCGTACCTGGAAAACGCCATCGAAGACTCGGTTGCGGGAAGGGACGTCGACTACTGGGAGGCAACCTCGCAATACTACCTAAACATGGCCTCATACCTCTACACGATCTGCAAGGGGAGGAGGCCTGGCAACCTCCTCGACTACGATTTAGGAGCAGCGAGGGGCGCGGCGGAATCCATAGTCAAGGCCCTCATGGCGAAGCTACGCGTAGAGCCCGACTCAATTTCCCCCGAGGATTTCCTAAAGCAGGTCACGGAGAAGATGGGGACGCCGCAGCTCCTGGAACTCTACAGGGAATGCGTCAACGAACCGAAAGTGGACTGGAAAAGCTACTGCAAAACCATCATGGAGAGGCATTCAAAGCAGACGGAGGCAGCTGAAAGGGAGGCGGTTAGCAAGTGCAGATACTTCGTTGGAGTGATGAAGCACATCTTCTTCACAAAGCCAGAGGACAGGGAGTTCACGCTTGTAATCGGCGATAAGGAGTTTTAACCGAAACTTTTGCGGAGCTCAGGGTCGTAGAAGTCGTACCTTTTACCGCTCTTCACCGTCTCTTGAGGTTGAGATTGCTGAGATTCCTGCGACGGCTGCTGCTGAGGCGGCGGTTGCTGGGGTGAAGGCTGTTGCTGAGGTGAAGGCTGCTGTGGCTGTTGCTGGGGTGGAGGCGGCGGTGGAAAACCGCTGAGCGAAACCTCTGGGCGAGGCTTGGGCGGTGGCTCGTATTCTTTGGCGTTGGCCATTAGCGTTGCTATTTGAGCCTCGTGTTTTTCGAGGTGTGCGAGGGATGGGCGGATGTCCGCGTGGGGCAGGCTTTCCCTGGCTCTCTGGTAGTTGATGCTGAAGTTGTGGAGCAGCAAACGTCCTTCTTCGTATTTCATGAGGTTTTTAACCATGTCCTTGTACTGGTGTCCGAGCTCCGCTAGCTTCTCTTTCGGCACGTCCACGGCAAGCTCATGCGCCACTATCGCTCCAACCTCCTCGTCTGACCTTTTAACAGGCCTCCCTCCCTCCATTTTGAAGAGCAGCTCCTCTGCCCACCTTCCACCCTCAACCGGTGAAAGGGTGACGCCGGGCTCCCTTCCCTTCAGCCTGTCTGCGTAGTTGTCGAGCATCAGCGCGAACGTTCTCGCTTTAACAGCCTTGCCGTGCTCGCCCAACGTTGGAGTTTCAAGTATGCTGGCCCAGTATCCTGGGCCTATGTCCTGTTTTTCAAGTTTGAGGTCGTAGTAGCTTTTGCCCAGAAGCTCTTTCAGCCTTTGCTCATTGTAACTTTTGTTGACGGTGGCGGCGTCTATCATGCCTGTCCTCTCAACCCCCTTCAACTGCGAGAAGTGGTCGAGCCAGTATTTGACCCTGTAAGGTACAGGCGTGTTCACCGCGCTCCTGAGGAACGACTTTATCTGGGCGCCGGCTTCAGCAGGATCCCTGAATTTGAGGCCTGTCTTCTTCTCGAACATTTCACCCACAGCCCTGTCTGAGGCCCCCTCTATGTTTTCGTTGTACCATTGCATGCCTAGGCCGATGCTTTCCCCATGGACCGGGGTGACCGCCCAATGCGTGAGCAGCGCCCCGGCTATCGTGCCGCCCATAACAGCCTCCCGCGCTGCCTGAGTGGCTGCCGGAGCAGCACCCGCCGCCGACTTTATCACGTGTGCAGGCCCCTTCCCCCCTAGTACACCCGGCAGAACTTGAGCACCCATTGTAGCCAAACCGGCCTTCGCGCCTTTCAAAAACGCTGCACCGCTTGCCTTCAAGCCTTCCCGCGAGCCGAACATCGCCTTAAGCGTTTCAATATTGCCGGCTCCCGGCCCAACCCTTTGCAGGGCTGCCTGCCTCAATCCAGCCACGCCTCCAGCAACCGTCCCAGCGCCCATCGCCACGCCTCCCAACAGCAGGCCGGTTGCCATTGAGGAGGCCTGTGAAGCCATTCCTCCCATCGTCGTGAAGAGCCCTCCAAGCCTTCCAGCGAACATCGTCGACATGTAGGCTGTTCCGGCGAAGGTGGCTAAGGCTATCACAAGCTTAGTTATGCCACCTATGCTTGTCTGAGCCACGAGTATGTAGCCGAAATGGATGAGTATGGCGGCGATGACGCTGGCGAACATTATGCCTATAACCGTTTCTATAAGCGAGTCTGCAAGGTGCTTGACTGGCGGTATCAGCCTGAGCATGATCAGAAGGGGGAGCGCTGCTGCCAGGCAGCCGATCAGCAGCAGCCTGACTGCGCCCATCATGACCGCGAGCATGATGAGGGAAGTGCAGATTATGAATATGACGACTGAGCCGAAGAACCTGACTGCGACATCCCAGCCGGTCAGCACGCCGCCGCCCATTGCGGCTATAAGCGTGTCAATCTCGTGGCCGCCGCTTATTATCAGGCCTGTCCCGCCGACGTCAGGCCAGCCCGTGAAAGCGTTTATGGCGGCTGCGACGCCGTTGTAAATGTATGGGATCGCAAAGATCATTATGAGCGAGAAGGCGGAGTTCACGATTATGTTCATGGCTGTGCCTTCGTTCATAACCCTGAAGCTCTCCAGCAGGTAGCACATTGCAGCGATGATTAGAACTACTGAAAGCAGGCCTAAAGCAACGGGCCGAAGTATATTATACATGCTGTGAGCCGCGTACCCAACCCATTTGGCTGGAGAGGCCCCTTCAGGAGGAGGCGTTGGCGTTTGTTGGAGGGGATCCCACGTTGGAAGCTCTATCAGCAGCGCGTAGGCGCCGTTTGACCCGCCCATGAGCGCGCCGGCGAACCACTGGAGTATCTGCGGCCCGAACGTGGCTAGCGCAATCATCATTCCGAGTATGAAGCCTATCATGATGGCGGCGTCTACGCCGAAGGCTGCCCTGCGCTTGAACCTTCCGCTGAACTTCTTCCACGAAAACTTCATGGCTCCTCAAAAGGAGAGGAGGCTGTGCGCTTTAAAGCGGAGCTTATGGTGGCTTCGCGCGCTACGGCATTTTCCCCTTCAGAAGCCTGACGACGAGGGATATTATGCAGGCGGCTACCGCCAAGCCCACCAGAGCGAGCGCTACCTGCTCGAAGGTTATTTCCCAGAACGTTTTGCCCCATGGCTGGACGGCTACGACCGTGTGGAACGCCGTTCCCCAGACGTTCTCCGCCTCTATCAGGAGCAGCGTTGAGTTGTAGCCTTGAAGCGCCTTGAACTCGGGATCCTTGATTATTGAGAGCGAGAGGTTTCCCTCGAAGCCAAGCGTTGAACCGGCGTATATTGGCGCGTAGCCTTGGTAGTACCATGCTGAGTTGACGGCGGCCTGCTCAGCTGTGAGGTTCCTTGCCAGTATCAGCTTCAGCTGCAGCTTTTCAATCGGCAGTTTGCCGAGGCTGTAGCCTGTGGGAGCGTACGTGACGAGGTAAACCTTGACGTTTTGGAGGCCGCCGAGCTGAGGAGGCGCTGAAACGGTCAGGCCGCAGCTTTTAACGTCGTCCCTGGTCACGTTTACGTTCAGCGGCGAAAGCGGGTCCATGTTCACGTAAAGCCGGTAAGGCGAGTCGATTGCGAAGTTCACGTAGACCGTTCTCTCGAGGTTTTTGCCGTCAGTCCATTTCCAGAGCCAAACATTGGCGAAGTACAGGCGGTCAACCCAGAAGGCGCCTGAAGGCTTAGTCAGCTCGCAGTATATCCCCACCTTCGTTATCCTGCCGGCGGCAGGGATGGAGACCGTGTTCCACGAGCCGACGGGGACGGTTTTGCTGAAGGAGGCCTGCGCGGCGGACGTTTGAAGCGTGACCGTCACTTTGCCGCTGCACCCGTCGCCCAAGTACACGTCGAAGAAGAGCTTCCCCCACATGCCCGGCTGGCCTTCCGCGAACGCTTCGACTGGTTTGACGAGGTTGAGGATCGCGCATGCCTCAGACACCTCTGAGCCTTCAACCTTAATGCTGGCCGATCCAGCAGTCCTCCGGCTTGAGTCCGCTGAAACGCTGCATGAAGGCGAATCCCACACTGCACGGCATGTCCTGACCGTTTCTGTGAAGGCATCCCTGTCGGATGGCTCAACTCCGATGTATGGGCGGCCGTGCCCGGCGGTTATGTTCAGGTCGTAGTAGTATGGGCTTGTCCTGTTCATGACGCCTTCTGCCGCGCCCAAGCTTCCATAGTACTGCGGCAGGCACTCGTAAACGTCCTCGTAAGCCATCTTCAACGCCGTCTCGTCGGCTGTCTGATCCTTGAAGTAGCCCTTAAACAGCTCCTCCTCCGTGAAGTTGAAGGCTGTGTCGAAGAAGGCTTCAATCCTCACCGTCGGGTCGACGACCCACCTTCCTCCTACGGGATCCCACCTTACGGCTGTTATGTTCACCGGCTTCTGGTAGTACTCAAGCGGACATGTGAAGTTAGCCTTGAAGGCAAAAGGCTCCTTCGTGAAGGCGCTGCTCAGGAAGCTTACCTCGTAGAAGATGGAGCTGTTGTAGATTTGGCTGATGGCCTCTGCGGCGACCCTGTCGTCCAAGTCGAAGATGAACTTTGCGTAGCGGCTCTCGTTGTCGAAGAAAACCGGGAAGCGGGGCTCGATGCAGCTGAGCGGCTGCGCAACGCCCGCGTCGCTCGCTATGCTCTTCAGAAGCCTGTTGTGCGAGTAGACGCCTGTCACGCGGTTGCCGAATCCGGTCGCATTTACCTTCCCTGATGGGGAGTAAAGCTTCGCTGAGAAGCCTTGGGCGAGCTGTTGAAGCTGCTCCTGCGAGGCGTTCGCCCCGACCTTAAGCTCAGGAATCATGACGAGCGCGTATTCGAAGCCGAACCACTCGTCGTCCGCCTCCTCATAGTGGCCTGTCCCCCACCTTGGGCTTTCAACCCATTTATAGACGGGCATCCTCAAAGCCCACTCGTAGGCGTGTGTGGTGTTGGCTGGCCAATTGTAAGTTTTGGGAAGCTGGCCGAACGTCAACTCTTCCCCGTCGACCTTAAGCAACACGCCGTCCGTTTTCGCATCTATTCCGGTTGCTGCGAACTGAACCCCCCTCGACAGGTTGAAAAGCTGGATCAGCTGCTGCATGTTCTTCAGCAGGTCCTGCGCGTTTGATATTCCAGTTAACCCTGCCAGCTGCTGCTGGGCTGAAACCCTCGACGCGTATCCGTACCATTCCCAATCCTCGATGACGGCTCTTTGGCCCAGGTTTTTCTGTGGGCCGTTTCCGTCGTAGCGTATTATCATGGCGAAAGGCTTCTCGTAGCTGTTGTTTCCAGGCGACTTAGGAACAGTGTAGGCTAGGACAAGCGTGAAATGAGGGTCGTACTTGACGACTTCAACAGTCACCGTCGCAACTGAAAGGTAGCGGACGGCAGCAACAGCCTTTTCAAGCACGTACCTTTTCCCGCTCAAGCTTGAGCCGACCTGAGCCGACCAGGCGTACGTGTGCTGCGTGTTCGTGTCCCAGTTTGCCGTGTAGGGAAGCTGATCGGCGTAGACTTGTTGGGAGCCGTCAAGCGTCAAGGCAACGCCAGACGCATCTGCGTCTAAGCCGTGAGCTGTGAAAGTCACCGACGAAGGTACGCGCGGCGGCTCAGTCACCTGCAGGCTGAACTGCCTCGAGTCGCTGACCGCTCCGCTTGAAACCGTGACTGTGAACGCATATGCGCCTATTGGAGCCGAAGGCTGAGCCTCCAACAGCATGACGCTTTGGAACCAGCCTGCTCCTTCAACGCTTCCAGCGGCTGGGTCGAAGGAGGCTGTGCAGCCGCGCGGCAGCCCTGACGCTGAAAGCGTCACCTGGACAGGCGTGTAGCGTCCGCCCAGGAAGACTTTCACTCCGGCTATGAAGCCTCCTCCCTGCCCAACGCTTGCCGAAGAGGGGTTCAGCGCAAGCGTGAGCGTCCATGAGGGGATGTATCCGGCCTTTTCAGCCCACGCTTCAACGCCGAGGAACTGCTCAGCAAGAGGGTTGCAGGCGTCGTCTGCGGCGAAGTAGCCGGCGGAGTTCGTCCTAACAGTTTTGGCTGAAACCCAGACTGCGCCTGTCCAGAAGTTCCTTTTCCTGAACTCAACTGTGACGTCGCTGTAGGGCATTGCGCGGCCGCTTGAGTCGTACAGGTAGCCCGTCGCCTGGCAGACTGTTCCCCTGAACAGGTCGAACCACGTCGTCCACTTCAGGTCCTTGATAACGAGCTTGAGCTCAGCTGGGGACTTCGCCTCGGCCGAGAGGGCGCGTGACTCCGCCTGGCGCTCCGCGAAGATTGCGGTTAAAGTGTGGCTTTTATCCATTGTGACGGTTATTGGATTGCTTGACCCGGCGTTTTGTCCGTCGAGCAGCCAGTGGTCCAAAACGTGGTTTGAGTCGGCTATCGCTGTGACTGAAGCCGCTGTTCCTTTAGTGTACCAGTAGCTTCCAGGAGCCGGGTTCGTCGTCCCGCCGGGCGTGGCTGATATTGTGAGCATGCACTCGGCCCTGTAGTAGGCGTCTACGCTTGCGCCTCCGTAAGTCACCTTTATCGTTCCGGATGCGCCTTCGCTCGTTGAGCTTCCCTTCGCTTTAACCGTGAATGCGTATGTGCTTGGAGCCGCGTCCGCCTTAACTTTGAAGAGCGCCTCCCCTGAAAGCGTCCCCCAGCCTGCGTCGCGCAGCTTCTCGAAGGCAGACTGGTTGTATGAGGCTTCAACGCCGTCGAAGCCGTCCGCAGTGTAGACGCTGTACTTAACCCAGAGCTGGTCGTTTGGGTAGAAGGTTCCGTCAGGGTTAACCGACAGCCTTCCATACTTGTCCGTTCCAGGATAGCTCTGCGCGACAATGCATATTTTGTCCGTGTCGCCTGTAAGCGAAACCTCCTGCGCTTCAACGTTCAAAAGCGGAGCTATGGGAGCGGTTAGAAGGAGGAGCGAAACTGCGGTTATGACAAGCCACTTTAGCCTCATGTGGACTCAATGGAATACAGCTTATAGGCTTAAAAGGCGAAGCCATGGAGCTTTAAACATGGAAGCCGCTGGAGACGGGTAGAAGAAGCTCGAAACTGCTTAACTCCGCCTCCAGCGGGGAATGTCCCGCCTCGGCTGTTGAGTGTTCCGCTGAACTTTAAAGTTCACGTCATGGCGGAGGGCATTTTAAAGTTTTCAAGGGTTTAATGCTCGGGGTTCAGCGTGGCCAAGAGGGGAAGGAAAGCGGTTCTTAAAGGCGAGTACGAGCGCTTAACTGCGGCGTTCAAAGCCTTAGGGGAGGATCCGCCCTCCCTCCGCGACTACGAGAGGACGCCCCCAAGGGTTAGGGAGGCGCTGAAGAGGCTGTTGCAGGTTCACGGCAGCCCATCAGGCGTGAAGCTTCCCTCAAAGTTCACTGTGACAGGCGAGTGGGTGGCGTGCGTAGTACACCCTGACGGAAAAAGCGTCTCGATCAGCGGTGAAAACCTGAGGGTTGAGGGAGGAGGAGTTCGCGTTTGACAACGCCGATCCTTAAGGCTGGAGTGAGGATTCTGAGGCCCTGCGAGTACGAGGCGCTCAGGCAGGGGGCGAGGAAGCTTGAAAACCAGGTTAGGCTCGACGCGCTCCTCCTGACAGGCTTGAGGTACGTTGAGGCTCAGAGGCTTCAGAAAAACCCCGAGTGGTTCGACGGCAGGTTCATACACCTTCCGGAGTACGCGCAGCGCAAGTGGAAGAGGAAGCAGAGGGAGCGGTGGGTGAGGCTTAACCCCCAGGCCCAGTCGATCCTGCCGTTCTTCTTCAAGGCCAAGCCGCTTCCCTCTTGGAAGGCTTGGACGCTCTCCCTAAGAAGGTGGGCCGTGAGGGGCGGACTTGACCCAGTCGGGCTCGGCCCCAAGACGACGCGTAAAACTTGGGAGAGCTGGCTCGTAACCACCTACCCCGAGCGCTTAACGGAGATCTTCCTAAGCCAAGGCCACACTGAAATGACGAGCCTGAAACACTACCTCAACCTTCCCTTCACGGAAGTTGACAAGCTTGAAATGAAGAAGTGGGTTGTAGGCTGGATCTAAGCCGCCACGCGAAAGGTCCGGCTTCGCTAGAACCACTCCTCAAAGGATGCCGGCGCGCACGCATCTGCGGCCTCGTCTTCCACGCCTATGTAGTCTTCGATGAGCGTTTGCCCCAGCAGCCTCTGGACGAACCTATAGAGCTTAGGGTTTAGCTTGGAAAGCTGCTCCCTCCAGCCCAGGTGGCCCGTGCACGGCAGGCAGCCGTTTCTGACCTCGCCTTTGGCGAAATGCGAAAGTTTCGAGTAGAGGCCGTTCACCGGAATTCCGTTTTCAGCCGTGAACTCGTCGAGCTGGCGGCTTGTCCAGAAGAGTATGGGGTTAAGCTTCCAAATTTTGTAGCGTTTCGTGAAGTGTTTCTGCCCGTAGTCCGCCGCGAAGTACATCCTGGCGCGGCTTTCAGCGCACCTTAAACCGGTCAAAACCGCCTTAACCCCGTGCTTTCTGGCCGCGAGCAGGAAGGCCTTGTCCTTGCAGAACCAGCAGCATGCGGGCTTCCCAGCCTTCTCCTGTGCTGCACTTCCCCGCGCTCCAGCTGACAGCTAAGGAATCGCCGAATTCCCTAGAGGCCTCCTCGACGAGTTCAACCCGTGAAGTAGCGCGGTGGCGCCTTTAAAAGGAAGGGCGCGGAAGCTCAAAACTTCTCAGCGTCAATCCGCTAGGATGCACAGAAAGGGAGCCCTTCTCACACTGTGAATTAGGGAGTATTTGCGTAAAATCGCGCAGCTTAACAGCCTAATCTTGTCAGTTGGTTCCAGGATAGGGGTCAAAATGTTGCCAACATTTTTAGGGCGATCCTGGAACCTCCTAACAACTTGACAGTGTCAAATTGTCAGGTGGTTCCAGGATAGGGGTCCAGATGTTGCCAACATTTTAGGGGTATTTCTGGACACCCTAACAACTTGACAGTATGAGTGTCCCAGAACTACCTTGTGGACGACTGCTCCTTGCTCCAGAGCGCACTTCACATTGCCAAGCTCCCAGTTTTATTAAAAGTAGGAGCTTTGGCGCCGTTCGAGCCTTTAGCCCTCACACTCGGCTGCAGGTAGACGCCGGAAAGCTCCCATTTTTAAGGGTTAACTGGGACTTTTCTAGGCGGAAGAGCCTGCTGAGTTTTGAATGCCCTCACGTCTTCTTCAAGTAACCTTCCCTAGGCTCGTAGACTGCCCCTTCGCGTTTAAGCTGTGCTATGAGGCGCTCGCACTCTGAAGCTGGAATCCCGCGCCTCTCAGCCTCGTCCAACACGGCCTTAACTTCAACCAGGCCCGTCTCCTTCTGAAGCTCGACGATTACGTCGAGGAGGACCATGAGCTTATCGCGCATGCTCTTAGGCTTTCCAGTCAATATGTTGTCCACGTCAACCTTCATTGTTGCGAGGTCTATGCCGACGTCCTGGAGGCTCCTGTTCATGATCTGTATTGCAGCCTCAGCGTCTTCGGCTGTGACTTCAGCTCTTAAGGCTGCTCTAGCCCTTGCCTCGGCAATGCGTATGAGGCTTTCAAGCTGGCGGAGGGTTATGGCCATGCTTCCGTCGGAGGAGGCTTCCCTCATTTTAAGGTAGAACTCGTGGAGGCGCTCTTCAGCTTCAGGAGTGAGGACTGGCGTTATGTTCCTCGCGTAGGCAATGTACTTCCTCAGGAGCTCCTGATCTATTGGAGGCTGCACGGAGGCTCCCCTCGTCCTGTGGAGGCCTAAAACGTGCCTGCTGACCTTGGCGTCCGCCTCCTTGTCCGGCACGTCTCTGAGCACGAATATGAGGTCGAAGCGGGAGAGTATCGTGACTGGAAGGTTTATGTTCTCAATAACCGTCCTCCTGGGCTCGTAGCGCCCGAACTGCGGGTTGGCGGCCGCCAGAACAGCCGTCCTCGCGTTAAGCGTCGCCACGATCCCGGCCTTCGCCACCGGAACAACCTGCTGCTCCATGGCAGTGTGGATTGCGACGCGGTCCTCAGGCCTCATCTTCTCAAGCTCGTCTATGGCTACGACGCCGCGGTCCGCCAGAACCATTGCGCCAGCCTCAAGCGTGACGCCCTCCTTCTCGGTCCTAACAACTGAGGCGGTAAGCCCGGCCGCCGTCGTCCCCCTCCCAGACGTGTAGATGCCTCTAGGCGCGACGGAGACGACGTAGCGGAGGAGCTGGCTTTTAAAAGTTGACGGGTCCCCAACTATCAGTACGTTCAGGTCGCCTCTAACGTTTATGTCCGGAAGCTTCTTGGGCACGCCGCCGAAGAGGAGGTACAGGCAGGCTTCTTTGATGTGTTCGTTTCCGTACATGCTCGGAGCTATGGATTGGATGAGCTTCCTGTGGATCCACGGGTCCTTTGCCAGCTCCTTTATTTTCGCCTCTTCCTCAGGCGATATGTTCAGCGATTCAGGCTCCCTGCTGACCGGAACGATGTTGTTCACGTCCACGTGTATTTTAAGGGTCCTAGGACTGCCCCCCTTCGGCATAAAAGTCGAGGAGGCTCTGACTATGCCTACGACCTTCACATGGTCGCCTGGCCTCGCGGCGTCCCTCAGGTCTGAGCCGACGGCCTTGAGGTCAAGCGACGTTGGAATCTGGCCTGGAGGAAGCTCCTCCGGCAGCTCCTGTATGCGGAGGCTTTGGCTGTCAACGTACTCGGACTCGCTTTCAACGAAGTCGAAGCAGCCTGACCTGCGGCAGTCCGGGTTCTGGCACCTGTAAGGCTGCCTGAGGAACTCGCCCTCCTGAGGCACGCGCGTGACTTCGCCGCATGCCCTGCATCGGAACGCCGCCACAACGACGAGGGGCTGCACGGGAGTTGAGCGGACAACTATACCTTCAACCATTACGAGCTTGCCTATGTGTTTGGCGCCGATCTCGCGGATAGGCGTCACCTCTGGGAGCTGCGAAACTCTGACCGTTATGCCTTTAACCTGATCGGCGTAGCCCGGCGAGGCGACGCGGAGGCGCTGCATGGCGGCGTTGGACGCGTGCTTCAAGGCTTCGTCCGGCTTGTCGACCAAGCTGCGCGCGAGCTCAAAGCTGTAGGAGAGCACGTCCTCGAAGTCGAGGGTGAACGCTTCGGCGCCCCTGCTAGCCATGGACGAGAGGCGCTCAAGGTACTTTTCAGAGGACAGGATCTCCTCAAAGGCCTGCTGCGGGTCGACTTCCATAGGCGCCACCTAGAGGTCTATGAGGACGACGGCCTCGTTCGGGTCCAGGCGCCACTTCAAACTGCTCTTCTCCAGCACGCTTAGAAGCCTCTCCTTGGAGCAGCCGTACCACTTCGTGAACTCGCTTATGAATATGCGGCCTGTGCCGCAGAAGCAGTCGTTTCGAGCATCCTTTACAATAGCCTTCAGAAGCTCATCGTCCGTGTACTCACGCCTAGAGCAAGCCCTAAGCTTGGCGAAGTACTCCTTAACCTCAGTCGGCTGACGCGAGGGTTCGTTTGAAGGGTCTTCCGTTGGACCGTGGTTGCTCAACTTTGAAGGCTCAGCCGCCACGCCTACCTTCAAGGCTCCTCTGCAGGCTTTCCCAAGTAGCACCATTTCACCTTCCCCGATTCCTTATGCGCCGCGCAGCTGCACCCTTCACCCTTAACCACTTTAAAAGACAAACATCCCGGCTTCCCGCACTTCGGGCAGACAACCTTCACCACGGCGGACACCGCAAGGCTGAAGCGCGAGAGCTTAAAAGTTAGGTAACCGGCGCGAGCTCAGTTAGGCAACTGGTTACCTAACCAGCCTGTAGCGGCTTCAGCTGGAATGGGTTAACCGGGAAGGGCTTTTTAGGTGGAACAACATGGTCTCCGAAAGATGGATTCCTAAAGGTTACATGAAAGCGCACGACGTACTCCAAAAACTTGCTTTAAATGTTCAGGCGGCGCCTGCTTATGGTGAAAAGTTTGGCTGAGGAAGTTTCAGTCGTAGCTGTGGAGCTGGAAAGGCTTGAGCTTGGGGCTTTCACTCCAAGGCTCAGCTTCGACGAGGGCTGGATTAGAGAGCTTGCTGATGACATAGAGCGGAACGGGCAGCTTAAGCCTATCCTCGTCAGGCCTCACCCGACGAAGCCCGGGTTCTACCAAGTCGTCGACGGAGAGCACAGGGTCAGGGCGTTGAAGCTCCTCGGCAGGACAACGGTCAGAGCTGAAGTCCGCAGGCTTTCAGACGCAGGTGCGGCTTTCCTCGCGATGAGGGTGAACGAGCTTCACGGCAAGAGGCTGAGCGACCTTGAGGAGGGGATGCACATGCTTAGACTCAAAGAAGAGCTCGGCTGGACTGAGGAGGAGATCGCTGAACGCTTCGGCAGGAGCAGGCAGTGGGTCAGCGACAGGATCAGGGTGGCGAGAAACATGTCGCAAGATTTGAGAGAGTGCCACGCGCGTGGCAAAATCTCCGTTGCTCATGCAAGGGAGATAGTTGAGCTTCCGAGGGAGGTTCAGCCTGAAGTCGTCAAGAAGGTCGTTGAGGAAGGCCTCTCCTCCAGGCAGGTTGCGCTGTTGGTCCACGCTTTGAAGAAGGCTGAAAGCGAAGACGAAAAACAGCGCGTTCTCCAAGCGCCTGTGAAAGCGCTCGCCGAGATCTACGAGCCTGAAAAGTTCGCTGAAGCTGTAACCTCCGAGAAGGAGGAGGTGGTTGAAACCTTCACATGCCCAGGCTGCGGCAGGAAGGCCGTCGTGGACTGGGTTGAAAAGACGCTGAGGTGGAGCGCTGAGTAGACGTGCACTGCAGCCAAGTCCTAGCGGAGCTTGAAAAGTTAAAAATCGAAGGCGGAATTTCAAGGCGGAAAATGGGCGAGCTGCGCAGGGCTTTCGGCGCAAGGTTCACAGCCGCCTGGAAGCTCGTAAAGGAGGGAAGGGTGAAAAAGTACGTCTTCAAGCCGAGCGGAAAAGTCCAGTGGATCGTGGTCGGAAGAGAGAGGGACTACATCATATACGAAGCTTCGGGCTACTGCCACTGTGAAGACTTCTACATGTCGATAATGGAGGGGAAGGCGAAGGCGTGCAAACACCTCATAGCGCAGAGGCTCGCCTGCGAACTCGGCCTCTACGAGGTGGTGGAAGAAAGCGACCAAAAACGCGAACGCCTGATGGTGGAGTGGAGGAAGGTTGAAAGTTAAACTTTTAAGGTTTAGAAGTGCCACTTAGTGGTGAAACTTTGAACTTCGAATCGAGCAAGACCTTAAGCGGCGTCGGCGCCATACTCGTTGCCATAGGCTCTTTCGTTCCAGTGCTGGCAATTGTCGGCATAATACTCGTGCTCATAGGCTTAAAGGGTTTGGCTGAAGCGTACGGCGAGAAAGCGGTTTTCTAGAACGCCTTGTACGGTCTGATATTCGAAGTGGTGGCTGCGGCAGCCTTCTGCTTCGTGCTCGTCGGCGCGCTGCTAGGCGGCTTGGCTACGCTGAGCCTAATAGCGTTCTTGGCTGGCTTCGGCCTTGCGCTGATAGTTGCCTTCGTATTCTCCGTACTGGCAGCGTACTTCTACAAGAAGTCCTTCGATTTGCTCTCCTCAAAATCAGGCGAGCGCCTCTTCGGAACGGCGGGGCTGAAGTAAGTCAAAGCTTCACCGCAGAACCTTCAGAGGCTCTGCTTAAAAGCTTGCCTCTCAGCGGCGGCCTAGCAGCTTCTAGAAAACATAAAAACGGGGGTGAGAACGGGCTCTTCGGCGTCTCCTCCTTTCAGCTCATGCGTTTTTAGCTCTGCAGCGCTTCACGTTTCCTTCAAAGGATGGACGTACGCAACTGCGTGTTTGTAGAGCAGCACGCGTTTCCCGCTTTCGGTTGCGAGCACCAGCTCAAACCTTGAAGCCTTCTCAAGCTTTCCCTCGAAAACGCCTCCGTCCATCAGGTGCAGCCTAACCTGCTTGCCGACGTACTCGCGCACCAAGTCTCCCTGCTCAGAGCCGCCATGCTTCTGCTTCGCCTCGCTGCCGCCCGTTTCCTTCGAAACCTCCGCCTGAGGCTTCCTCCTCATTTTATAGTAGCGTTCAAGCTCCTCAGGCGAATACACTGACACGCGTTCACCACCCTTTCAGTCCACGCTTCATCGTTTTCAACTCTACAACCGCGCGCACCTGCAAGTACGCGTTTCCTGACCTTTTAAATCCCTGCGGCCATGCCTGAGGTTTTTAAGTTCTCGCGTTTTATGCTTGCGTGAAAACAAAAACAACAAACGCGCTTCAAGGACAAAGCGCGCTTCAAGTAGAAAGCGCGGCTGAACTTAAAAATGCTGCTCATGGTCAACCCGCGTTTTACTGGAAGAACTTCGCCCGGAGACTCGGCGCCGAAAGCTTGTACAACGCCATGAGGCACGAGCTCCGCCTTTTAGGCTTCGCGTTCAGGTGTAGCGAGCCCTTCAGCGGCGAGCTCGCCAAGCAGTGCCTCGACGTCGCCGTCGCTTGCAGGCAGAGGATCAACGGCAGGCCCTGGCTGAACTACTGGGACCTTCAGGAGAGGGGGGAGAGCCTCAACTTTAAGCAGCTGCGGAGGAGCGGAGCCTGCGCCATACACTTCCGCTACATCAGCGAGATGGTTCAATCTCTTGAGGAGTTCAGCTGCAAAGGGCTGCTTCCGGTGCTTGGCAGGGTCGGCGTGCCCGGAGTGGAGTGCGAAAGCATGGAGGCGCTTAAGCTTGACCCGCTGTTCCGCGGCGACGAGCCGGTTAAGCTGGACTACCTTTACGCGCCTGTGCCTTACGTTAGCCGCTTGGGAGGCGAAGTTCAAGCGGAGAAAGTCGGCGTCCTCCGCATCAGCTACAGGGACACGTGCATACTAATCGCGGCGAGAAACTGGATAAACCCCGTGCACAGGACGCGGCAGATAAAGGACCTCAGCGCGCTCAAGCGCCTGGCAGAAGCGCACGCTAAAAAGTTCAGAAGGGTGTTCGCGTTCCTGATATGCCCCAAAGCCGAGCGCCCGCTCGTCCAAGGACCGCCTGCCACCCTCCATTCCGGGAAGAAAACCACGCCGGCGGTGTACGAGCGCGACTACCCGCACGTCCAGCCGAAGCTAAGCGGAGGGGAAATCCTCCGCTTAGCCTACCCCAGCGGCGAAGCCTGGAGCCGCGAAGTTAGAGCAAAGTTTGCAAACTGGGTGCTGAGGATCCTGAAGCCTGAGCTGGTCTTAGAAGCAAAGCGGAAGCTTCAAAGCACAGCAGCATCAAATAAACATACAAGCTTAGACAAAGGCGCTCCTGACATTCCAATGTACAAAAAAGCCTCTTTTCCAGAAAGGGGTTTGGGAAAAGGGGATCTGCGAGTGGGGGTTAAACAGGCTGAAGGGGGCGCCTTCGGCCGTTCCGTTTACGAAAAGCCTCCTGAGCCTCCGCCGGTTGCTGAAGTGGCTGAAAGGTTAAAAGCTGAACTGAGCAGTTACGCGTGGCCGAAGCCCCGCGCAGTGGCGAAGCTCAACGTTACCGCGAAAGCGGTGGACGCGGGCTCAGGGTGCAAAGTATTAATGAGCTACAAGTACATGGCGTTCAACTTCTTCTTTCACGACGTTGAAATCGGCACCTTAGCGTGGGTTCCGCTTGATCCAGTGCGCCTGGGCGACTCGGTCCGCAGAGTTGTCTCCCGCTGGTACGGCAGCCCTAAAACACACCGCGAAGGCGTGCTTTGCAGCCTAGCCGTCGCAGCTTCAATGGCCGCCGCAGCAATCGAGTACTGCAGGCGAGCCCGCAAACACAGCGGCTCAGCCAAAAACTTAGCCAACCAGCTGCTGAGCGTGGTTCAACAGCTGCTCCGCGAGTGGGCGAGGATCACCTACCACGCAGACCTGCCAGGGGAACACGTTCTCCAGCTCATCATCAGCCTAATAAATAGACGTTGAAGGCAGAACATCCGGAATTTTTGAAATATTATTTCCCAAAATTGCCTGGTTGTAACGTCAAAAGCGTAGTTCTGGCCGGAACTTTGCGTTTGGTAGGGCAAACCGGCAACTTTTTGGCATGCCATGACGCGAAACTTACAACGGAAGGCGGCCAGAGAGAAAACCGCGGAGAAGGCTTCTTTTGCGGAAAGAGGCGAAATTGTGCTCACCTCAGGTGAGCAAAACCAAGCTCCTTTCGGCGAAAGCGGCGAGAAAATTGCTCCAAAATTCTTTCACCAATTTCTAGCCTCCTGAAGCGAAAGCCTGAAAACCTGTAATGTGGCTGGTTATGCCGCTTAACTCTGGTTGGTCGAACCATGCCTGGGTGGGTTTTTGAACTTTAACGCCAGCCTTCTCCAAAGCCTCACAAAACAAAGCCTCAATGTTTTCAACCTCTGTTGGCGAATTATTATTCAGCCTTTTATAGCCTTGACTTGGAGCCATAATGCAAAGCTTACCTTCGCCAAGCAGCTCCAAACCGCACGCGTTATGGTATGCTGAAACACTCCTTGGCTTGACTTGGCTGTAAAAAATTAGATGTAACCCGCCTGAAGGTGTCTGCTCCATCTGAGTTACAGGCAAGTGTTTCAAAGCAAGTTTTCCTCTTTCAACAACTTCGTCTGGCAATTTTTTACGTCAAAATCTATGGCTCCAATGTATAACTCGTTATGCAGTTGCTGTCCACAAATAATGGCGAAACCATCAGCTTGGCTCCACCTCTCTCGTCTGCTGTTTGTTAACCCAGTAGGGCGGAAGCGTTAGCACCCAGCTTTTATAAAGCCTAAATATGCGCCTTCTTTCCATCTTCCAGTTCACCGGTGTACCAAAATTTTTAAATATAAACCTCATATATAAGGTTTACTGGTGAACTAGGTTTAGAGGCGAACTAAAATGTTGAGCCAGAAGGTATTAGCCTACCTCCAGTTTAAGGAGGCTGCCAGCTGGACGGAGCTTTTACAATTGGCCGGAGGCAAAAAAAGCACGCTTTCAAAAGTTTTAACCAAACTGGAAGAAGAAGGCATGATCTGCAGGGAAATAGTACCGAACAAGCCTCCAAGAACAGTCTACAAACTAAAAAACCCAGTTAGAACCTCTGCGCATGTTGCCGAACTTGTTTCTGACCCGGACGTTTACCAGGCCGTCAGGCAGCGCCTTTACCGAAACCTATACCGAATGGACCTCCTCCCCAAACGGGGGCCGCTGGCGGGCTTTGCTGGCGTCCCCTTACTCATAGACCTCCTTCGCACGTTCTGGACGGACAGAAAAATGGACGAATACCTTGACTTCCTAACGCGCCTGTTCATCCAGTCGCCTAGGCTGATCCTCGGCAGGCCGCCTTCCACTTTCGTTGAGTTGCGCTGCGCGTGGCAGCTGGCGCCGGCTCCAAAGTACGCAGCGCCGGGCTTCCAGTTCAACTTTGAAAGCGCCTGGCAGCAGCTCTACCCGCAAGTCAGCACGGAGCTTAAGGAGGAGCTGCAGAAGCGCGGCATAACCCCTGAGAAAATTTTCAGGTGGCTCCGCCTCTTCGCCTTCCCAATCAGCGAGCGCTTCAAGCTGCGCAAGGCGGAGCTCTGAAGCTCCCTAATCTGCGTGAGCTGCCAAACCTCGTGCCCCAGCGGGGTTATCGGCTGAACTTTCTGCGGTAGAGGCCTTATCTGCGGCTGAACCAGAAGGGTTCCCTGAAGCTTAACCGTGCTGTCGGACGCTATGAAGCCTGCGACGTAAACTCTCGCGTTGTCGCTCCAGCCACGGGTTGTACTGCACTTTTCCAGCCAAGTACAGCTTCGCCGATAGGTGAAGCCGACAGCGGAGACGCTTTCATCGACGCCCTCCCGAAAGTTTTGAGGAGGAAGCTCATGAGGGAAGGCGGGCTTTCGGGAACCGACAAGTGCCTCGTCCTCATTGCGTGGTACCTCCAGCAGAACGGCTCGACGTAAAGGTTTGCTAGGTTCAGGAAGCTGGCGCGGTAACATAAAAATGGGTGTGTTGGCGAGGGCGGCGATCCGCTCTAAACCTTCTGTTTGTTCAGCGTCACCCTGAAGGACTTCTTGCAGTTTGGACACTCGAAAAGGCCGAACTCGAGCTGCAGCCTCTTCCCCTGTTTGTCGGGCTTCCCCGTCATGGTCCACTTCTTTTTAGGCTCAGCGACTTCAGCTCCGCACTTTGGACATTTAGCCATGAAGGCTCCTCCAAATGGTTAAGCAAACCAGCGCTTTAAAATAAGCGTTTCAACCCGCCGCTGCGGAGGCGAACCTTTTAAGATTCGGCCGCTTTGGTTTTCGGTGCTCGGCTTGAAGCGCAATCTTGCAGCTTTCCTGCACCTCTTCGGCTTAAGCTGCCTTGGCGGAGCGGTCTTCCTCGAGCTCCTAGTCCTCTCGGACATAATCCGCCGCGGCTACTTCCTAGGCGTTGAACCGAACCTTGCAGTTGCGCTTTTCGAGCTATCTCTGGCCGCCTGCGCAGCCGCCTACTGCGGCTTCCTCTGCCTCCACACTTTAAAGGCTCAGGGTGAAAACCTTGATGGAGGATGCGAAAGTGGTTCGTAGCTACTCCAAAGGCTACAGGATTGAGCGCTTAGCAATCGAGTACATGCGCAGGAAGTACGGCGCAGTCTGCGTTAGAAGCGCAGGAAGCCACGGCGCATGCGACCTCCTCTGCGGTAACGGCCGCGAGGTCTACGCCGTCCAAGTTAAAGCCGGAAGGAAGAAGCCGCGCGTCTCGTGGGATGAGCTTGAAAGCTTCGCGAGGATGTTCAACGCAAAGCCGCTGTTGCTCTACAAGCCTGACCGCAGAGGCTTCATTGAAGTCTGGCGGGAAGATTGCCTTGAAAATGCGCCAAGTTGACGTCGAGGCACCCAGGACATGCTTCCTCTTCACCAGGAAAAGTGAGGCGGCGCCTTATGCTTGACCCTTTGACGGGCGGGCTGGCTTCGCGAGTTTATTTGGCTGCTTTCCCGAAGCCGCGTTCCGCATATGAAATAGCGAAAATGGCGGTTCCAGGCCTTCCAAGAAACGCTTCGGGCAGGATACTAAGCCTAGCAGACCAATTCCCCGGTTTCTTCGAGGTTTCCGTCGAACGGACAGCGAGGCGCAAGTTCAGGTGTGTGATGCTGTCCAAGCCTGATCCCTTCATTTCAAGGCTTTCGGCGGAGTGCCAGCTTGGTCACGACGAGGTTGAACTCATTGAAAGCCTTGCGCCGCGCTTCAGAGAGGCCGTAGGCGGCTATTTAGATTTGGCTCTGAACCGCAACCCCAACTACTTGAAACGCAGCATATGCGCGTTCGAAGAGCTCTTGAGCGTTCTATGCACGTGCATCAACATCGCCTTGTGCCCGAGAACCGTGGTTTCAAAAGTGGAAGGCTTGATGGGCGGGAGAATCGCCAGTTTCGCAGAGGCTGCCGCCGGAGCAGCTTCATGGGAGACCTTAACAAACCTATGTAGAAAGGTCAGTTCGGCTGCTCCGCTGCCGCTCAGAATAGCCTCAGGCCTCATCCAGTTCGCGTTGCTTTAGGTTCTGAATGTTGGAGTTGAACGCGTTGGAAGACGCTTTTAAGGCGAAGCGGGTAGGCTTCTATGGTGCTTGTGCATGAGCGGCGAAGTCAGATTCTACTGCCGCCTGCTCGAGAAAACGGTCAGGTTGAAGCGTAGCGGGCGCCTCGTTGAAGGTTGCTCCGAAACAGCGTGGAGGAGCGTTAACTGTCCGTGGGCAAAACGTTGGAGGCCTGCGTGTGGCTCAGAGGACGCTGGACAGCTTCTTCGGAAAAAACGTTGAGAAAGCTGAGAAGCCTGAGCAGCGCTTCAACGTTTACCTAGCGTCCGTGGAAGGCTTCAAAAAGTACTGCGAAGGCTGCGAGCACCTCGCCAAGTCTGAGGAGACAGGATCAATCATGTTCCCGCTCAGGGTCTACTGTAAGGCTGAGAGGTGCGTGAAGTGATGGTGCCGCATTTAAAAGTGCAGGCGCCTCATGATTGCGGTGCAGGAGCTTGAAAAAGTTTGACAAGAAATCGGCCGCGCTTTTGATCGCTTTAACCATTGCGCTCGCAGAAGCCTTCGCTGTTCTGTACATAGTCTTCGTTCAGTACAGCGACCTCCAAGCGCGCTACCGCGACCTCCAAGAGAGGGTTTCACAGCTTGAAGACGCCAAAAGCGAGCCTTTGAGGG
>Ga0209225_1001442_pt1 | contig 23491 bp, 23 predicted proteins | sample WasSprMetagenome_FD_184732 | JGI IMG/M metagenome (GOLD analysis project Ga0209225, IMG submission 184732) | Sulfidic aquatic microbial communities from Washburn Spring, Yellowstone National Park, USA - WS (SPAdes) (version 3) | ecosystem: Environmental > Aquatic > Thermal springs > Hot (42-90C)... | reverse complement strand
CTGGCAGATAGAGTGGCTTAGAAGGTATGGTGTTGAACAACTCATACTGTCCATAGGGTATTTGAAGGAGAGGTTCATAGAGGCTCTTGGAAGCGGTAGAAGATACGGCGTACACATATCCTACGTGGTTGAAGAAGAGCCCCTGGGCACGGCGGGTGGATTGAGGAACGCTAAGCCACTCCTCGATAAGGAGGATGCGTTCTACGTCTTGAACGGGGATATAATTACGGATTTAGACCCTTCAAAGCTCATAGAAGGGCTTGAAGATAAAGCCGTAGGCGTTATAGCTTTGATACCTATGCCCTCCCCATACGGCGTAGTAGACTGCGACGAGAAGGGCTACGTGAAGAGCTTCCTCGAAAAGCCAAGCCTACCGCATTGGATAAACGCAGGCATATACCTATTCAAGCCCGAAATATTCGACTACATGCCTGAGAAGGGTGATTTAGAGGCGACGGTATTTCCAAAGCTGGCTGAAGATGGGAGGCTGAAAGCGGTTGAGTATAAGAGTCATGGATTCTGGAAGAGCATAGATACGTTTAAAGACGTGGAGGATGCTGAAAAGTTGCTAAAAGGTAGCTCCTACTTTGAACGGGCATAGGAGTAGTATGGGATTGGTTGTTAGAAGGATGGTTGAGGGAGACTTGGACAGTGTTGTGGATATAGCCTCCAAGTCGTTTCACGGTATGAGGGATAGGGCTAAGGCTAGGATGTGGATAGAGTGCAACATGAGGTGTAGCCCTAGGATGCAGTACTTCGTAGCGGAGGATGGGGGGCGGATATTGGGCTACATACTGTGGGTTGAGAGGGGAGGTTTCAGGGAAGAAGCCGTCCTAGAGCTTGAGCAGATAGCAGTCCACCCGGAGTTTAGAGGGCAGGGTGTGGCGACAGAGCTTATCAAGCGATCCCTGGGAGAGGTGAAGAGGTACCTTGAGGATAGGGGTTCGAAGCTGGTCCTAGTTATGACCGGTAGCGGACACGGCGCCCAGCACCTGTACGAGAAGGCTTTAAACGCTAAGGTTGAATGCGTTATCAGAGACCTGTTCAGGGGAGATGAGGCCGTGATGGTTGTGAGGTATAAGCCTTGAAGGTCTTAGTCACTGGTGGTGCGGGATTTATAGGTAGTCGTCTTGTTAGAAGGCTTGTTGAGGTTGGATGTGTTGTTAGGGTTTTAGACGATTTAAGCTCTGGAAGCATGGCGAATCTTTCAGGGTTGGATGGCTCTATTGAGTTTATTCGTGGGGATGTTAGGAGCCGTGAGGTTGTTCATGGGGCTGTTAAGGGTGTTGATGCGGTTGTACACTTGGCCGGTAAGACTAGTGTTGAAGAATCCATCAGTAGGCCTTTAGAGTATAATGAGGTGAACGTGGCGGGTACTCTTAACGTTTTAGATGCCTGCGTTAAGGGGGGTGTTGGAAGGTTCATATTTTCGTCGTCGGCCTCGGTCTACGGTGAGCCTTCAGAACTACCCTTAAAGGAGGATAGCCCTGTAAGACCTTTATCGCCTTATGCGGCTTCTAAGCTTTCGGCTGAGCATTACATAAACGTCTACCATAGGGTTTACGGGTTGAACACGGTCATATTTAGAATTTTCAACGTTTACGGCTGTGGGCAGCCTTTAAACGACTACTCTGGCGTCATAGCCAAGTTTCTGGGGAGGATTAAGTCGGGTAAGCCTCCGATAATATATGGGGATGGGTGTCAGACTAGGGACTTCATATACGTGGATGACGTGGTGGATGCCTTCACAATGGCTTTAAACGGAGACGCTTCAGGTGAAACTTTTAACATAGCCTCCGGTAAGCCCACTACGATAAACGAGCTCGCCGACACTATGATAAGGCTTTCAGGTAAGAGTGGGCTTAAACCCATACACGTGGAGGCTAGAAGGGGAGACATAAGACACAGCTACGCGGATATATCTAAAGCCGTGGAGAAGCTTAAATTCAACCCGAAGACCTCTTTAGAGGATGGATTGGTGAAAATGATTAACTGTTCTGGAAAACGATGAATGTCTTAGTCACTGGCGGTGCGGGCTTTATAGGTAGTCACCTTGTGGATAGGCTTATGTCTGAAGGTTGCAGGGTTATCGTTGTAGATGATCTGAGCTCTGGAAGGGTTGAAAACGTTAAACCTTGGCTTGACGATCCATCCTTCAGGTTTGTGAAGGATGACCTTAAGAACCTCGGCAGTTGGGTGGGTGAGTTTAAGGATGTCGATGTGGTTTTCCACTATGCTGCCAACCCTGAGGTTAGGGTTAGCGTTACGGAGCCTAGGATACATTTCGAGGAAAACCTTCAGGCTACATTTAACGTCCTCGAGGCTTGCAGGAGCTTTAAAGTGCCATATCTTGTATTCGCCTCTACGAGCACGGTTTACGGTGATGCAGAAGTCATACCTACTCCTGAAGACTACCATCCCTTGAAGCCTATATCCGTATATGGGGCTGTTAAACTGGCTTGTGAGACGCTTATAAGTGCTTATGTGAGGCTTTACGGGTTGAAGGCTCTGATACTCAGGTATGCTAACGTAGTTGGTCCTAGGATGAGGCATGGAGTTATAATAGACTTCATGCGTAAACTTAAAGCAGACTCTAAGAGATTAGAGATACTTGGTGACGGCTTTCAGAGGAAGAGTTATCTCTACGTGGAGGACGCTGTAGACGCTACTTTCAAAGCTTTCGATCGAATGATCAATTCAGACGAATCCATGGAAGTTTTCAACGTGGGTTCAGAGGACTGGGTTAATGTAAAGCAAATAGCAGACATGGTTGTTGAAGCTATGGGCTTGAGAGACGTAGAGTATATTTATCGACCTGCCACGAGCGACGGTAGAGGATGGCTTGGAGACGTAAAAACCATGCTACTAGATATATCGAAGATCAAACGTGATGTAGGCTGGAGCCCTAGGCTAAGCTCCAAGGATTCCGTGAAACTTACCGTTCAAAGTCTGTTATAAGAGGTTGCCTTTGACGGGTAGGCTTATATCCATAGTGATACCAGCTCTTAACGAGGTGGAAGGCATAGGGAAGGTTCTGGACGAGATCCCTAGGGAGAAACTCCATAGCATGGGCTATGAGGTTGAAGTCATAGTTGTCGACGGCGGAAGCATAGACGGTACTAGAGAGGTGGCTTTAGATAGGGGTGCTAAGGTAGTCGATGAGCCTCGTAGAGGATATGGTAGAGCTTACAAGACTGGTCTAGCTTTAGCTAGAGGCGACATCATAGTTACTGGAGATGCCGACGGGCAGTATCCCTTCTCATTAGTACCTGCTTTGGTTAAGCTCATGGAGAGAGAGGGGCTAATGTTTATAAACACTAATAGATTTCATAGGTATCATCTTAGAGCGTGGCGGAAGATTAAGATAGTTGGGAATAAACTCTTAACCCTAGCATTTAACGTTATTTTCGGATGTTTTATTAAAGACTGTCAAAGTGGCATGTGGGTTATTCATAGGGATCTGCTCAGAGTCATGCGTGTGAACTCTGATGGTATGGAGTTCAGCGTAGAGATAAAGGCTCAAGCGTTAAGGTACTGTAGGGAAAAATTTATCGAAGCTCCAATATACTACAGGGAAAGGATAAGCCAGAACATTAAGCTGAGAATTCTCCGAGACGCTTTAAGAAACCTAGCCTACATGCTAATTTACAGGCTTAGAAGTTATAGTTAAGGTAGCTTAATGAAAATCGCAGTGATACTTGGAACAAGGCCTGAGATAATCAAAATGGCTTCCATCATTAGGGTTCTCGAGCGTAAAGGTGGAGACTACTTCATTTTGCATACTGGTCAGCATTACTCATACAATATGGATAGGGTTTTCTTTGAGCAGCTTAAGTTGCCTGAGGTGAAGTATAATCTCAATGTTGGATCTGGGACGCATGCCGAGCAGACGGGTAGGATGCTTATGGACGTTGAAAGGGTATTTATGGGTGAAAGGCCTGACTTGGTTCTAGTTCAGGGCGATACTAATACTACTCTCGCAGGTGCATTAGCTGCCGTTAAGCTTAATATAACGGTTGGCCATGTTGAGGCTGGTCTTAGAAGCTTCGATATGACTATGCCTGAGGAGGTGAATAGGGTTTTAACAGACCATATGTCGAGCCTACTATTCGCCCCTACGGAGAAGGCTAGGGGGAACCTCATTAAGGAGGGCGTATCTGAAGGTAAGATATTCGTCACAGGTAATACTATTGTAGATGCCGTTTACCAAAACCTCAAGCAGGTAGATAGGAATGACATTTTAGATAGGCTTGACTTAGACGATTGCGAATACTTCTTGGTTACTGTTCACCGTCAGGAGAACGTTGACAATTTAAGTAGGTTTCAGGGTATACTTGAGGGTTTAAGGCTTATCCACAAGCATTATGGTCTTCCAATAATATATCCAATCCACCCTAGAGCTAGAAAGAGGATGGATGAATTTAAGCTCAACCCCGAAGGCGTAAATCTGATAGACCCTGTAGATTACCTTAGCTTCCTCAAGTTGGAGAAAGAGGCTAAGGTGATCATGACGGACTCTGGAGGTGTACAGGAAGAGGCGTGCATATTACGTGTTCCATGTGTAACCTTAAGAGATAATACTGAGAGGCCTGAGACGTTGGAGGTTGGTGCGAACGTTCTAGCGGGGACAAGCCCCAAGAATATTTTGGAAAAGGTCTGTATGATGCTTGAAAAGCCTAGAAACTGGGTTAATCCCTTCGGAGACGGTAGGGCTGGGGAGAGGATAGTGGAGATAATTTTAAACAATTCAAGGGGATAGAATATTTTTAAACAGTTAGAGGAGGTTGTGTTGTGGCTAAGATGCTTGTTACTGGTGGTTTAGGTTTTATAGGCTCTAATCTGGTTAAGGAGCTTAGAGTTAGAGGTCACGACGTTTGGTTCTGCGATTTAACGCATTCCTACGACCCAAAGTCCATAAGGTGTGATGTGAGCAAGTATAGGCAGGTTGAGAGGGTGTTTGAGCAGCAGGATTTTGAATACGTTTATCACTTGGCGGCTGAGTATGGGAGATGGAACGGCGAAGACTACTATGAAAACCTATGGCTGACAAACGTTGTTGGAACTAAGAACATTATAAGGATGCAGGAGAAGAGGAAGTTTAGAATGATTTTCTTCAGCAGCGCTGAGATATACGGCGACTATGACGGTGTGATGAGTGAGGATTTGCCCGAGAAGATTCACATACATCTGCTTAACGATTATGCGATGACGAAGTGGGTGGGCGAAATGATGATAAGGAATTCTGCGATGCAGTTTAACACGGAGACTGTCATAGTCAGACCGTTCAACGTTTATGGGCCGGGAGAACACTACAATCCGTATAGGGGTTTTATTCCAAAGTTCATATATAAGGCGTTGCACGATGAACCATACACGGTATATTTGGGGCATAAGAGGACGCTTGAGTATGTAAGCGATGTATGTAAAGCTGTTGCAAACATAATCGACAATTTCAAGCCTGGGGAGGTGTACAATCTTGGGGGAGACAAGCAGTACGAGATAAAGTACATTTCAGACCTGATACTGAAATACCTTGGGAAGGATGATTCGAAAGTGACTTATAGGGAGGCTGAACCATTCACCACAAGGGTTAAGAGACCCGATTCATCGAAGGCTAAGAGAGACTTAAACTTTAAAATAACAGTGGAGCCTGAAGTTGGGATACCTAAAACCATAGAGTGGTTTAGGGAGGTTTATGGGAAATGAGGTTTGAAGATGTTCTCAGCCACTACACTGATAAGAGGGTTCTGATAACAGGTGGAGCCGGATGCATAGGTTCAAACCTGACGAAAGCCCTCTTAAAGGCGGATCCTGAAAAGATAGTGGTAATAGACGACCTATCGGCGTCATTCGAGTGGAACATACCGAAGCATCCAAAAGTCGTATTCATACATGGAAGCATACTGGATGAAGAGAAGATGAAGAGAGCCTTCAGCTACAAACCACAATACGTCTTCCATTTAGCGGCGCACTTCGCAAACCAGAATAGCGTAGACCATCCTGAGACAGACCTATTAGTAAACGCTCTGGGCACCTTGAAGACGCTTGAGTACGCAAACCTCATAGGTGTTGAAAGGTTTGTATTCGCATCTTCAGGGTGCTCAGTTTACGGAAGCCAAGCACCACTACCCTTAAAAGAAGACTTTGTATCACTGCACTTGGATACGCCGTATCAGATAAACAAGCTCGTAGGTGAACTATACTGCAACTACTTCCACGACTACTACAAGCTACCAGTAGCCATAGCAAGGTACTTCAACGTCTACGGCCCTGGTGAAGTACCTGGAAAATATAGAAACGTCATACCAAACTTCATATGGTGGGCTATGCATAATCAGCCACTTCCAATAACTGGAACGGGGGAGGAAACTAGGGACTTCACTTTCGTAGACGACATAGTTGACGGTACACTAAGAATGGGAGTTGTAGAGGAGGCTATAGGCGAAGCTATCAATTTAGCCTCTGGAACCGAGACGAGGATAATAGATCTCGCCAACTGGATAAACGAGATTACGGGGAACCAGGCTGGAGTAGTATTCAAGCCTAGGAGAGATTGGGATAAGGCGATAAGGAGGAGGGCTTCGATAGAGAAGGCTAGGAAGATATTAGGCTATGAGCCTAAAACAGATATGAAGACAGGGTTGAGAAAGGTCTACGATTGGTTTAGGGAGAACTGGGAGAACATATCGAAAAGCGTGAAGTTTTAAGCGTTGAACGTTCTCATAATTGCTCAGTATTTTCCTCCCGATATGGGTGGTGGGGCTACTAGAGCGTATAATGTAGCTAAGGGTTTGATTTTAAATGGATGTAAAGTCGTTGTTGTCTCTGCTTTTCCACACTATCCAATGGGAGACATACCTAAGGAGTATAGGTGGAAGCCTCTTAAAGTTGAGTGGTTTGAGGGCTTTAAAGTCGTACGGACATTTGTACCCCCTTTAGCTTCCAAAGGGCTGATGCGTAGGACCATATTATTCCTCTCGTTCATTGTGTCTTCATTATTCGCCATTCCATTAATAGGTAAGGTGCATGTTGTCTGGGCTGCAAACCCCAATGTTCTCTCAATGATCCCAGCCATGGTGTTCGGATTTTTAAAGAAATGCCCAGTTACAATGAATGTTGACGACCTTTGGCCTGAAGACATGTACAGTCTAAACCTCATCCAAGAGAAATCCATAACCTCTAAGATAGCCGAACTTTTAGCCAGAATAGCTTACCATAAAGCTAAGCTTATAACCCCTATAAGTCCAGGATACATCCGCATCATCTCAGGTAAGTACGGAGTGGAGTTAAATAAAATCCACGTAGTCAGAGCTGGCGTAGATATTCGAAAGTTTAAACCTAGTCATAGCAAATCTAGAAGAGATGGTAAATTCAGAGTCTTGTATAGTGGTGCATTCTCAGTAGCTTACGACTTCGACCAGGTCCTCATGGCAACCAAGCTTATAGAGGAAAACGATGGCAATGTTGAGTTTATAATTCAGGGCGGTGGAGAGCTTGCAAACCATATTAAGCTCATGGTTAAGGAGCTTGGTCTCAAAAGCGTGAGAATAATAGATGAAATAGTCAGTAGAGAGCGGGTCGCTGAACTTCTAAATACTGCTGACGCTTTAATTCTTCCACTGAAGAACTTTGGAAGACCATACCTTGGAATATCCTCCAAACTATATGAGTACCAGGCGGTAGGAAAGCCGATAATATGCTGTGCAGACGGCCAACCAGCAGAGTACGTGAAAGAAACATGCTCTGGAATCGTGGTTAAGCCTGGAGACTATAAAGCCTTAGCTAAAGCTGTACTTTATTTGAAAAATAACTCTGACTTGGCTAGAGAGCTTGGAAGCTCTGGAAGACATTATGTTGAAGACAATCTATCGATAGAAAAGATAGGAAAAGAAATGATGGTTGTCTTTAATAAAGTTCTCAGACATCCTCAAGGTAAATATTGATAAGGCTTTGCAAGTCAATTAACGTGAATATTCATATAGCTCAAAAACTTTAACATGAAGATCCTACAAGTTACGCCTTATTTCCCTCCTGCCTATGCTTTCGGAGGACCGGTTAAGGTAGTGTATCAGATTTCAAGAGAACTTATTAAAAGAGGTCATGAAGTAGTTGTATATACAACTGATATTAAAGACTTTGGCTCGAGATTAGAAATAGATTCTAGCAATACTATTGAGGGGATGAAAGTTCATCGCTTCAGAAACATTTCCTTAACGCTCGTTAAGAAACTTAAGCTTTTCATAACTCCTCAACTCGCTTTATTTGCGAGAAAAGAAGTCAGAAAATTCGACATTATTCACCTTCATGAGTACAGAACTTTTCAAAATATTGTGATTCATCATTATGCTCGTAAATACAATGTTCCTTACGTTTTGCAGGCTCATGGCTCTCTTCCTAGAATTGAGGCTTGGCAAAAGCTGAAGTGGGTTTACGATATTTTGTTTGGTTATAGGTTGTTGAGGGATGCTTCGAAGGTCATCGCTCTCAACAGAGTAGAGGTTGACCAGTATAGGCGTATGGGTGTGCCTGAGAAGAAGATTATTATTATACCTAACGGAATAGACCTATCCAAGTATGCTAATCTGCCGTCTAAAGGGTTCTTTAAAAAGAAGTTCGGTATACCGGAGGAAAAGAAGATAATACTGTACCTAGGGAGAATACATAAGACTAAGGGCATAGGCCTTCTCATCAGAGCTTACGCTCATCTAATAAATGAAGTGAAGTGTAGGAATGCTGTTTTAGTTATAGCTGGGCCAGATGACGGATACCTAAATGATGCTAAGGCTTTAGCAAACTCGCTAGGGCTATACGACTCGGTGATGTTTACTGGCTTCATAAGTAGTGAAGACAAGCTTAAGGCTTTAGTAGACGCAGAAGTATTTGTCACTCCTTCATTCTACGGTTTCCCTATGACATTTCTTGAGGCCTGCACTGTAGGAACACCAATAGTAACGACAAGCTTGGGAGACACGTTAGAATGGATAGATGGAAACGTAGGCTATGTCGCTCAATCTACACCTAGTGATCTCGCTGAAGCGGTTCGTAGAATTCTTTCTGATGATGAACTACGTAGAAGGTTTTCCAAGAACTGCATAGAAATTGTAAAGTTAGAATTTTCAATAGAAAAAGTGGTGAAAAGATTAGAGAAGGTCTACGAGGAAGCGGTTCGAAGGTAAGATAGCATTGGATGTTGACATTCTTTTTGTTTTCCCCGGAACCCTTGAGGCTTTAACGAAGAGGGGAGGAGGACGTGAGGAGAGATTGCTACGAGTTGCCACAGAACTATCTAGTAGTTTCAACGTTTCAATCGTTGCACCCTTCTTTAGAAGTTATAAAAAAGTAATAATGCATTCTTCAAGTCTGATGATTGAGAACGTATATTTTCCAGCTTTGAAGAATTACCCTCCTAAAAATAGGTTTTCTAGCGTTATTCATACATTTTCTATCATTTTATTTTATCAACTTTTACTTGTGATGAAAATTATTCAGCTGAAGAAAAACAAGTTAAAAATTATTATTCTTAGCGATGCTTTTAGTGGTATCATACCAGCGGTTGTGGCAAAACTTTTAAATATAAAAATTGTGTATTATGAAGGAAACCTCACACCATGGGCAGATCCTTACATTTTCTCAAGAAACGTGAGCGTTATAAATGCTCTTTGGCGCTCTTTTAACCTTATCGTTGGATACACTTTATGTAAAATAGCTAATGCCATAATAGTTAATGATGGTTTAATAATGGAAGGCATGGTTAGGCATGACATAAGAAAAAGTAAAATTTTCATAGTAAGGGTGGGTGTTGATACAAACAAATTTAGTCCTATAGAGGTGGCAACGCGTTCAGAAGAAGAGCTTCACGTAGGTTTTATTGGGCGTTTAACCGAAGAAAAAGGTGCTCCAATCCTTCTTAAGCTATGCAAAACTGCTGTAAATATGCTCCCGCAGGTAAAGTTCATGATTTTTGGAGATGGACCGTATAAAAAATACTTTGAAACCCTACCAAATGTTAAGTACATAGGATGGGTTGACCATAATACATTACCCAAGTGGCTGTCTCTTGTAGATGTAATTCTAAGTTTTCAAAAAACTTTTGGACTGGGTGAGATAGAAGCTTTAGCGTGTGGTAAGCCGGTCGTCGCGTACAGAATTGGTGAAATGCCAGAGCTTGTTAAGGATGGAAAAACGGGTGTACTCTGCCGACTAGAAGTAAGTTCTCTTGTAAAGGCCATTTCTAAACTAATGAATAATAAGGCTATTATCAAGAAACTATCTGAAAACGCCAGACTTGAAGCCATAAATAACTATGATTGGAAGATCATAGGACAAAAATGGAAGGCTATTATCAAGTGTTTATTGGTAAATGCGCAGATTTGTAATCGTTATAGGGGGGACAGTTAAGTGTGCGAGTCAAATTTAACCAACGTGAAAGAAAACGAATTTAAATTCTTAAAATCAAAGAGCCTTTTACTAGTAGTTCCTCATTTTAAGGTCTTTATTAAAGACCAATCACTCTCTATAAGGCCATACCTTAAGAATATGACTGTGCTTATACCAACTCCCTATTTTTCTCATATGGTGTTAAGATTACCATATATTGAAAAGCATTTCAGACCTTTGGAGCTGTGTGTAAAGTCTCAGGATGAGTTGGCAGAGAATTATACGCTAATCTTGCCAAAGTTTTTTACTTTGCCTATTAAGACGTTACGAAAAAGGAATTATTATCTTGCTACGAAAAGTTGTATTAAAGCTCTTTCTAAAAATTCCATAAACTTCAGTTTAATACATGCACATTTTTTAGAAAATGGATTCATAGGAGCGCATTTAAAGAATTCATATGGAAAGCCATTAGTGGTAACGGCTCATGGCAGTGAAGTTTACGATTTACCATTTAGAGATCGTTGGTATAACTCTTTGGCTAGATTCGTCTTAACTGAAGTAGACCAAGTGATAACAGTTTGTAAATTTAATGCTGAAAAATTGTTATCGCTCGGTGCATCCTCTAAGAAGTTACATGTCATACCTAACGGCTATGATGAGCAACTGTTTAAACCTTTTCCAACAGCAAAGGCAAGAGAAAAGCTAGGTCTGCCTCTAAATAAGAAAATACTGCTTTCCGTCGGGAACTTGGTTGATGTGAAGGGACATACCTATTTGATCGGTGCAATGCCCCTAGTTTTGAGGAAGAGAAAAGATGTACTGCTTATAATCGTCGGCTCCGGTCCTTTAAAAGAGTTATTGCAAAGCATGGTTAAAAAGTATGGGTTAGAATATTATGTTATGTTTGTTGGAGGTAAAAGACACGAGGAAATCCCCATATGGATGAATGCATCCGACATTTTCATTCTACCAAGCTTACAAGAGGGTTTTCCAACAGTTATTCCTGAAGCTATGGCATGTGGTAAGCCTATTGTAGCTACCAAAGTAGGTGGTGTGCCTGAAGCAATATGTTCCGACGAATTGGGCGTTCTCGTACCTCCGAAAGATCCAGAATCGCTAAGTTGGGCCATACTAGAAGGGCTTAATAGAAAATGGGATTCTAACATGATCTTGAAACATGCTAAAAAGTATTCTTGGAGTGAGTTAGCTAAACAAATCCTACTGACCTACCAAAAGGCTCTTAATAAAGCCTAGCAATCTTAAATATTGGCGGAGAATAATTTAAGGGGCTTTGGGAATAAACGGCGGAAGAATATTTTAACGTTATCTATTAATCGTAGCCTCTTTCTGATAGATTTAGAAAGAGTGCTCTTTCTTTAACCCCAAGAATAATAATCTTTGCTTACCTTTTCTCCCTTATGACTTGGGTATACGTTCTGCCAACCTGCGACGCTTATAAATTTGGGGTTACGAATTTACACCTTTTTCATCTGGCCGATAAGGTTTGGATCTATCGGCCTAATGTCAATCCTCTGTCTCAGCTTCTATTTAGGTGATGTTGCTAAAAATAGGCGTCTCATCTTCTTTTTGGCAATATCTGTAACAAGCTTTGTCATGGAGCAACTCGCCAACTATTACCGCATATATCCGGTTTATCGTTTCGCCACGTTGACACTCATAGGCGTGGATATGAAGATAGATTGCTCATAAAAACGTTATAACTGAGAGTTGGGGTAAGATCATGCACTTAAATTTCCTATCAACAATGTTATATATTTCTTCTATATATATGATGGCTTTCCCAGTAGGGTACTTGTTTTTGAGTTATAGTACTAGAAATAAATTTTCTAGTTTACCGTTTTTCGTCCGACTTCCCATATACCTTTCACTAGGGCTGACCGTTATAGGGATTATATCTTACTTTACAGTCATCATATTTATAAGCAGAATGATATTATTGACTATCTCGCTAAGCTGCTTAGTAGTTACAGTTTACTTAAAGTTTAAGAGGAGGGAGTTGGGCAAGTCTACTTTACTAAGGTTAATGAGCATTGACGAAATTCTACCGCTCTTCTTACTCCTATTACTATTTCTCCATTTTAGCTACATCATTGGTTTTTATAGATGGCCACCTGTGGGCGATCTGCTTGGTCATGGACGTACAATTTCAATGATTATTTACCGAACAATAGATTTTAATCGAATACTTTTTACATATTCATTTTCTTTTCATGCTGTTGCTGCAAACTTTGCCGTTCTTTTAGATGTTTATCCGGGAGAGTCTGCTTTTATTTTTGGAGCAGCTATAGTAATATTAATTCCTTTGCTACTGTACGCTATAACCATTATTACTACAGGTTCTAAAGTGGCCTCCCTCATACCTTTTTTAGGTAGTTTGATATACAGTGGAAGTAATCTAGAGAGATGGTTTGTGGGCTACTTTTATAATGGTCCTTATCCTAATTTATGGGGATTCTTAATCGTTTTTACATTCTTCGGGGTATGTTGCTTAGAACGACTTTTCTATCCTAGGAGATATATCATGATATTATTTCTGATAACCTTTCATCTTTACCTAGCCTACGTTTCTTTCACATTTTTTAACATTATCTACATGCTTTATTATTTCCTTCTTCATTTTAAGACTATTACTCGATTTTTTAAAACAATGAGACCCTGCTCTAAAAGGCTTCTCATAACAATGCTTCTCACTAATGGTATATTACTCCTTGTATATCTGCTGAATAAATTCAGCATAATTTATAACTTTGCGGAAATGAGGCTTTGGTACTCCATTAACTTACCTAATTTTACTAATTTAGAAGGGTATACCGTTAATTTTCTCATAGTAATTGTTGCTATACTATTAGCATTGGTTTTAATCATTAAGAGGATATATGCAAATATCGCAATATATTATCTCATAATTTCAATAACAGTGTTATCAACTTTACATCCTATTATGAACAATTACTTATTCTTCATATTGCCAAGTCGTAGCTTAATGATCGCGGTAGGGCTTTCTTGGATATTTCTAGCTCTATTTGTACATCATTATATAAGCTCACTAAAGATTAAAGTAAGTTTCAGCTCATACAATAGAATATTATCATTTAGAACTTTAGTTATTTTAAGTATAATAGTTTTCATGTATATCTTCCTACCTATCTATCATCCTATGCCCATGAAGATTTATAGAAGTTATGGCTGGTTTATACTTAGCGATGAACCGGATGTACTTGATGCAATGGAGTGGATTCACAGAAATGTACCTTCTGACGCTACTATACTTGGTGATGCCTCTTTTGGTGCACACTACCTATTTTCTCTCTCTGTTAAAGGTCCATTTGATAGTTTATATCTAGTAGGTGAGTTTAGCGAACTCCGTTTAATATGGAAAAATCCTGAGAACAAAACTTTAGTTATTCAATTAATCAAAAAATATAATGTTAAATATATTTTTGTGACAAGCGAATGGGGATGGTGGGAAAGCGGATACAAGAAAAAACCTCGATCACCCATCGAGTATATTAGGATATTTGATAGTTATGACTTCTTACGACAAATTTTCAAGGAAGGAGACACAGCTGTTTATAATGTTATTGATCCTTAGAAGAGCCTCTAAGGAGTATTCCTGAATTAAGGCTCATTTATCATGCCAGATATTCGAGGTTATAGATATTTATTTAATGTTGAAGACTCACTATATTGTTATATTAAGCAAAGGATCATTAGTTGCAGTGATCGCTGGTTAGTGCATTACTATAATAATGACTTCAAGTTATATTTATTGTTAAGAACTCTTTTGAGCCATTTTGCCCCTATCAACTGGACTTTTGAAGCTCTGAACAGAAGAACTATCGGTTAAAGCGCAGGTTCAATGGATGCTACAAGTATGTTATTATTACACAAAGCTTATTTATGACTACGAAAAATTAACTATTAGTTATTGTTAAATGAGGATCCTTACGCTTTACATCTGTAAAGATTATAGTCATTTCAAGTGGCACAATTTTGCTAATGTCTTATTTCAGAGAAACATCCAGCAAGACATTTTTATAGTATCTGCTGAACCAATATTAATAAAGGGAATTCAAAAAGTTCATAATATTGTTATACCTGTCAGACTCGAATGGCCGCTTCCGATCAGAGTTGCGTATTCGATAAACGCTGCTATTAGGCTCCTTAGATCAAAATTCGGGGTGAAGTTACAAGACTATCATTATATTTTTAAGGTTGATAGCGATGTTATGCTACCATTTGACTATCTTGAAAATCTAATCTTAAAGCATAGTCCAGTTGCTGGGATTGGTGCAGCACTTCTGATCTCCGTGCCTTTCTTCCTCATAAAGCTTAAGGGTCGATATCCTATAAACTATTGCGATGATGGATATGTAGGTGCTTTGAGCTTATCAATGGGTGTATGGCCCCCTTCGTACAACGGTTTTGGAAAGATCTACATTGTGCACACACCAGTACATAATAATTATTTACATGAAAGAGAGTATGCATACGGGATTGAGTACTATAAATGGGGTCTTCCATTAGTAATATTGATTATGCGTGTGTGCGAAAAAGGCTTTAGATCAATTTTAACGAACATTACAGGCTATCTTCGGGCTACATTATACAGAGAAGATAAATATCACTTTCATAGATCTTACAGTAAGATAAGAACTCGATATTTTGCGGAAAATATAATTAAAAGATTATCCAGTAAAAACCATAGTTTTCGTGAGCGCTGGATCTTCTGAAAAGGAGGTTAGGTAGACTGTTAATGCAAGGTATATGGGCTCAAATACTTGAGACATTAATAACTAAGGAATACTCTATGGACAAGCTTGGCCTAAATAGGTTTTAGTTATATCACATCTGCAGAAAAAATACGAACGCATTTAATGAGCTAAGTTAAAAATGTTTTATAAACTTAAATAACAAAAGTGATAAAAATCTCTTTAGCTCTTGAAATATTAAAAATAAAGAATAGAAAAGGTTATTTATGAGGATTTATATTATTATTGCCTCTATTAATGTTTTATCCAACTTTCATAGTTTAAAAAAAGATATTGCTGAATTAAAAGATAATGTTAAAGTTGTTGTAGTGGATGAAGGAGACGAATTTGTTAGACAGAAAAACAAGGAAATACTGAAGGACTTTAACTATGAATTTTATGGACCTAAAGAAAGAGTTCGATGGTTTAAGAACCATTTTATAAACAGTTATGAAAAATACTCTTCAATAATTCCTGAAAAATGTCATGCAGAAACAAGTTTTGGCTTTTTAATCGCATGGGAAGAAGGGGCTGATGTAATTCTTGAGTTAGATGACGATTGTTTTAATGTGAACGGTCATGAATTGATAAGAGGACATTTGAATAATTTGCTTCATGACGAAGGGCATATAGTCTACTCTAATTCTAAATGGTATAATACGATTGAAAACTTGGTTTTAGATCGTAACCTCCTAGTATTTCCAAGGGGGCATCCATATGCACCTGAGAACAGAGTTGAAAACTATAGCTGGAAAGACGGAAACAAAAAATGTATACTTAACATGGGTCTTTGGGTTGGCCATCCAGATTTAGATGCGCTTACAATTCTCTACAACGGCGGTTTAGATGGTAGATGTAGTATTAAAAGCGTTGGTTTAAGGAGAGATAAAATTATTGTCGATAGAGGAACATACTTTGCAATCTGTAGCATGAATACTTCATTCCAAAGAAGAATTATTCCAGCATTTTATCAGTTATATATGAAAGTTATGGGCATTGATAGATTCGACGACATATGGTCCGGCCTATTCATTAAGAAGATTGCTGATCACCTAGGAGATAGCATATGCTTAGGCAAGCCTCTAGTTTACCATGATAAGAGGGCAAGAAGCACCTTTAAAGACTTAAAGGCGGAGCTTGAAGGAATGATAATAAACGAAACGCTTTGGAAGATCGTAGATTCCTTGGAACTAAACGGTAAAGACTACTTTGAATGTTATTTAGAATTAGCTAATGAGATTGATAGAAACATAGAAAAATTTTCTGAAAAAGCTCATAGAGACTTCATCAACTTACAAGTAGAAAAAATGAAACTATGGCTAGAAATAGTAGATAAAATTGGAGAATAACATGATTTTTAAGCGATTAGAGCGATTATATCGTATAATTTTGGTAAAATTTCCTTTACCTACTTTTCTTAAAAGACTTGCAGGATATATATATCTATATTTCTTTTATTGCGATCTAGTTGGTTACGAGAGTTTAATTAAAGTATTAGAAAAAGAGGGAGTAGCGAGATTGTCTGGCGACTTTGTTGAGATAGGTTCATTCGTCGGTGGAGGAACTAAAAAGCTAGCTAATTATGCTATACACCAAGGAAAAAGAGTGTATGCTATTGACATTTTTGATCCTTTAGCAGATTTCACTACATGTGAAAAAGGAATCAGTATGGCTAATATTTACATTAGTATACTACAAAGCCTCGGCTTAACAATGTTTGAAGCCTACTGGTTTAATGTAAGTAAGAATCCTAACGTTATTACTATTCCTAAAGATTCAAAGAAAGTTAAGTTTCCTATAGGTCAGCAGTTTGCTTTTGGTTTTATAGATGGAAATCATTCACCTGAATACGTAATGAATGATTTTTACCTTGTATGGAGACACCTAGTCCCTGGAGGTATTGTTGCTCTCCACGATTATGGTTACGACTTACCAAAAGTTACAGAAACCATCAATAAACTTATTCAAAAGCATAAGGAAGATATTGAGAAGATAATAATAAATCCGGCTGTTCATGTAATTTTCATAAAGAAGAAGAGAAACTATAAAGTATGTTAACGATAACAACATTCTACTTGTGGAAAGAAGCATTGGGCTCCTTAAAGGACCATGGTCCTTACTAGGCGGATTCGTGGAATGCAGTGAAATAATCGAAGAAGCTTAGTGAAACAGGTTTATGCTGAGCCCACGAAAGTCTTAGGCCTCCACTCTCAACCGACCAGAAGCCCGTTAGGTATGTTGTAATAATATGCTATCAATGTAACATATTAGGTGGGGAACCGAAGGCTTCACGTAAGGATATTGAAGTTAGTTTTTGCATTAGAGGTTTTAGGTATCCATAACTCTGTTCATTGCGAGAAATATGTGAATCAAAATTATAATAATAAACTGATGTTGGTTAATGTATATCGCACCTGGAAGATAGTGAATTTAACAGTAGAGGCTAGGCAAGAGTGTTTACTATGACCAAAATTGCCTACTTTAGTAGGGGATTATCTATTTACGATATACTTCTTTCTAAGGCATCTGAGTAAGCAATTTGACGTATTCTTCATATCTTTTAATCAGAATCCAAAATATCTGCCTGAGGGAATCCCTTTCATTAAACTTCCTATGTTCATGAAACAGCTACCAGCTCGCGACTGGATAAGAATCTATTCAACAATACCATTGAGTACGTTATTGTTAAAAAGGTTCTCAAAAATATCAAGCCAGATGCCTTAATTGATTGCGGCGGATTGGATTGTGGATTCTCTGCTACACTTTCAAAGTATAAACCGTTTATTTATATGGGGTTCTGAAGTTCTGGTGTGGCCTAGGTATAGTAGCGGGGAGACCGTGAAGCTCGCTACAACATCCTTGTTACAGAACATTAATCGTCACTTCCAGAGGAAAGAGAAAACACACGTAATGACGAATTAACAGAGTTTATAGGGCTAGAAGGGTGGGTTTTTGTCTAAGAAAATCTTCATAAAAGTCTTCCACGTACTCATCGCTTTAGGAATAGTCTTAACATACCTCTGTACCATAAGCCTGTTTAAGCCTGAATACGTCATATTATTTCGTGGCGTCGTTTGGGATAAGATTTACAGTATAGACTCAACCTACGAGACTCTAATCCTATTAGCCGTCGCCCTAACAATATCCGTATGCGTTTACGCGATAGGCGGATTTGAAACGGTTAAACTAACAAAAGTGTCCATATACGTCTTAGCCATTCTAACCGTCGTATGTGAACTACCCCTCATATATTGGATAGCCTATATTTGGAGCCCGCAAGCTTCACAAGACCACAGCCTCATAAGGCTTTCTGAGCTAGACGCAGGCATATTCCATGTATATGCTTCAGCATATCCATTGCTCTTATTGGTAACGCTTTACGCCTGGTTGCCATCTATAATCGCTAAGCCCCTCAAGGGGCGCGTCAAGTTGAAGGTTAGATGCGATAGAACTGTAAACGCAAGTGGTGGCTACGACCCACTGGATAGTATACTCACGGAGAGGCTTGGCTTGACGTTCGCATTATTCCTCAGCATAGCCCTACCCTTGATACCATATCTCCCATCCATAAACCCGACTTTCAAGCCTGCATCTGTAGACATACGTGGTTATGCGATATTCCTTAACAGTATGCTCGTGAGAAGCCCTTTAAACGCTTTAGAGTATGTATTCTATAGTGGGCTTTGGTGTAGGGCACTGTACATGTTAATGCTATACGGTCTGGTAGGCCTCGGAATTCCAAGGGAAACCGTCTTAAACTTCGAAGCACTTCTCACAGCCCCCTTACTCACATTAGCCGTGTACTTCTCCGCTAAACGCATATCTGGGGAAGACTCATACGCGGCGTTAGCGTCTTTAGCCGCGGTGCTCGGTTTCAACATGACCGTTAACATGTTTGGAGGGTTCTTCGCAAACTGGGCCGCGTTAACGCTATTCTACACATGTATAGGCTTAACCCCAAGCCTGACAAAGGGTGATGTTAAAAGCCTAACCCTATGCATAATAGCATCGACGGCCATGTTCTACACGCACACTTGGACTTGGAGCATACTCATGGCCACTCTAACGGCATACCTAGCCCTCTCAACATTAGAATCGCTTAGAAGCGGAAGGCTCACAGTCAACAAACACCTACTCACACTACTCATCATAAACGCCACCGTAGACCTTTTGAAAAACAGTCTAACGCCTGGGAGAAGCGGCTTAACAGTATCAGCTACTACGCTAAGCAGAAGCGTTGGATTTGAAAACCTGTTAAACCTTGCTTGGAATTTAAACCGATTAACAAGAACGTACCTCGGAGGCCTACTCTTCAACCCATTGCACATGCTCCTAGCGCTAATAGGAATTCTAAGCATGTTCAAACGTAGAGGCGAATATTCAAAACTAATCTTAGTATGGGTGGCAGTAGCATCAACACCATTCCTCTTCGCAAACGTAGCCCTACAATCACGCCTACTACTAGTCATGCCATTCCCAATACTCATAGCCGAAGGCCTATGGACATTATCTAGGCTTCTAGCCCGCTTCGACGGTAAACTGCCAAGGCTTTTACAAGCCTTCTTCATAACCTCAAGCCTAACATACACGGTTAGAGCACTATGCAACCTGATATAGGTGTATGTTTATAAGGCTGATGATGGAGGGGTTGATGTAAGAAGGTGGGTTAAAGCTATTTGGCGAGGGCGTCTGTTGTGAGTTTGGTGGATCTTGAGGAGCTTGTAGTAAGGACGTGTAATGAGTACGTTGAGAGGTGGAAAACTGAGGGCAAGAGATATATTAATGTCCAGAGCTTTGAACAGATGTATGCTGAAGGCAATATCACAAGAATAGAGCGCGAATCTACATTAGTAGAAAAACTTAAGATGCTTAGCAGGGAAAATCCAGCTATTCCTCCAGCGATACCCCTACTGCCTCCACCCATACTTAGAAGGCTTGCAATATACTTAACGAGAACCCTTGAGATTCAGGTTAACCAGGATCATTATGAGTATTGGGCTTGGAGCGCGGAAGTATTTAGAGCGTTTGAGGCTTCTTCACACATTCTCAAAACATTGAAGGAGCATTTACACCTCCTATTCCACATATGCTTGGCAAAATTGGGATATGCACCGCTAACTCACGAAGCTGAAGCCCTCAACAGAGTTGTCGATATAGTTGTTAATAGACACGTTAAGCTTAATTAAGCCATAAAGCTTAGAAAATTATAAATTTAAGGGAGAATATAGAGGTAGGTGGCTTTAAATGGTTTGGAGGGATTTATGTTATGAGCAGTTCTATCGGTGTTGGTCGCATTAAGTTATCGGATGGTGCTATTCTCAAGTTTAAGATTCTTGTTGTTGATGTGAAGGAATCGGGCTTCTCACCTTTTGGAGGCGTTAATTTTGATGTGAAAGCTGTTGGTGGTGTAGCTACAGAGCATGTACCTGATAATGTTAAGGGGTTGGTTGCAAGTAAGCCCCTTGCACCTTCGGAGCCTCCGAGGGAGGGGTGGGAGATCTTGGATATAGTGGAACAACAGCCTGCGGAAGTTGTGGAAGCGGTGTCCACTTCTATGGGGGGCTTCTTAATTAAGGTAGTGGCGGAAGCAATAATGGCCTCACGCAATACGATGTACAGGGCTCCTGCTAATGAACCCATATATTGGGTTTCATGGGTCTATAAAATATCATGGAGACCTGTGAAGAAAGCTTGAGGTGTCTCTTGATGATGCAACCAACTCTTCAATTCCTTAGTACGAATTTAAAAGCTGTATTGACAGATACGATACATTATGAAAGCTACGAGTATTCCAAAATAATCAGGGACGAAGACATCACATACAAAGAGGGGGGAGGATGCAATATCGCTAAGGCATCGTCTTCGTTGGCTAAGGAAGACATAACTAAGTTCACATGTTTCGAGGGGGCAACATACACGCTTGCCAAAAGAACTATGATTGAAAGTGGAGGTGAGGTTAAAACGTTAATTAGGATTAAAGATAGCGAGGTAATCACTGATACGATAACTGAAGCTGTAGATCTTGAGAGAAAGATCGAAGAATGGGCGAAAATGGCACTTAACATAGAAATTGAGCCTTTCCCGGAAGAATCGGAGAAATTGTGGGACTGGATGGATGAGGAATATGCTAGGAGAAAACTCGGCTTACCACCCCGACGGAGTCGTTGATGTAGGCATATTAGTTGTCACACTCTTTAAAAATCCCTTACGGGATAGAGCGGTTAAATTTTTATCGGATGTCCTCTCACGAAAGAAGCGTGCCGCCATACCTGTTACGGCAGTTTTAGGGGCTTTTCACGTGACCACAAGGTACTTGAATCTACCTGCAATGGATGTGATGAAGGTACTTATAAAGATGCTAGAAACCATGTCACCAGCTTTCTATCCCCATATATTTTTAGAGGACGCTATTGATGCTATTAAGTATGCGAGAGATTATAAAATAAAGTCTTGGGATGGATACATAATTAAGCTGGCGAAGAGTATTGGAAACAACATTGTGTACACATTAGACGAAGAGCTCAGTAAAGTTAAGGACGTAGTAGTTATAAACCCCTTCCCCCAAGACCTTGTTGAAAAGTACCACGAATATATTGAAGGCAAGTTACGTAGAAGTTGACATCAAGAAATTGCAAGCTTCTGGGAAGTAGGAAAAATACAACTTCATAAAATTGATGAGGAATCCGGTGATCGTGGATGGTAGAAGAATATATGATCCCAAGTGTTTATTCTAGAAAGCTGAAGTTTAAAGCAGTAGGATTGAGTTGAAGATGATGATGTCTGAAAGTCTTAAGAAACTATTTAGGTTTAATCGGTTAGGGTATTGTGCAACCTGATATAGGGGTTGTTGGTTGAAGGAGAGGGAAATCCTTACACGTTTTATTAAATCCGGTGTTTTAAGGTGTGTGGTTTTTAGAAGTCCCCATAGGTCTGGAGACTGTTGCGAAGATTGCTTTAAGGGATGTAGGCGGTTTAAGGGAGTTTAGGCTGGATAAGCTGATAAACCTATACACACCCATCGCCAAACACATAGGCGCCGTGTGTATAACAGGTTTGAGGAACATGGTGATGCCTCTGATAAAGCTGAGCGAATGGGTTCAAATGCAACGCGACCCTTCACTTAACCCCTTCATAGGGAGACACGTATGGATAGTTGAGGCTAAAAACGAGCTTTCAAGCGAAAAAGCCTTCACGTCGGTCGGTCAACTCCTCTACTACGAACAGCACTTCAAGAAGGACTGGAAGGGCATCGTCGATGGGAAGGCTATAGTCTACGGGTGCGACGCTGTAGACGAGGTAACATTAGACGTTATCAAGAGCCTTAAGACGCAGGCTGGAACAGCATCGTGGCACGTTTCAAAAGACGGAAAAGTAGCCTCCCCAACCTAACGGAAAACCTTTAACAATGGAAGATATAAAAATTTAAATTTCATCATAACATATATTTGTATGTTTACGGTATTATATGGGGGGCTTGCTAGGTGGTGAAGGTGCATAAAGTCGAAAGGTCTATACAAGATCTAGAAGTAGCTGTGAGAGGAATAGTTTTAAGACCGAAACCAGAGCCGAGGCGTCTCCTAGACATAACTATGCGTGTTCTGGCTGAGGAGGATAGACTGGAATCAATGCTTGAAAAAGCGGAAACGAAGGAGAGGAAAGAAATCGATGAAGCCTTAAAGAGGCTAAAGGATATCAAGCGGTCTCTTTTGAGGGTCTACTTCTCCTCATTACTATTAGGCACGTTTAAATTTGAGTACGTTCCTGCTATAGCTTCTTTAGGGAGGAGGGGAAGGTGGTCACCATAACAGAGGATGAACTGAGGGGAGCTGTTAGTAAAATGCTGGAGAGAATCCTAGAATGGCCTGAAATAAATATAGACAACCTCTATGAAATAGCTTCCATCCTCCTCACAATAGGTATTTGTAAAGGAAGCACATCTTTCAAGTTGCTTGCAGATCACATAGTCTCCCTTCCAGAAAGGCTTAAACCTATATTGATTTATCCGTATCAATTGGCAGGAGTTGCTGGTGAACTTAAAGACAAATATACAAAGCTTGCCGAGGGCAGTCTAGAACAACTCCGTGAAATAATTTCAAATTCCTTAGACGCTCTTTCGACACCAAAAATAGATGAAAAGAAGGTTCTTGAGCAAGTTGAGAAGGCACGAACACTACTTTCATCACTTCCTCGATTTCCTCGATTTGAGGAATGAAAATTAACTTTAACTTTCATTAAATTTATTTAATGAAAGTTAAACTTTAAATCTATTTGTTGCTTTCTCCTCTCGATAAAAAGTAACCTAACATCAAAGCCACTATAGCTAAGAAGGCGAGTAAAGCCAA
>Ga0209225_1001435_pt1 | contig 23555 bp, 24 predicted proteins | sample WasSprMetagenome_FD_184732 | JGI IMG/M metagenome (GOLD analysis project Ga0209225, IMG submission 184732) | Sulfidic aquatic microbial communities from Washburn Spring, Yellowstone National Park, USA - WS (SPAdes) (version 3) | ecosystem: Environmental > Aquatic > Thermal springs > Hot (42-90C)... | reverse complement strand
CGAAGGAGAAATTGCCCAGCATTTCAAAGAATGTCAAGTGGCGTGTAGTGAAGCCAACCTTCTCTATATCGTTTGTCCGAACACATCTTTGACAAGTAGCAACTCTTCTATATTCCGGCTTCTCCCTTCCTTCAATTATTGCCCTGAAGGGAACCACTCCCGCTCCCGTCAATAGGAGGGACGGGTCTGTCGGAACGAGGGGGATGCCGGGCAATATCTTGTGCCCCCTCTTCTCAAAAAATTCAAGGAATAAAGAACGCAATTCGTCGCTTCTCATCATTTCAGCCCAAATCAATGCTTTCTTTTGCTAAGGGGGTTGATTCCATAAACTTGAGGGTTTCCTCAAGGCTGCGGACTCCTGTTGTTGCCCCTATCGCGGTTACGCAGAGAGCTCCCACCGCGTTCGCAAATTTTGCCGTCATCTCCAAATCCCATCCCTTTAATAGCCCAGTTATAAATCCAGCAGCGAAGGCATCGCCTGCGCCTACAGCATCCACTGGCGTGACCTCAAACCTTGGCATATATATCTCCTCGTCCTTTGTCCTCACATAAGAACCCTTACTGCCCATCTTCAATACCACCATCCCCACACCTTTATCCAGAAAAACCTTCGCTATCTCCCTTGGCTTCTCCTTTCCCGTTATCATCCTTGCCTCCTCTATGGAGGGAATTATCAAGTCAAGATGAGGGAGGACGGGCTCAAGAAGGCTCATCCACCTGCCTTGGGAGTCCCAAACTGTATCAAGCGAGATGAAGGCACCGAACTCCTTTGCTTTCTTCAGAAGCCTCGCACAGGGTTCGCCGTCAAGGGATGAGAGGACGAAATATCCCGCATAATGAACGATACGGCTTCCCTCAAAAACTGATACATCAACATCCTCTTCACGGAAATTCGCGTTAGCTCCGATATAATGAATGAAGGAACGCTCGCCATCGGGATGAACGAAGACTTGTGTGGCGGAAGTCAAGGCTTTGTCATCCCGCTTAATCCACTTTATATCAACCCCATTCTTTTTCAAGCTATCAATGACGAAATCTCCGAAGGCATCCTTGCCTACCTTCCCAACCGCTGCTGTATCCACTCCGATTTTGGCCAGGGAAACAGCTGTGTTTGAAGCACACCCTCCCGTATGAAGCTCTATTGTATCAACAAGAACCAATCTGCCCTTCTCGGGATATTGGCTAACTGGTTTAGCGACGATATCGGCGACGAGGATGCCTATGCAAACTACCTCTGGCATTTTGGACACCTCCTTATAATGCTTGACTCCCTTTCATAGGGAAAGACTCTTTTAATTTGCAAAAATTATAGCGGGAGTTAGGCAAAATATTCAATCTTAAATCTCTAAGATTTCCTTCTCCTTGGCCCTCTGTGTTTCATTTAACAGCTCAATGTATTTGTCTGTTAACTTTTGTATTCGTTCTTTTGCCCGAAAAACCTCGTCCTCGGAAGCCTCACCTTTCTCCTCCAACTCCTCCAATTCCTCATTAGCCATTCTTCTTATATTCCTGACCGCCACTTTCCCTTCCTCAATTCTCTTCGCCACTATCTTGAGTATATCCTTTCTACGCTCCTCGCTTAAAGGTGGGAAGGGAATCTTTATGACATTTCCGTCGTTTGACGGCGTTAATCCGAGAGGAGATTTGAGAATTGCCTTCTCAATGGCTGAGATGGTTGACTTATCCCAGGGGGAAATGAGAAGGAGGCGAGGCTCGGGCACGCTAATAGCGGCTAATTCTTGTATTGTATATTTCCCACCATAGACATCCACTTCTATCTTTTCAACAAGGGCGGGGCTTGCTCTACCCGTCCTTATCCCTGCGAGGTCGGAGACGGTGGCCTCAAGGGCTTTCTTCATCCTCTCTTCGCACTGCTTCTCTATCTCCTCTATCTTCCTCATAGACAATCCCTCCTACGAAAGTTCCTATATCTTCGCCAAGGGCTGCTTTCGTTATATTTCCCTTCACTCTCATATTGAAGACGACTATTGGGATGTTCACCTGCTGGCTCATCATAACAGCTGTATAATCCATTATGCGCAATCCTCTCTTTACCATCTCAAGGTAATCCAGTTTTTTAAAGAGACGAGCATCTGGCTTGAGGCGAGGGTCTTCCTCATAAACTCCGTCCACATTTGTGGCTTTAAGGAGAACTTCAGCTTTTACCTCAGCAGCCCTCAGCGCTGCCGCAGTATCTGTGGAAAGGAAGGGATTTCCTGTTCCCGCTGCGAATATCACCACCCTACCCCTCTCCATATGGGCAATGGCTCGCCTTCTGATGAAGGGCTCGGCAACCTCCCGCATCTCTATTGCAGTTTGCACCCTCGTGGGAACACCTTTTTTCTCCAATGCATCCTGTAGAGCGAGGGCGTTTATCACTGTTGCCAGCATTCCCATATAATCTCCCGTCGCTCTGTCCATCCCCATTGCCTCTACCTCCGCTCCCCTAACTATATTCCCCCCTCCCGTTATGATTGATATCTCCACCCCCTTCTCCCAAACTTCCTTTATTTCCTCTGCTATCCTATCTATCTCCTCTAAATCGAGACCGAAACCCTTTTTACCGGCGAAAGCCTCGCCGGATAACTTCAACATCACCCTTTTCCATTTCGGTCTATCCATCTAACCCTCCCCAATCTCATAACGAGTAAATCTTCCCACCGCTATTTTCTCCCCTATTTTCCCCATCGCCTCCGCGATTACATCCTTGACCTTTTTCTCCTCGTCCTTTATGAACGGCTGCTCCAAAAGGCATACAGTGGCGAAGAAGTTCTCCAATCTTCCCTCCACCATCTTCTCAACCGCCTGCGGTGGTTTTCCCTGGCTCTCAGCCCATTTCCGATGCACTTCTTTCTCCTGCTCCAAAACCTCGGGAGGCACATCCTCTCTGCTTATGTAGGTGGGAGCCATAGCAGCCACCTGCATAGCTAAATCGTGAGCAAGCTGCTTGAATTCGTCCGTCCTCGCCACGAAATCCGTCTCGCAATTCAACTCCAAGAGAACGCCCACCTTCCCACTATGATGGATATAAGATACGATGATGCCCTCCCTTGCCTCTTTCCCGCTCCTCTTCGTAGCCACAGCAATCCCCTTCTCCCTCAGCACATTCATCGCCTGTTGAATATCGCCGCCCGTTTTCTCCAATGCCTTCTTACAATCCATAAGCGGTGCACCTGTCAATCTCCTCAATTCCTTAACCAATTCAGCACTTATTGGCATAGATTATCACTCCTTTTCTTATCTATCTATTTCTTCCTCCATAAGTTCTATTTGTCGGAAATCCTCGTCAGACATCATTGCCCTACGCAGGAGCTCCCTTCTCTCCCCTTCCGTTTCCTCCTCAACCTCCGGCTTCTTCTCTACCACAATTGCCCCTTGCTCAAGAAGTTCCTTCGCTTCAAGAATCGCTTCCGACAGCTTGTCCGCGACGAGTTTAATAGACCTTATCGCATCATCATTTCCAGGAATGGGATAATCAACTTGCGTGGGGTCGCAATTAGTGTCAACAAGGGCAATTACTGGGATATCTAACCTTTTTGCCTCCCTTAAAGCCGTCTCCTCCTTACGAATATCAACTATGAATACCGCACCGGGCAACTCCTTCATATTCCTTATCCCGCTTAGGTTTCTCCTTGCATTTTCCAGTTGCTTTCGGAGAAGCTTAGCTTCCCTCTTTGGAAGCTTGTCAAATTCCCCCTCCGCTTCCATTTTCTCCAACTTCTCTAACCGCTTTACTCCTCCCATAATCACGGAGAAATTGGTAAGCGTTCCACCCATCCACCTCTCAACAACATAGGGCATCCCACAACGCTCTGCGGCCTCTTTTATCGGCTCCTGTGCCTGCTTCTTGGTTCCAACAAAGAGGATTTCCTTTCCTGAAAGGACTACCTGCTTGGCGAAATCACAAGCTTTCTCCAAGAGCTCTATTGTCTGTTGGAGGTCTATTATGTGGATGCCATTTTTACCTCCATAGATATACTTCGCCATTTTGGGGTGCCATCTACTCGTCTGATGTCCAAAATGCACCCCTGCTTCCAAAAGCTCTTTCATCGTCACAACGGGCAAAAGTATCAACCTCCTTTTGGGTTTTTATTCCTCCTCTCCTTCATTTCCTCACAAGCCCTCATCAGAGGGCACCCAGAGGAATCCGGAGAGTGTGATTTCCAATCTAATTTTAACTTTACTTATCTGGAATGTCAAAATTATTAAATAATTTTTCCTTTTCAATAGCCCTTATTCCGCACGAAACAAGCATTTAAGAATTCGCCAATGGGTTAAAATATTGACTATCGTTTTGTTAAATGATATAGTATATTTAAGAATATAAATTTCTAAAAATGAAAGGAGCAAAGGCTATGGATAAGGATGCTGAGATCTTGAAGGAGATTTGTGGGCATTGCCGCCATTTCTGCCCCAGCCAAATATATCGCTCTCTTGGTTATTGTAGAATGCATAACGGGAAGGCAGGGAAATACCTCCTCCCGGCAGAAGGACAAATCTGCGAGAAATTTTCCCCTCGCTGATAACATATGCCCCAGCTTAGAAAAGACCCTATTACCTTTGAATGGGTCATAATCGCAGGGGAAAGAAGGGACCGTCCCCACGAGTTTCCCAAAACCTGGGATAACGGCGAGCTACCAGCCTATGATCCAAAATGTCCCTTCTGCCCTGGAAACGAACACCTAACACCACCCGAGATTTTTGCCATAAGAAATGGGCATTCATCACCTAAATGGCTGGTTCGGGTCGTCCCAAATAAGTTTCCCGCCCTGCGAATAGAGGGAAGCACGGAAAGACTCGGTAAGGGTATGTTTGATTATATGGATGGAGTGGGGGCACACGAAGTCATAATTGAGACACCTATTCACAACGCCCGCTTCTCAACCCTCCCAGGGGAACAAGTAAAGAGAGTGCTTTTAGCCTACAGAGAACGCATTTTAGATTTGAAGAACGACATCCGTTTCGTCTATATTCTCGTATTCAGGAACGAGGGAAAGGAGGCAGGAGCCTCTCTTCGCCACCCTCATTCTCAATTAATCGCTTTGCCATTCATTCCTCATGAGGTTGTCATAGAGATAGAAGGGATGAAACGCTATCATTCCTTCCGGGAAAGATGCCCATTTTGCGATATGGTTAAAGAAGAGCTCTCCTTCGGAGAAAGGATTGTAAATGAGAGCGATAATTTCCTCGCCCTTGAACCCTTTGCCTCAAAATATCCCTTCGAAACCCTCATTCTTCCCAAGCGGCATCACCCCTCGTTCGCAGATGAAACGGAGCAAATGCTTGAGGAATTTGCCTTTTTCTTAAGGGATATACTTCATCGGATAGATAAAGCCCTTCAAAATCCGCCCTATAATTACACTCTCCACAACATTCCCCTTCGCAACTGCAGCTCGGAGGGATTTCACTGGCATTTGGAGATTATCCCCCGCATTAGCACTCCCGCGGGGTTTGAGTTAGGGAGCGGAATTTACATTAATACCGTTCCCCCAGAGGACGCAGCAAAGATTTTAAGAGAAGTCAAAGATTAAGTTTTTTAAATTGGAAAAGGAGGTATTTTCAAATGGAAAAAAGGAAACTCGGAAATACGGATATGGAAGTAACGATAGTTAGCTTCGGAGGAATTCCCATAATCACGAGAGATTATGAGCTAGCCGTGAAGACTGTGAGAAGAGCTTATGAGCTGGGGATTAATTATTATGACACCGCTCGTGCCTATAACACGAGTGAGGAGAAAATAGGCGACGCTCTCAAGGATGTTCGTGATAAGGTGTTCTACGCCACAAAAACCCATCTTCGCACCAAGCAGGAGGCGGAAAGGCATATACAAGAGAGCTTGAAAAACCTTCGCACCTCCTATATTGACCTCTACCAAATTCACAGCGTAGACGACATTCATACCCTCGATATAGTGATGTCTAAGGATGGTGCTCTTCCCGCATTAGAGGAAGCACAAAGGAAGGGATATATAAGATACATAGGAATAACTGGGCATAGGGCAGAGGTGCTCATAGAGGCGATAAATCGTTATCCTTTCGCAACGGTTATGTCCCCCCTGAATTTCCTTGAGCAAAGCCACGCTGCCAACCTCCTCCCCCTTTGCAGGGAGAGGAATATCGGTTTTATAGTTATGAAGCCCTTTGCTGGTGGCTCTTTGGTGACGGGCGACAAAGATGTCCAGGCGCTGGTGGGAGCGAAAAGCTCAGCAGAGATGGCGATGCTTTCCGTGAAATTCGCTCTTTCCTTCCCCGGAGTTTCCTGCGTGATCCCCGGGCTCGGAAATCCCCAAGAGGTTGAGGAAGCTGTAAGAGCGGGAGAGGAATTCGGAGCTTTAAGGGAGGAGGAAAAGGCAATTTTTGAGAGGTTGAAATCTATTCTCATTGAACCATTCTGCCGAGGATGCGGCTACTGCCTCCCTTGTCCCCAGAATATAGACATACCTTCAATTTTAAGGGCTCTACTTTACGCTGAGCGCTTCAATCTTATGGAAAGGGCAAGGAATATGTATGCTCAGCAAGCTGTTAAAGCCGACGCCTGCGTTGAATGCGGAGTATGTGAGGAGCGCTGCCCCTATAAACTCCCCATCAGAGAAATGCTCAAATCCGCAAGGTCGCTTTTCTCCTAATTGACAAAGACCTTGGTGAACCTTATGATTTATTTTGGAAATGCCAACCCGTTTTATTGAGGTATTTGATGATGAGGCTTTAGTCAGGAAAATTCAGAGGCGCTTACCGTATTTGTTTCAACTGGCGGAATTGGAAAGTTCCAGGGCAGGGAGAGTAGGAATGGAAGTGGGGTCGCTGAGGGAACAAATCATCATAGCTTTATTAATTTACAAATTTGGCGAAGAAAATATAGACACAAATATTCCTATTACTCAACCAGAAGTGGATGTCAAACTCTTCGGAGAACCTTTATCTATAAAAACAATTACAGGCAGCGGCTTGAGTGGAGTCAAGTTAATTTGGACAGTTGATGCCAGAAAAGCAGATGATTTTAAGAGGAACTATAATCCGAGCTGTGATATGTTATTGATACAAATAAACTGGGGCGGAGAAGGTGGCTTGTATTACATTCCTCTTGATGTTCAAGCAAAGTGCCTTGATGAGTTAGGAAGGGATAAATATATAAAACTTCCTAAAGTGGGAACTAATCCACGAGGCGTGGAAATTGGGAGAGAGGCTCTTGGATTCCTCGTCAATGACCCTCAAACAAAGAAAATTCCAATCATCTGGCGAAAAATTGACATAAAGTTTAATCCATATAAAAGATGGGTTGAATTGTGGGAGGAGGAAAATGAGACATAGGAAGAAAGGGACTAAGACGAGCTCTTTTGGCTCTCCGGGAAGGATAAATCACGATTCAACCCCCTTTTATTCAAGCAGACTATATGAAGGACTGCCTAAAGAGGAAAAAATCAAATATGTGGAGAATCCCATACCACCCAATCTTTTAAATAAGATTTTCTGCAAAACGAGCGAAAATATGGAGGAACTCCCTGATAACAGCGTTCACTTAATGGTAACTTCCCCTCCTTACAATGTTGGCAAGGAATACGACCAAAACCTCACCCTTGAGGAATATCGGGAGTTCTTAAGGAGGGTATGGCGTGAGGTTAAAAGAGTACTCGTTCCAGGTGGAAGGGCTTGTATAAACATCGCAAACCTGGGAAGAAAACCCTATATCCCCCTTCATTGCTTTATTATAGAAGATATGTTGGATTTAGGCTTTTTGATGAGAGGAGAGATAATTTGGAACAAAGGAGCAAGCGGTAGCCCTTCCACCGCTTGGGGAACTTGGCTGTCGGCGCGAAACCCCATCTTGAGGGATGTCCATGAATATATCCTCGTTTTCTCTAAAGGGATGTTCACAAGAAAAACAGCTACAAAAAGAAAGAGCACCATTTCAAGGGAAGAATTCTTGGAATTCACTAAAAGCGTTTGGACATTTCCCGCTGAACCCGCCTCGAAAATTGGGCATCCCGCTCCCTTCCCCGTAGAACTTCCCTACAGACTGATTCAACTATATACTTTTGAGGAAGAGATAGTCTTAGACCCGTTTATGGGCAGTGGTCAAACGGCTATAGCGGCTTTGAAGAGCGGAAGGCACTTCGTTGGTTATGAGATAGAGGAACAATATGTAAGACTGGCGGAAAGAAGGATTGAGGAATTCCTGGCTAAACAAAAACCAGCCCTCTTCTAATCTTTCCTCATTGCATAGTTATAAGTGAGGCGCTCCTTACCTTCCCCGGCCTTGTTTCCTTCCTTTGAGGTGGCTGAGGTAGGGCTTTCCTTTCCGGAGCAGGTTCATCAAGTGGTATGCCATCCAGAGCCGGCTGAATATTCTTCACATCTATGCCGAATCTCTTGAGGATTGTGGGAGCAATATCAGCTCTATCGCCATTTCTAATTATATTCTTATCGTTGGTTGCCAAGAAGATATAGGGGGGGCATAGCTATGGGTTGTTTTCCCCTCATCAAAACCGTTGTCAGCTGTTACATAGATTAGCGTCTGCTCATAGATGCCCAATTTCTTCAATTTCTCCATAATTTGTCCCAGCCATAAGTCGCAGGATTTTATCGCATCGCTATATTCTTGGGAATTCTCCCCATATTTATGTCCCGCTGAATCGGGGTCAGCGAAATGAATGAAGAAGAAAAACCTCTCTTGGGCGTGTTTTTCAATCTCCTCAAGAGCCCTTTTCCCAACATTGGCGTTTACTCCAAGACCATTGACAAATAAGTCCATAACTTTGCTCGCATTGAACCAAGGCTTAGCGGGAATTACAACGAACTTCCTACCGTTTTCCTCAACTATTTCTCCCTTCTCAGGTGCTCGCCTTCCAAGCGCCTTAGCCCTCTGCCTTTGTTTTAGCCATCTCTCATAAGGAATTCTCCTTTCGGGGTCGTTATCAACATTTCCCTTCTTACCGATTATCGCCGCAGTATAGATGTTTGATGCCCCGAAGAAATTTTCCAACCTCTCAAAAACCGATAGTCCCTCTGGGATTGCCTGATAACGAGCATTGCTGTAAACCCCGGTTTTTTCGGGGGCATAGCCCGTCAAGATTTGCGTCCATCCCGCCTTAGTGTCCGTCGCTCCTGTGGTCACATCTATATCTACTAATTTACCCTCCTTGACAAGGTTCGCGAGATTGGGTAGCTGGTTTTGAGAGAGCATCTCCTTTAAGTGGTCCCTTTGCACGCCATCCCAACCGATGAGGATTATGCTGAGAGGCTTAGCTGAGGCTATTACAGAAAGCGTCAAACAGAGGGCTACGAGAAAAAGCTTCCAATTCCTCATTAGATAATCGCCTCAATATAAAAAGACGAAAAACGAAGCAAAGAGTTCTAATAAAAATTACCCAAAACACCCACCTCTCTCCCCTTAGTGGAAAGGGCATCTATTCTCTTGGTATTAAATTCGGCTTTTTAACCTTTATTTAACTTCCTTTATTAGAGCTGTTTGTTGACCGGCTATATCCCCTAAGGTCAATATCGTGGATTTCTCTATCTTCTTCTTTAGGGGAGATGAATGGACAACCACAACATCTCCTCCTGCCATTCCCTCACCTAACCAGCCTAAGACATCCTGAACAACGACCGGCTGGGTTTGGGGAAGCAAGGAAATAGTCAATATGAATCGGTCGCCCTTGAGTGGATATTTCAAAGCATCTGAGAGGTCTATGTCGGTCTTCATTTCTCCTTTCCTGACCTGGGGCCAAACATCTATGTATTCGGTCACATTCATCAGCTGCCAGCCAAGAGATTTTTTCTTTCTTTCAGCAATATCCGCATCAACAAGAGATACACGAATTCGGGAGAGCTCCGGCAGATTCGTCTTAGCTCGCACCTGTAGTATTCGTGGGGAAACGCGATAAACTTGATAAGATAAATAATAAGGCTTCGGTCTTTTCGCTAAAGCAGCTCTATCGACCTTCCTAATAATACACATATTATAGTTATGAATTGCAACATCCCTGTTGAATATAGCTTCAAAATTCTTGGGATTTCTTTCTACCTCCTTCTTCCCCTCCTCTACCAGGCTCTTCCAAACCTTTATTGCCTCATCAATCTTGCCCGCTCTCTCGTAAGAATGAGCCAACATCCTTCTCACTTGGGGAGGGGATTTCAAAGCGGATGCTCTCTTATACCACTCTATAGCCTTATCGTAATCCTTAATCTTGTCGTAATAAAGCCAACCCATATCGGCGTAAAGCTCGTATTTATCGGGATTGTTTCTGATTCCTTCCTTCAAGAATTCTTCCGCAGAGGGAATCAATCGCCAATCCTCCGAGTTCCAAGCGAGCTGCCAGGCGCCAGAGCTATAAGCCTCAACAAAATGGGGGTCTAACCAGGTGATAATCCTTATGAGGGGAGGGATTTTCTCATGTTCTCCGCTGTGGAAATAATCCTCAATTTTAAGCCATAACAGCCCAGCGGCAACCTCCCTCAAACCCATAAGAGCAGTTGCCAAAACCTCTCTTGAGATATAACCAAAAGAGGCTGTCCCGCCTGGTTTATAGTGCTGGCGATAAACATCTATCCTCGTCTGAAGAACTATTATCAACAGGATACAAAGAACAAGCAGTATTATTCTTTTCGCCGTCCCGCTCATCGTTTCTTAAACCTCTTTTCCAGCGAAAATCCAAGTGGAGAGGATCATAAGGACAAGACAATAAGCAAGGGAATAGGCTATCGCCATTAAAACATAGTAGGCTTCTCCTGCGGGGATATAGCCGTGGATGACGGAGTTATATATACTAGCGTTGCCGAAATTGGGGACTATTAGATGGAGGACTTTAAGAACGACGCTAGTGAGGGGATTATGGCTGAGCTTTATGATATCCGCCACATAATCGGAAAGAGAACCTATGACGAAGACGAATGCGGATAAAGTGATGCTGATGTTGGTGGTTGAGAAAATAGAGAAAAGAATCGCGAACGCGGATAAGATGAGCAAATAGAAGAAGAGCAAAAGAGTTGCCTCCAGAATTCTTGAGTTCGTTACAAGGGCCTTAAAAAACCCCTCCGCTCTCGCGCTCCCCTTGCTCATAACCACGATCAATAGAGCTATAGCCATCAACATCATATTCATAAAAAGAACAAGGGCAACTCCGATAAATTTCCCCACCACAAACTGCCATCTCTCAATCGGCTTGGAGAGAACCGTGTGCAAAGTCCTTCTCTCTATCTCCGTTGGGATTAGCCCAGCGGTTATGATGAGAGCTATGAGAACACCGAAGAGATAAATGATTCCCAAGCCAATTGACTTTATGAGAACCAATTCCTCAGAGGGGGAAAAATAGGAGAAGATAAAGGATAAACCGATTATCAAAAGAGCGATGCCAAAGAAAACCCACATTATCTTCTTCTGCATTGATTCCTTGAAAGTAGCTTTTGCGATACTCCAAATAACCGACATTTAGCCCGCCTCCTTTACTATTTCCACGAATAGTTCTTCCAAAGAACGCCTTAGCGGCACTACGGAAAGGACCTTGCCTCCATTATTGCGCACGAAATCTATTATCTCCTGCGCCTTCTCCTCCCCCTCAGCGTAGAGAAGATAATCATTATCCTTCTTGTAAACCCTTGAGGCTACTTTCTCTATCTGCTCGACCTTTTGAGGCTCCAATCCTTCAACAGTTATCTCCATCTCCCCTACCCTCAAGAGCTCTTCCAATCTGCCCAATTTCACCAGCTTCCCTTTATTCATTATCCCCACCCTATCGCACACCATCTCAACATCGGAAAGCTGGTGAGAACAAAGCAGAATTGTTTTTCCATTTTCCTTCAACCGGATGAAAAGCTCCCGAACTTCCTTATGAGCTATCGGGTCGAGCCCGGAGGTCGGCTCGTCCAATATCAGAAGCTCAGGGTCGTTAAGCAGTGCTTGGGCTATTCCTATCCTCTGCAACATTCCCCTTGAATATCCCCTTAACTCCTTCTTCCTATGCTCACTCAACCCAACAAGATCCAAAAGCTCATCCACCTTATCCCTAAGGGCTTTTCCCTTCAAACCAAAAAGACTACCGTAAAAGAACAGCAAATCCTCACCCGTCATAAAATCATAAAAATAGGGATTCTCGGGCATATAACTTATTTTCTCCCTCGTTTTCTTATCCCCTATGGGATTGCCCAAAACCCACGCCTGCCCAGAGGTCGGGAAAATCAACCCCAAAAGCATCTTGATAGTGGTGGTTTTCCCCGCTCCATTTGGTCCGAGAAAACCGAATATCTCTCCCCTCTCTACCACTAAATCAAGGTTATCAACCGCTATGACTGCTTGCCGCCGCAAGGGGTCATAAAAGTGCTTCGTCAAACCTTCCGTCTTTACCGCTTCCAAATTTTTTGACACCTCCTTTTTTAGGCTGTAAAATATATTATAACAACTTAAAGTTCCTTGTCAATACATCATTTTTAAAAGAGAGGTGAACCCGCTTGCAAATCTCCCCTAAGGCAAAAGCTATCGCACCATCTCCTACACTTTCCCTCGCCGCAAAGGTGAAGGAATTGAGAAAAAAGGGAATAAGAATCATCAGCTTCACAGCTGGCGAACCAGATTTCGATACCCCATCGCCTATAAAAGAAGCAGCTAAAAAGGCTCTCGATGAGGGATTCACAAAATATACGCCGACGATGGGAATAGAGGAGCTGAAGGAAAGGATAACCAAGAAGCTGAAGGAGGAAAACGGACTGGATTATGATAAGAAGGAGATCATCGTGTCTCCAGGAGCGAAGTTCGTCATATTCAACGCCCTTTACGCCCTTTTAGACGAGGGTGACGAGGTCTTGCTTCCATCCCCTTATTGGGTTTCCTATCCAGAACAAATAAGAATGGTTGGAGGTAAACCGGTCATTCTTGAAACTAAAGAGAAAAACGGCTTCAAAATACAGATAGAAGAGCTTGAAAAGGCAAAGACCAACAGAACCCGGGTCCTAATTCTCAACTCTCCTTCCAATCCCACAGGAGCAGTTTATGAAAAAGATGAGCTATCGCAAATAGCGAAATGGTGTATTGAAAACGATATCTTCGTGATATCAGATGAGATATATGAGAAATTGGTTTACGATACCGAGCATATAAGCATAGCCACATTTCCGGGTATGAAAGAGAGAACCCTTGTGGTTAATGGGATGTCGAAAACTTACTCTATGACTGGTTGGAGAATAGGTTACGGAGCTGGACCAAAAGAGCTAATTGAAGCAATGGGAAGAATCCAAGACCATACAACTTCGAATCCAACCTCCTTTGCCCAGATCGGAGCACTCAAGGCTTTGGATGTGGTGGAAGAAGTGAAAGAAATGATATCTGCGTTTAAGAGGAGAAGGGAGATTCTCTTGGAAGAAATAAGCAAAATTCCCAATGTTTCCTGCATACCACCAAAGGGCGCCTTTTATGCGTTCCCAAATGTTTCCTATTATATGGAGAAGATGGGAGCAAGTTCAACCGAGGAATTAGCCTCATATCTATTGGAGAAAGCTGGTGTGGCGGTGGTCCCAGGAGAAGGTTTCGGAGCGCGTGGCTATGTGAGGCTCTCCTTCGCCGTCTCGGAAGAAGATATTAAGGAAGGATTGGCAAAAATTAAAGACGCATTCCTTTCGTTATGATTTTTGCCATAAGTAATGAAAACTTGTATAAATTATTTATATTAAAATTGAAAGGAGGTTCAAAGCTTTGGCTGAATTGTCAGAGAGGGTAAAGATAAACGATTGCACATTAAGAGAAGGAGAACAAACCTATGGAGTCGTTTTCTCGAATAGGGAGAAGATGAGGATAGCGCGCTACCTTGATGAGATAGGGGTAGATATGATAGAGGTAGGTTTCCCGGATGAACCGGGCTACGAGAGGGAATATATAAAGGAATTGGTAGAGGAAAAAAGGAAGGGGAGAATAAAAGCCCTGCTTATGGGATGGCATAGACCGATAGTGGATGAAATAAAATCTTCCGTTGAGTTAGGGCTCGATGCTGTGGCTATTTCCATCTCAACATCCGATGTTATGATAGAAACGAAACTAAGAAAATCTCGCGAATGGGTGATAGATGTAACAACGAAAGCTATTGAGTACGCTAAAAGTCAAGGACTTTATGTTTCCTGCAACGCTGAGGATGCCTCTCGCACAGATGAGGACTTCCTTCTTCAGTTCGTTCGCTCAGCGAGAGACGCTGGCGCTGATAGGATAAGGTTCTGCGATACATTGGGTTGCCTCCATCCTTTCAGAACTAAAGAGCTCATAGCTATGATTATGAACGAGGGAATAGATGTAGAGATGCATTGCCACAATGATTTAGGTATGGCAACAGCTAATACCTTAGCAGGAGTGAAGGCAGCGGAGGATTTCCCTGATAGAAATATATGGCTGGGCGTCACCATCAATGGCTTGGGAGAACGCGCAGGAAATGCCCCTTTGGAAGAAGTTATAATGGCTCTTAAGATTGCCTTTGGTATGGAATTAGGTTTCAGGACTTCCCTGCTGAGGGAGGCTTGCGAATATGTAGCTCTTGCCTCAGGACGCTATATCCCGCCTTGGAAACCGATAGTAGGCGAAAATCTCTTTCGCCATGCATCCGGAATTCACGCCGATGGTGTTATTAAGAACCCCCGCAATTACGAGATAATCCTTCCGGGAGAAACCGGCGAGTTTGAAAGAAAGATAGGCATATCCAAGCACTCCGGCATAGCTGCGGTTAAGTATAAATATTCCCTATTGGGCATTCATCTATCCGATGAAGAAGCGAGGGCACTTCTGACGATTTTGAGAAAGGAAACAGTGCAATTGAAGAGAATGCCGCTCGATAAGGAACTCGTTGAAATCTACGAGGAATTCAAGGAAGGAAAGCTGAAATAAACGCCTATGGGTAAAACTATAACCGAGAAGATACTTTCCCTTAAAAGCGGGAGAGATGTATCAGCTGGTGATGTCATCCTTGCAGAGGTAGATTTCTGCTTCGGTCAGGACGGCACCTCCGCTCTCATCATAGACGAACTCAACAAATTGGGTGGATTGCATAACCCCAAAAAGTTCGCTATGTTCATAGACCATAACGCGCCTCCCCCGCTTGCTTCCGTCGCCAACATCCATCAAAAGATGCGCAATTTCGCCAAAAAACATAACTGCCTTCTGTTTGAGCCTGGGGAAGGAATTAGCCATCAATTGGTTCCTGAGAAAGGCTTTGTCCTTCCCGGAGAACTCGTTTTGGGAGCGGATTCTCACACCTGCACCTATGGTGCACTCGGCGCTCTCTCAACAGGCGTGGGCTCAACCGACCTCGCTGCCGCTGCTTACAGTGGGAAGCTTTGGTTCAAGGTCCCCCAAACGATTAAAATCGTCTTGAAAGGGAATCTACCACCCGCAACCCAACCAAAAGACCTAATCCTATATCTCATCGGACAGATGGGAGCCGATGGCGCCACCTATAAATCGGTGGAGCTCTACGGCGATGTGATAAAGGATATGGATATGGACGGTCGTTTTACAATATGCAATATGGGAGTGGAAATGGGAGCAAAATTTATGATTATACCGCCGGATGAAAAAACGATAGAATGGGCAAAACAACATAGCTCTCGTCCCTTCACACCTTTTTGGTCTGATGAAGATGCAATCTACGAGGAAATAAAAGAATTTGATATTTCCTCCCTTACTCCGATGGTCGCTAAACCTCATAGGGTTGATAATGTCGTGCCAGTTGAGGAAGTTGAGGGTTTAGAGATTCAGGAGGTTCTCATAGGGACCTGCACCAACGGTCGTCTTTCCGACCTTCGCTCCGCAGCAAGGGTTCTCCAGAATAGGAAAGTTCATCAGGATGTTCGTCTTCTAATCGCTCCTGCTTCAAGGAGCATATTGCAGGAAGCGATCAAAGAGGGTTTGGTAGATATTTTCCTCTCCGCTGGTGCAATTGTTTTGCCACCTGGCTGCGGTCCGTGCGTGGGAACCCATCAAGGCATCCCTGCAGATGGAGAAAGGGTCTTGTCCACCGCTAATAGAAACTTCAAGGGAAGGATGGGCAATCCCAACGCTGAAATATACCTTGCCTCCCCCCTAACCTGCGCCGCCTCAGCGATTGAGGGGAAGATCACCGACCCTCGTAAATATTTTTAATTTAGCAACCTTAAATTGTTTTTAGGCGAGCGAGGACACGAGAGCGAATCTCATCAGGTGAGTGAAGCTCTCTTACCAATTTCCCCTCTTTTAAAAGAGGCTTGAGGAGAGGTTCCATCTCTTTTTCACAGCAAATCGGAGGAGGGCTATCAAACCTCGTGATTTTCCTATTTCCGCATCCCCCACAGCTCCAAACCTGCTTCTTTCCCGCTAATTTCCCTCTCTTGGCAAATGGTTTCCCCTCCACTTCCACTATATCCATAGCGAAGTTTATCGTGGGAGCATTGCTTATCGCCGTCCCTACTCCAAAAGCATCTACCAGCTCCTTCGTCTCCTCTATCTCCTTCTCATCTACCCCTCCCGAAAGGTAAATCTTTACATAATCATATCCTCTTAAATCCAACTCCCAACGGACCTCTTTCAGTATTTCCTTAATATTCCCCCTCCTCGACTCTGGTGTATCCAACCTAACGCCATACAACCTCTTCCCGAGCGCCTCCGCAGCCGCTATCGCTTCCTGCTTCTCATCATAAAGTGTATCAACCAAGCATACTCGCTTTACATCTTCTGGCATAACCTCGTCAAAAGCAAGAAAGGCTTTAACAGGTTCCCCCATAATCAAGATAAGACTATGAGGCATAGTGCCAGAGGGTTTAAGCCCCAGCATATGAGCTGATTTTATCACTGATATTCCATCACAGCCACCGATGTATGCCGCTCTATCTATCATAGGGGCAAGAGAAGGATGCATTCTCCTTGCACCAAAGCTGAGGATTAGCTTATCACCTGCCGCTCTTCTGCAGCGCGCTGACTTCGTCGCAACTCCAGAAGCTTGACAAAGCATTCCCAATATGGGTGTCTCGTAATGCCCGAATTGAGTGTATTCACCCTCTAAGACCATCACCGGCTCACCTGCCTTGAATATTTCTCCTTCTTCCATAGACCAAACATCCACAGGGGTGTCCTCAAGAAGATGAACAACCTCCTCCACTCCCACCAGAAGCGCCCACTCATATCCATCAGGCAAACTATTAGCTTTTACCTCCATTACGACCCTCTTTTTTATTCCCTTCGCCCGCAAAATCTCTATTGTGCGAGCAAAATATATATCTGTAACTTCCCCGTTCTTTATCTCCTCGTCTGTTGCGGTATGAAAAAGCTTCATCTTATTCTTCCACCTCCGCTCCGAAAGCTTTTTTCATTAGATTGAGGGCATTTTGGTGGTCAGCGGGCGTTAGAGCAGCTGTAGCCCCCTCTGAAACGAATATCTTAAATCCACGATAATAAGCATCTGCACAGGTAAAGAGCACACAGATGTCAGTAAGACAACCCGTAAAATGGAGTTCCTCTACGCCTTTTTCCCTTAATAATAACTCTAAGTCAGTTGAATAAAAACCAGAATATCTCCTCTTCTTCACTATGTAATCTCCCTCTTTCGGTTTCAATTCCTCAACCACCTCAGCTCCCCAGCTTCCCTCTACGCAGTGGGGTGGGAATGTCTCGAATTCCTTATCATCCGGACGGTGAGCATCGCATATAAAGATAATTAATCTGTTTTCCCCTCTTGCTTTCTCTATTTTCTCCTTTACGCGAGGGATTATATCCCGCGCAGAGGAAGCATAAAGCACCCCCGAAGGATGGGCGAAATCGTTTAGCATATCTATAACCAACAAAGCGCTTTTAGGCATATTTTTTCACTCCTTTCTTATTTTAAGCTTTCGCTTGCATAAATTTTAACAATTCTTCCGTTGAACCTGCAACTATGAGAATATCGTTCGCCTCAACCGTTGTAGAAGGTTGAGGATTCCAAATGACATTATCGTCCCTTGCTTTCTTCAAACCTATCACCTCAACATCCTTCCCACAGGCTTTCTTTATATCGCTAATCGTTTTCCCTATACAAGATGACGAAGGGAATACTTCTATGCCTTCAAGGACGATTCTCACATTTGGACCGACCGGTATATCCATCGTTCCTTCTATTAAGGGATTCAGGGCAAGTCGTGCCATATGTCTCCCAGCGGTTGAATGCAAGCTGACGACCTTATTAACTCCGATTTTTATGAACTTCTCCTCAGCCTCTTCGTGCTCCACTCGGGCAACTATATATAGGTTTGGATTAATTAAGCGAGCAGTGAGGATGGCGTAAAGATTAAGAGCATCGGAAGGAAGGCAAGATATCATTCCTTTCGCCCTCTCCACTCCCGCCAATCTCAGTATTTCCTCATCGGTAGCATCTCCTTGTATCGCTAAGTAGCCAAGTGAACGAGCTAAAGAAATGGATTCTGAGGATGTATCTATGACGACGAAGGTGATACCCGCCTTCGCTAATTCTTCAGCTGCGTGGCTACCTACTCTACCGAAACCGCAGATGATGTAATGGTTTCTGAGCTCCATCAGTTGTCTAAACCACCTCCTTCTTCTAATGCTTCCATATAATTCGCCTTCAATCGTGAATTGAATAAGGCGAGTGGCGAAATAGAATATTGCTCCCATACCAGTGAATATCAAGAAAACAGTAAAAGCCCTGCCCAAATTTGATAGAGGAGCAACTTCCTTATATCCCACGGTTGTTATTGTTATAACAGTCATATAAAAGGCATCCCAAAATCCCCATCCATCTATTAAATGGTAGCCAAGAGTTCCTATCAAGAGGACAACCAATAACAGAGATAAGCTTCTAAATAGATGCTTCTTCTCGTATACATCCATCAAGTAAAATTATAATATCATTTTTATGTTTCAGTAAAAACAAAGGCAAAATTGTGCTTGACTTTATTCAAACTCTATACAATAATACTATTAACTTTAGGAGGTGTAATTTAATGAAGAAGTTCCTTTTGCCCCTCTTATTACTTTTGGTTCTTGGCAGGGTATTCGCTGTAGAACCTTATAGAATATCGCCATCAGATGTGATAAACATTACTGTTTTGGGTGAACCCGACCTCTCTAAGCAAGTTGTTGTCCCTCCTGATGGGAAGATTACCTATCCCCTTATAGGGGAAATAGATGTTATTGGTCTAACAACTCAGGAGCTTGCTAATAAGTTGACGGAGAGATTTAAGGAATTCATCAAGGAGCCAAATGTCGCTGTTTCAATCGTCAAATTCAGCTTCAATAAATTCTATGTTTTAGGGGAGGTAGCTAAGCCGGGGGAATATGACTTAGTGCCCGGTATAGGCTTAAGAGAAGCGATAGCTCTTGCGGGAGGGCTAACACCTCAAGCTGATACAAGCTCCCTCATCCTTTTGAACAAGGAAGGAAAAAAGGAAATAATAAATTTCGACGAAATTCTAAAAGGTGGGGAAGACATAAAGCTCAAGCCAGGAGATACGGTTATTCTCCCGACCGCCGTTGTTTCGGTTATTGGGGAAGTGAGATTGCCAGGGCAGGTTACCCTCTTTAAGGGGGCTAAGTTGATGGAGGTAATAGCAAAGTGTGGAGGGTTCACGGAAAACGCTGACATCTCCAATATATCAATTACGAGGGCGGGGAAGACGATTTATGTGGACCTCTCAAATCCAAAATCTTTAAACTCCGATGAACTAACGCTTCAACCTGGTGATGTCATTTATGTTCCGAGGGGAAATATAAAGGTGGTTGTGATGGGTGAAGTAGGAAAGCCGGGAATTTACACCATTTCTCAGGTGAATTCACATCTACTTGATGTTCTTGCGCTCGCTGGTGGTTTGAGGTCAACCGCAGATGAGCGAGCAATCACCATAACCCGCCAAAAAGATGAGGGAAACGAAAGGATAACCATAGACCTACGCCGAGCATCCCAAGGTGAACTATCTCAAAATATAGAATTAAAAAATAACGACATAGTGTTCGTTCCCGCAAAGAAGCAGATAGATTGGTCAAAATACCTCCCCATATTCTCAATCTTGTACTATATATCCTATATTACAAAGCGTTGAAAAAAGAAGGTCTAATAGATATTCATTGCCATATCCTACCGGCTTTGGATGATGGAGCTGCTTCCTTGGAGGAAGCTGAAAAAATGCTCCAGGAAGCAGAGAAAATCGGGATTAGAGAGATAGTGGCTACTCCCCATCTTAAATGGGGAGAAGAGATTCTTACCAGAGAGAGAATAGAAGCCTCAATTAGCCTAATGCCAAATTTTATAAAAATACACCCGGGGGCGGAAGTTCCCCTTCTGGAAGCACCTCAACTCCTTGAAGATGGGAAGATAATTTCCACTGGAAAGATTGTCCTCTTTGATACACCTCCAATAGGAGGATTGATTGGATTGGAACAGCTTGTCTTCAAATTAGCCCTTAAACGACTCAAAGCCGTTATAGCCCATCCTGAAAGGAATCCCTCTTTTGTAAAAGACAAACGAAGGTTAGAGCATCTGAAAAATATGGGTGTTCTATTCCAAATAAACGCGAGCTCCCTCGTGGGTATTCAAGGGAGGGAAATGATGAGGTCGGCAGAACAATTGATCGAATGGGGGTTGGCTGACATCCTCGCCAGCGATGCCCACAACTCCGAGGCTTACCAGTATTTCAAGGAAGCGGTATCGCTTATCGCGAAGCGATGGGGTAACGAGCTCGCAGAAGCTATGACGAGAACTAACATAGAACCACTATTGCGGAAGGAGGGATAGAAGTTGGAGCAAGAAACAGAAAAAAAGGAAGAGGAAAAAGTTATTATCAAAAAGAAAAGGAGAAAAAGAAGACACAGAAGGAGTTTTTTATCTCAGCTAAGGAAAGGGGTAATTTGGGGAATATCCATCGGAGTAGCTTTACTATCTATTATTTTGGCAATCTTATCCTTAAAATGGTAGATTTATATAAAATAGCGAGGGCTCCCAGAAGGGAGCCCTCGCCATCATTAATTCAAATCTTTATATAACCACGAAGGTACTCAGCAGCATCCTCGGGAAAGGTCGTATTTATGTATATCCCCGTTCCCAATTCAAATCCCGCCTGAACTGTGATGCGAGGGAGCACCTCTATGTGCCAATGATAGTAATCCTCACAGGAGTCCCGCAGAGGCGCGGAATGAATGAGAAAATTGTAATGTGGGTCGTTAAGCCCTTCGTAAAAAGCTCTGAATAAATTCTCCAAGACCAACGCTAACTCCTTTTCCTCCTCCCTACTTATGAAATCAAAAGAGGGACTATGCGTTTTCGGAACCACCCAAACTTCAAAGGGCATCCGAGAAGCGAAGGGAGCAAAGACAACATAATGCTCCGTTTCCATAATCATTCGTTTCCCTTCCTCTAATTCCCTTCTTGCTACATCACAATAAGCACAACGAAGCCTGTCATCGTAATATCTCCTCGCCTCCTCAACTTCAGTTCTTATCTGCTCGGGAACTATAGGAGTGGCTATTATTTGGGAATGGGGATGAATTATGGAGGTTCCCGCCCTTTCCCCGTGATTTCTGAATATACAGATGTATTTCACTCTCTTGTCCTCCCGCAAAGCACGATATCTTTCCAAAAAGCAGAAAATAACATCCTCCATCTGCCTTACTCCCATTTTCCCCCAGGTATGGTTATGGATGGGCGATTCTATTACTACCTCGTGCCTCCCCCTCCCTGTTAACCAAACAAAAGGGTCTTTCTCCTCTATTTGAACCGGTTCTTCACCGGGACTTAATGCAGGGTATTTGTTGGGTATAACCCTCGTCCTCCAGCCTTTTTCATCTTTTACCAAGAAAATATCCGGGGGCGTCTGAGCCTCGTTCCCTGGACAGAATGGACAATTCGCATCCCATTCTGGAAGCTCGGACTTCTCACTTCCCTCCTTTCCCCAACTGTGAGGGCGTTTAGCCCTTTGGGGGGAGATTATCACCCAACGCTTCGTGCAGGGTTCTTGTCTTAATTCGGGGATTTCCATCATCAAAATGCCTTGGAGAAGGAAACGCCTATTCCAAGTTTATCAAAATCGAAGACAGCACCAGTTATCGCCAATTGCCCATTTATTATAATTCTCCCCCCGATATTGAAGTCCTTTGTATCATATTCTCCAATTATACGAAGTGAGGGGCCTAAAACGAACTCTATACCAGCAAATATGCCGTCCATACCTCCACCAGCTATCCCTATATGCCCTAATGTTTCAAACACTCTCCTCTTTTTCACCTCGAATGCCCCCGTTAGAGTGCGAGAGGCAACCATATATACCGTTGTTTCCACCTCTTTTGTTATATCTATTGCTCCTACGGAGAGGGCAGCTCTTCCTTTGCTCTCAGGAAAGATTTGATATTTTCCCGAGATTATCGTTTCCTTCTCCCCACTCTTCGGCGCTAATTTCAGCACGGTTACCTCCAAGTTGCCGCCCGCACCATAGCTGAAACTATATCTATCAGGGAAAACCTCGTCCAGATCCACACTATAAGCTCCTGCTGACCAGGTGTCAGGGGCAAGGACCTCAGCCGTAGGGGTATAGATAAGCCCCGTGTAGCCGTTAAATGAAGGATGGGAAAAGGCTACACCAACAACAAAGAGAAACAAGACAAGCAAAAGCTTCTTCAAATTTATCACCTCCATTTTAAATTGTGAGGGAGTTTAAAACATAAGTCAAGAAAATTTTTAATTTTTTGGCGTAAAATTATCTATTCAAGATTACCCATGTTTACTCGTTGAGAAGTTTTATAAGTTCCTCTATGGAGCTGAAAAGCCTTGCACCATTTTGCAGAAGAGATTCTATTTTTTTCGCTGCATCACCGTTTGTGAAATCTCTTTCCCTTATATCGTTCCCGGCTATTAATATCTTTTTCCCTTCCTTTTGCGCCATCTCCGCGAGTTCCAAGTTTTTTAAATTGCCTCTCCCAAAGGGCAAGGGCGCTATTATCACCGCCTCAGCTTCCTTAACTAACTCCTTTGCCCTCTCCAACGCCTCATCGGATATGGGAGCGAATGGCGCCTCCTCAACACATTCTATTTCCAATCCCTCTGCTGTCTCATAATCGCTATCCCCTACATTAACAACTCCCAAGCTGAGGGAATATCCTTCGCCAACCAGTCTCTCCATAATCTCCCTCCCACTTCCTCCCCCTGCTATTAGATGAATTCTCTTACCAATTGTAGGACGCCTATGAACTATACTTATATAAGGGCGAGAACTCAGGGGATTGTTCCGCACTATCGCGTAAATGTTGAAAACCCTCTTCATATTTTCCTGCGTTATCACTTCTTTGGGCTCTCCAAAAGCGCACATCTTCCCATCTTTTATTAGAAGTATTTTATCGGAAAAATACGAAGCTAAATTAACATCATGAAGGACACAGATTATAGACAAGCTATTTTCATCCCTCAATTTTTTGAGAAGGAAGAGGATTTCAAGTTGATGCGATAGGTCTAAATGGACGATTGGCTCATCTAAGAGAAGAAGCCGAGGCTGCTGGGCTAATGCTCTTGCGATGAGAACCTTTTGCCTTTCTCCCCCGCTTAACTCTCCCATCTTCCGCTCGGAAAATTCCTTCATCCCCACCAT
>Ga0209225_1001434_pt1 | contig 23556 bp, 20 predicted proteins | sample WasSprMetagenome_FD_184732 | JGI IMG/M metagenome (GOLD analysis project Ga0209225, IMG submission 184732) | Sulfidic aquatic microbial communities from Washburn Spring, Yellowstone National Park, USA - WS (SPAdes) (version 3) | ecosystem: Environmental > Aquatic > Thermal springs > Hot (42-90C)... | reverse complement strand
CTTCCCTTCGATATCTCCTGCAATGCACCGATTGGTTGCTCTATGAGGACTGTGCGCTCAAGCTTCTTTTTCGTAGCGATAAAGAGTTTCTTTTCTAACACAACTTCTCGCTTCCCCTCAAAAATGAAACGTTGATTTGTGAAGTATAGGGTTCCATCATTTTTTTCGCCTGTCATGATTTTTCCTTCTATGGCTAGGACTGGGCTTTCATCCTGCTTAAGTTGGAAGGATGCTTGGGAAAAGAGTTCAACTGTTTTTTCGGCTATTTTTAAGTCTCTGTCTATGGCGTCGATGCTTGATGTTAATTCGTTTATGGGCGCGCTTACCTTGCTTGCTTCGGAAATCGCTCTTGCCTTCAGAGAGGAAGCATCTATGCGAAGGCGCGTTGCCACAGATTGGCAATAGATGATGTTGCCATGGTCCATTTCAACCTGTAGTCTTCTGGCTTCAGATTCCAATATACGAATTTGCGCTGTTAATGGTTGAACATTGTTAAGAAAGGCTTGTTTGAGCAGCGGAGCAGACTCAGCCCACTTTCTAGTTAGCAATTCTATGCTTTTCTCCAAATGTCCCATTGCCGCATACCCGCGTCCACGAACTGTTGCAAGCCTGCTGGGAAGAGAACCCATAGCTCCTTCAATACGCGCCAGCTTACTCTCCACATCACTTATGGCTGCCGAGGCGCCTGAAAGCTCAGACTCGATTGAACGAAGCTGCGAATAGAGAGCATCCCTCTCCCGATTAGTATACGCCATTTTCTAACCTCGAAACTCTACACTGACGTTGAAATCAGTAAGCTTCAAGTATTTAAATAAAAGTTGTGGAATCAAAATGGAGAGCAAGCTACGGCTTCGGAGTAGTAAAATATTTTAATCTATAAGAGTAAACATTAAATGAGGAGGTTTAGATGCCTACAGCCTTTGTGTTGATTAATACAGAGATAGGTTCAGAGAACGACGTACTGAAAGAGTTGAAGAAAGTTGATGGAGTAGATGAGGCTTGCGCCGTTTACGGTGTATACGACATAGTTGCTAGGGTTAAAGCGAGCACCATGGATAAGCTTAAGGAAATCGTAACTTGGCGCATAAGAAGACTTGACAAGGTTAGGTCAACATTAACAATGATAGTTATTGAAGAAGCAACCGGCAAATAATATTCATCCCACCCACTTTTTTAACCTTCACCAAGACTATTCACGCAAAACAGCCAACATCATAGTAGCGAACTCCAAAATAGCAATAGTGGAGAAGATTGTTAAAACAAAATAATCAGCTAGAAAATACGCTATTAAAGCGGCCAATATCGGAAATAATACCATCGCAAATCCTGGGATAATGATTAGAATAAACGTGCTCAGCCTTGCATAAACATTACCTAAAGCGAAATCTCCCTTCCAAAATTTGTTCGCCAAAATTGTAAGCTCCAGCATGCTTGCAGCTGCAACTGAGAATGTGTGGACTGCTCCAAAAGCGAGAATGGAAACAAAATTCTTTTTTAAGAATACTGCTGCAACAAAAAGAACAACCAGAGAAATTGCATATATGACTGTTGTCAGCATAGTTTTGGCAAGTATCAGCGTCCTCTTCTTTAATGGAAGACTCCTTGTGTAGGCGGAGGATACGCCCTCTATGGAAAGCAGAGTTGGCGGAAGCAAAAGAGTCACTAGAGACATCCCAAATAACATTCCTAAAATAGTGCTTAACCCAACTTCGCCGAACGAAAAAGAAAACACTAGGATAGCCGTCTGCAAAGCCGGCAGAAGGAATAAACTTGCGTAAGAAGGCGACCTAGAAGCCATTCTTAAATCTTTGCGGATTATCCCAAACCATGGAGCTTGTGGTCGGATAATTGTATCCTTAACAATTTCTCTCATAGGCGTGATTACACCTCCAACTCCAGTTCCAATTCTCCTGATAAAACTTGTGACAAATTTTAGACAGTAAGCTGCAAGAGTTGAGTATCCAAAAGAAGAGATTATGGAGAGAGTTAAGATAAAATAGTTGATTTCGCTTGGAAAAGAGGCGTAAGACACCAGAAAACCAAAGGAAAAGGGATAAATTAATGCTATGAATTGCAAAGATGAAAGAATCTGGGTCATTGAAGCGAATGTTTGGGCTATTTGCACAGCGAAATTCATCACGAGGTATGCTCCAAATGATGGAAGAATCCAAACAATCAAGAAAATAAATCTTAAAAGTGCCTTCCACTTAGACCTCCCACCTCCACTGAGAATTCTAGAATAGAAGAAGCCAGCTAAACCCATGGTAAGGGCTAAGGCAAAAATTTCCGTAACACCAATGCTGAGGAAAGAGGCTAACCCGCCCAAAAATGACCCGCTGGAAAAGGCGTAAAGGACAGGAAAAACCAGTAGTGCGATAAGAAGCGGTATGTCAAATATTTTTATGAAACAGAGAAAAACTATCCATGAAATGTCATGTTTGGAAAGAGGAAGAGGGCTCAAAACCTCGACTATTTTGGAGGAGACAAGGGATGTTGCAACTTGAAGCCCCATAAAAGCGATTAGAAAAAGCAATACAGCGAGGAAGGCTGTAACGCCACCGACGGTGACCGTTTCCTTGGGAACTTTTGGCAATCCCATCCCGATAGCTGTTGGAAGAAAAATCGTGAAACCAAAAGCAGCTATGAAGATCGTAGTGATGATTTTGCTAATCAAAGTGTTCACCTCAGCGCTTCTAGCGAGACGTCCTATGTCAGCTTCTTTTTGTGGAAGAATCGCACCTGTACGAAGGGAGAAAATCGACTGGAAAGAAACTTCTTTATATGCTGTGCGAGATAACCGCCATAAATCCGCAATCTTCACCGTTTATTGCCCCTCTTCTAAAGCCCTTATTATTTCTTGCATATCTTTTTCCTGTTCAGTTACCTTAAGGAAAATATCTTCCAAAGAACCCTCAGCGCTCTTAACAAGTTTGCGAAGACCTTCAACGGTACCCTCACCCACCAGTCGACCTTTATTTATTATTCCAACTCTTGTGCACAACTTCTCCGCAACTTCCATTATATGCGTTGAAAATATGACGGCGCCACCCTTTTTGGCATGGAACGTTATTAACTCCTTTAGTATTTTTGATGAGCGAGCGTCCAAGCCTATTAGTGGTTCATCTAAAATCAGAAGTTTAGGCTCATGTAACAATGCTGCCGTTATAGCTACTTTTTGCTTGTTTCCTCTGGATAAAGCCGCGATCGGAGTGTCGAAATACTGCTTAACATCTAAGGCGCAAGCCAACCTTTCAAGCCTAAAGTTGACAACATCCGCTTCCAAACGTCTCACCGACGCTATAAACTCGAAAAACTCCCTTGGAGTAAGCGAATCAAACAAGACAACTTCCTCGGGAACATAGCCAATTTGACTCTTCACAGCGACCTCATCCGAAAGCGGCATTCCATAAACTTGAATCTTGCCGGAGCGCGGTTGCAAAACGCCAATCAAAGCCTTTATAGTGCTGGTTTTGCCAGCTCCGTTTGGTCCCAGCAAACCATAAACTTCACCTGGATGAACAGTGAAGGATAGGTTATCCACAGCTACGAAGGAGCCGTAAGCAACTACAAGCCCTTCAACCGTCACGGCTGCTTGTTGCACCACTAAAGTTCCTCCCCAAAGGTTTAACTGATTCTTACATTAATTAGATTCTGAAATAAATTTATTTCAAATTCTCATTATAGGCTGGTGGTTATAAACTGTGAGGAATCAGCGGGCAAAGGAGAAAATGCTACCAAAATGGCTACTAAAACAATGCATATAGGATTTGATGACACAGATTCAACGCGGAAGGGATGCACAACATACATCGCCGCTCTTCTAGTCGAAAAACTGCAACAGCTCAGAGTAGAATTCATTGACTACCCAAATTTGATTAGACTAAATCCCAATGTGCCGTGGAAAACCAGAGGAAACGGCGCATTATGCCTAAGAATAAAGTACAACGAAGATATTGAAGAAAAAATTAAGGACGCAGTCATAAGCACCGTGGAAGAAAATGCTGACCTAGATTTTAAGGGAACTGAACCAGGCATAGTCTTTTTCAAAAAGGCAAAAATTCCAAAAGAAGTCAAAATCTTCTCTAAAAAAGCCATAACTGGCATTGTAAGCCTAAAATATGCCGTAAAACTTGTAAGGCAATTTAAGGCTGAAGCCTTGGGCTTCAAAAATTGTAGAGGAATAATTGGCGGTTTGGCGGCTGTTGGCGAAACCCTCCAGGGCGACCACACATATGAGATTCTTGTTTATCGCGCTCCAGAGAACTACGGCTTAAAGAGGATGGTTGATGAAACTTCCATATTCGAAATGGATGAGGCAACGCAACCCTACACCTTCAACAATGTAGACTGGGAGAAGAAAAGGGTGATTATTACACCGCGGGGTCCAGACCCGATTCTCTTCGGCATTAGAGGTGAGACGCCTGAAATTGTCAAGAAGGCGTTTAGCATGGTTAAGCCCTTGGAGCCGATAGAAAGATGGGTTATATTCCGCACGAATCAGGGAACTGACGCTCACCTAAAGCGCATTGACAAGCTTAACAAAATAAAGCCTTACCGACCTGTTATTGCGAGAGGTTTTGTGGATTCTGAACCAAAAATCGTTCCGAGGAGGCATGTGGTTTTTTCGATTAAGGATGAAAGTGGTCATGTTGACTGTGCAGCTTACGAGCCTACTGGTGTTCTTCGCAAGGTTGCAAGCAAATTGATTGTCGGGGATTATGTTGAGGTTTATGGTGGTGTTCGGAAACCTTCACGGGAGAATCCCTTAACAATAAACCTTGAGAAAATTCGCTTGTTAAAACTTGCGCCAAAACTCGTTTATCAGAATCCGCTTTGTCCCAAATGCGGTAAGAGGCTGAAGTCTATGGGGAAAGGTAAGGGTTTTAGATGTGAAAAATGTGGCTTAAAGTACAGTGAACTTGAAAAGGTTGAGGTTAAAATTAAACGTGAGATAAAAAAGGGGCTCTACATAACTTCGCCCCGCTCCCAAAGGCATCTAACTAAGCCATGTAGGCGTTACGGCTTGGAGAAGCAGCGGGCAAAGGTTAACGGCTTAATTGATGAGTGGCATTCCCCCTAGGTTTTTCCCTCGCTGACCTTGAAGATTTCACAGAGCATTTGGTAAAGCTCCTCGCCACCCTCCACTTTTGAAAACAGGTCTCTCTCAGCCCGCAGCAAACGTCCCATGGTTTGATACGTCCTTCGCCATTCCAGCTCCCTCCACATCATACGGTAATGTTTCTGTTCAATCCAAGCTCTGAAAATCAAAACAACAAACATGCCTAGGGTGACCGCGAGATTCAGTATGTATATGTCTATTAAGTCCGTGGAGTTTCACCCCCTTCAGTTACTTTTGCTAGTTAATAGGATGCGAAATAGATTTAAATCAAACTTTTGATAGCAGTACTAAAAGAGAGGTTCGCTTGAGTGAAATAATTCCGTCCATCATATACCAGCTTGGATTAGGTGGAATAGGCGGCTTTATAGTCGGTTTTACAATTAAGAAAATAAGTAAGCTCATTGTCATATTGATAGGTTTGTTCATAATTGTGCTTCTCTATATGGGAGCCAGCGGAATAATAAGTATAAACTACGAAAGACTATGGAGCTCCTTAGCTGGTTTGCTAAATCTTGCTGGTGAAGCGGCTGGATGGTTGATTGGTCTGATATCTCTAATTCCTTTCTTCGGAAGTTTCTTCGCCGGATTCTTACTAGGCTTTAAACTTGGTTAATTAGATTCTCAAATGTCCTGCTACTACAAAGCTTTAGGTTGGCTCATTTCAGCACAAAATAATAATAGTAGTGTAGCTAACCAATTAATGGCTGGGTACTAGATGGGAGAACAACCGCAAGGTTCTCTTATACCTAAATATTTTTTGCATGGAATTTTATTTTCCATACTATTTCTTGGTCTAGCTTTTTTCTGGGCGCTTATTCTTGCGGCACTAGTGGCTATAGGGCTTTTCATAGGGCTTATAATAGGGCTTTTGGTTCTTTTCTTAATCATAGGTGGACTTAACGTTGCCTTAACCGACTTTGTTTGGCAGATTCCAATAAAGTCTGACTGGAAGAGCTTGTTAGCTCATGGGTTTGTCTTATTCATGGCATTGCTAGTTGTATCCGTTCCATCGATTATAATAAGACTCGCAATACCAAGTATAGTCACCACGATAGTTCTGTTCATAGTCTACTGCTTCATCGACGGGTTCGTGGCTAAGAACATAGCTGGCTACTGGGAAGAAGAAGATGAAGAAGATTTTTAAGAGCCACAAATGATTTAAATGTTTGTGCCTTCGTTAATCCTTTGAAATCCAAATTACGACTCGCCGGAGCTGTTTAGGTAATTGAAAAAGAGATTTCCAGCAGAGGAATATAGCCTACCATTCTTCAGAGAGACAAGCTACGTTAGGAAGCTTTGTCCCAAATGCGGAGAATATTTCTGGACGCAGAATCCAGACCAAGAAACTTGTGGAGAGGCAACCTCGGAAGGCTGCGCTTATTACACTTTCATAAATAATCCGCCGACAAGGAAAAGCTACACCTTCTCTGAAATGCGCGAGGCTTTCCTTTCGTTTTTTGAAAAGCGTGGACATGCACGAATAAAGCCTTACCCGGTTGTGGCTAGGTGGCGGGACGACATTTACCTAACTCACGCGAGCATAATTGACTTTCAACCATATGTGACTGAGGGTATAGCGCCGCCTCCAGCAAACCCCCTCGTGGTTTCTCAACCATGCATCCGCCTTGTTGATATAGCAAACACTGGACCAACCTTTGGAAGACATTTAACAATTTTTGAGATGGGCGGAGCCCACGCCTTCAATTATCCAGACAAGGAAGTCTATTGGAAAGACCAAACAGTTCGGTATCACCACCAGTGGGTTACAGAAGATTTAGGCGTGAAATCTGAAGAAATAGTTTACAAAGAAGATGTTTGGGTCGGCGGCGGAAACGCTGGTCCAGACGTTGAATGTATCATCAGGGGGCTTGAAGTCGCAACCTTAGTTTTTATGCAGTATAAAGTTGTTAACGGCGAATTTGTCAAGTTGCCCATAAGAACTGTTGACACTGGTTACGGAATAGACCGCTATGCATGGCTTTCTCAAGGCGCGCCAAGCTGTTTTCACACGGTTTACGGCAGTTTACTGGACAAAATCTTCAAGATGGCTGGAATAAAAGTTGACGAGAAATTGTTGGCTGAAACAGCCAAATTCTCTGGTTTGGTGAGTTTAGATAAAACGGCGAGTAGACTTGAAGCTAGAAAGCGAATGGCGGAGCTTGTAGGCGTGGATATTGATTATTTGGACAAGCATCTTACGCCAATTGAAAACGCCTTCGCGGTGGCAGACCACACTAAATGTTTAAGCTTCATCCTTTCTGAAGGCGTTGTTCCTTCAAACATTCAGGAAGGGTATTTAGCGCGATTACTTTTCCGTAGAATCTACCGCCTACTGAAGATGCTGGATATAACCGATAGGCTTTATGACATAATAGACATGCAAATTGGGCTTTGGTCAATTGATTACCCGCATCTTAAGGAAATGCAAAACGAAATAATGGAAATGCTCAAGGTAGAAGAGGAAAAGTTTGAGGAAACAATCAAAAGAGGCGAAGGACTCGTAAAAAGAATTTCTGGCGAACTTAAAACGAAAAAAGTCAAAGAAATTCCTATTGAGACTTTGACGGAGCTTTATGATTCTCATGGGCTTCCGCCAGAAATCGTTAAGCAGATAGCAGAAAACGAAGGGTTAAATGTTGAAGTTCCAGAAAATTTCTATGCACTGATTGCTCAAAGGCACATGCAAGCCTCTAAACCATTAGAGGAAGAAGAAACTAAAGCAGAGGGATGGCTTGAAAACGCTGTTGCCAACCTTCCAGAAACTGAGCTGCTTTATTACAAAGACCAGTACATGAGGGAGTTTGAGGCAACGATTCTTAAAGTGGTGGATGACGAATACGTTGTTTTAGACAAGACATGTTTTTATCCGGAGGGTGGTGGACAGCCAGCAGACAGTGGATATCTCGCGTTTGATGACGGTAAAGCCATGGTTGTTGACGTTAAAAAAATTGGTAAAGTCATAGTTCACAAGATAACGGGAAAAGCTCCGAAGGAAGGCAGCGAGATTAAGGGCTTTATTGATTGGGATAAACGCTATAGCCTCATGAAAAGCCACACGGCTACGCATGTTGTTAATGGAGCTGCACGGCGTGTTTTGGGGCAGCATGTTTGGCAGTTTGGAACCCAAAAAGGCATTGAAAGTTCTAGGCTTGACATTTCCCACTATCGCAGACTAACGCCGGAAGAAGTTCACAAGATAGAGACGTTGGCGAACCAAGCTGTTTTGCAGAACATTCCGGTTGAAACTCTTTGGATGCCTAGAAGCGAAGCCGAAAGTCTATACGGTTTTAGGCTTTATCAAGGCGGGGCAGTTCCGGGCAAAGAAATCCGCGTGGTAAAAATTGGAGATTGGGATGTTGAGGCTTGCGGCGGAACCCACTTGAAAAACACTGGCGAAATCGGCTTTATAAAAATAACTCACACAGAAAGAGTTCAAGACGGGGTGGAAAGACTTGTTTATTCCATTGGGATTCCAGCCCTAAAGGCTGTGCAACAAAACGAGAAGCTTCTCTGGAAACTTGCAGAAATCCTTAACGCTCCATTGGAAAAACTGGACAAAACAGCGGAGAAACTTGTCAACGAACTGAAAGAGGCAAAAGCGGAAAAAAGGAAGCTAATTAAAGAAATAGCAAAAAGGGAAAGCGTCAGCGTAGACACAAAAGTAGAAATAGAAATTGTCCGCGAAATAGACGGCATTAAGCTTGTAATGCGTGATTTTAAGGAAGACATTGATGTTGACCGCATGGTGCAGACCGCAAATGAAATAATTAAAAAAGATGAGGCAACAGTCACAATATTTTATGGCTCAGATGGCAAAACTGCGCGAATAATGGTTATGGCTGGGAAAAAAGCATTGGAAAAAGGCGTGAACGCAGGCGAAATTGTAAGGCAAGCGTCAGCATTTCTAGGCGGCGGCGGAGGCGGAAGACCAAACTTTGCTCAAGGCGGAGGAACAAAAATCGACAAACTGCAAGAGGCAATTAGAAAAGCAGAAGAAACCTTAAAGAAACAATTAAAACTATAGTTTCACAAGAGCCTTTTCGTAATCAACAACCACGTACTTTTTGCCCTTTTTTACTACTTTGTGTCCTTCTCTTTCCAGAAGTATCTTTTGGGCTTCTGCTCCGCCCGGATACTTTTCGTTTATTACTCCACCAGTTTTAAGCGTACGCCAGTACGGTGTACTGTTCTTTTCGCCTTTCTTTTTCCGTTCTTCTGCGGCGTGGGCGGCAATCCAAGCGAAAATCCCGGTGGTTATTGGGCATCCGATTGTTGCCTTATGCTTTTTGGCTAGCGTAGCGCGAATTTCGTTGATGGTTGTAAGTTTTCCTTCGGGCACTTTCTTCATGATTTCATCAACCTCGATAGGCGCTGGAATTACGACGGTGCCTGAACCCCATCTTTTGCTCATTTTTTCGGTGATTCTCTCAACTTTCGGCAAGTCCTTACTGTCTTTCAGTTTTTCAGACCAACTTTTTTGCTTTGGCATAAAAGTGTCCTCAGACAGAGATTTCTGAAGTTCTTAATAACGCTTGTTAAGATACGCGAAGATTTAGTAAAAGATTAATGCGTCTTTGCATAGATTAACTAACGGTGCTGAATATGAGGGATATAGTTCTCTGTTCGTGAAAACAAAACCTTTAATACTTCTCAAGCTAGTTCAAAGACTTTTATGGAAATTTTGAAAGAAATAGAGGAAAAATGGCAGAAGCGCTGGGAAGAGGCAAAAATTTTCGAGGCGAACCCAGACCCGTCGAAGCCAAAGTTCTTTATAACTGTTGCTTATCCATACCCAAACTCTCCGCAGCATATAGGGCACGCGAGAACTTACACTTTGGCAGATGTTTACGCCAGATATATGCGAATGCGCGGCTACAATGTGCTTTTGCCTATGGCTTTCCACTACACTGGAACACCAGTTCTAGCCATGTCTAGGCGCCTCGCGGAAAATGATGAAGAACTAATCAGAGACTTCACGAAAGTCTACAAAGTCCCAAAGGAGAAGCTTAAAGACTTGACAGACCCGCTTGCCATGGCTCGCTATTTCCACGAAGAAATCAAGGAAGGAATGAAGCGAATAGGCTACTCCATAGATTGGAGACGTGAATTCACGACAATAGACCCTCAATACAACCGCTTCATAGAATGGCAGTTCCACAAACTTCGACAAGCTGGATACATAAAACGCGGAAGCCACCCAGTAGGCTGGTGCCCAAAATGTGGAAACCCTGTAGGGCAGCATGACACGGTGGGCGATGTTGAACCGGAAATAGGCGAGTTCACGCTAATAAAGTTCAAACTTGGAGGGTGGGTTCTTCCAACAGCTACACTGCGTCCAGAAACAGTCTTCGGCGTGACAAACATATGGCTGAACCCGAAAGCCAAATACGTAAAAGCCATAGTTGACGGCGAGAAATGGATAGTAAGCCAAGAGTGCGCGGAAAAACTGGCATATCAAAACCGAAAAGTCACAATATTGGAAAGCTTTGAAGGAAAGGGGCTAATAGGAAAAAAAGCTGAAAACCCCGTTACAAAAAATGAAATTTTAATTCTTCCAGCAGACTTCGTTGACCCCAAAAACGCAACAGGCGTGGTAATGTCCGTGCCTGGACATGCTCCATATGATTATGTCGCATTAGAAAACATCAAAAGAGACTTGCCAAAACTGAAAGAGTACGGGCTAACCGCAGAAATCGTAAACTCCATAAAGCCCATTTCCCTGATTGAAGTCCCCTCTTATTCAGAAATTCCAGCAGGCGATGTAGTTGAAAGAATGGGCATACGAGAACAAACAGACCCAAAACTTGAAGAAGCTACAAAAGAAATCTACAGACATGAATTCCACAATGGCAAGATGAAACAAATCACCGGGAAATATTCTGGGCTGCCAGTGGCTGAAGCGAAAGAAAAAGTAAAACAAGACCTATTAGCCGAAGGCAAAGTCACAGTAATGTATGAGCTCCTAAATAGGCCGGTTCAGTGCCGTTGCGGAACAGAATGCATCGTAAAAATTTTTGAAGACCAGTGGTTCATAGACTACGGAAACCCGGAATGGAAAGCGTTAGCCCACAAGTGCCTAGAAAAAATGAAAATATTACCAGAAGAACTCCGCGCAGAGTACAAATATGTAATAGACTGGCTCCATGAAAAAGCATGTGCGAGAAAATCGGGCTTAGGGACGAGGCTACCATGGGACCCGGAATGGGTTATTGAATCCCTTTCAGACTCAACAATTTACATGGTTTACTACACGATAGCGAGACTTATAAAAGAACACAGAATCAAACCGGACCAGCTAACAGACGATGTTTTTGATTATGTTTTCCTAGGAATTGGAAATGCCAAAGAAGTCGCGGAAAAAGCGAAGTTGGACATGGAAGTTTTAGAGAGGATGCGCCAAGAATTCCTATACTTTTACCCGCTTGATAGCAGACACTCAGCCCACGAACTAATCCCAAATCACTTAACCTTCATGATATTCAACCACACAGCCATATTCCCAGAAAACCACTGGCCACGCCAAATAGTGACAAACGGACACGTGACTATGGAAGGCGCAAAAATGAGCAAATCCTTCGGAAACATAATACCGCTAAGAGAAGGCCTCACCATGTTCGGAGCAGACCCTATAAGACTAGGTGTTTTGGCAACAGCTGAACTGCTGCAGGACGCTGACTTCAGTCCGTCAGTTGCGAAATCAATGCGGGACAAGCTTGAGCGCCTTTACAAACTTGTCTCGGAAGCGGCTAAAAAACCGAAAACCGAGGCGGAAAAAACGTTAACAACAATAGACAAGTGGATGCTCAGCAGGCTGCAAGAACACATTGGGAAGGCAACGGAAGCCATGGAAAAGTTAGCCGTCCGAAAAGCCATTCACAGCATCCTATTTGAATTAGACCAAGACATTCAATGGTACCAAAAACGTGTAAAAGCTGCTCAGGAAAGCGCGGCGTCACGCATACTAAACGAGACATTAAACGCCCAAATACGGATGCTGACACCCTTCGCACCCCACATATGCGAAGAACTATGGGAGATTATGGGTGGGCAAGGCTTCGTTTCGCTAAGCACATGGCCAACACCAGACGGAACAAAAGTGGATGTTAAAGCAGAAGAAAATGAAACATTGATTATGAGCCTATTAGAGGACACACTAAACATAGTTAAGGCGACAAACATAAAACCGAAAAAAATATGCTACTATACGGCTTCTCCATGGAAGCAGAAAACCTACATAAAAATAATTGAAAAATCCATTTCGTCAGAGGCTCTCCAAAGCAGCATAATAAGGGAATTACTCCAAGACCCGGAATTAAAAGCCAAAGCTAAGGAAGTTGCGGAATTCGCAAACAAAGTTGTGGAAGAAGTAAAACGCATACCCGAGGAGAGGAAACAGAAACTATTGAAAATCGGAGTCTTCGACGAAAATCAAGCCATAAAAGATGCAAAAGAATTTTTAGGGCGCGAATTGAATGCCGAAATCCAAGTTTACCGCGAGGAAGACCCGCAACGCTATGACCCGAAAAACAGAGCCAAAGCAGCTAAACCATACCGTCCAGCCATCTACATTGAATAAAAGCTGAAGTTTACCCCTAATTTTCCACAACCTATACAGTTCCAAAGAGATAAAACTATATCCAGCACTTCTTTATGAAATCCTTAATGGAGGGTCCGTGGCGCAGCTTGGATGGGCTTAGGCTTCCAAAAAGCGCGTCGGCCTTCTAAGCCGGAGATCCTGGGTTCAAATCCCAGCGGACCCGCCACATTATTTTCGATTTTTAACAATTGTTTGTATTGTCACATTTGATAGTTTAAATGTGCACGATGCGAGAGGTTATTAGTCATGAAGAGCACTAGCAATTAAGAGGTGGGGGTGATGGAATATGAGCAGAGAACAGGATTCCCGTAGAAAAGCTAAGGAGAGCGCTCGGCGTGATAGAGCGAGGGGGCATCAAATTAGAAGAGCTCGTGGGGGAAAGAAACAGAAGAGAAGGTAAATTACTTCTTGGAAACATTCACCAGGAAATTCAATAAAATTAATTTGTTGATTTTCAATTACTATTATGAGCAGGCTTCAATTTGAAAAAACTCGTTGGCGTTATAAAAGTTGCTTATAAAATAATCCAAATAGAATATTTTAAGAAAAAATTACCAATATTTGGTTCCGCAGACATTACGAATTCTTGCAATTTGAAATGTAAGCATTGTTATTGGTGGCTGAATAGGACGGCGCATGAAGAATTAAGTGCAGATGAATGGAGAAACATTGTGAGGGAAAGATTCATAAAAAATGATGTAATGTCTATTAGTTTGACAGGTGGCGAACCACTTCTTAGACCAGACGTTATTGAGGCTATTCTCAGCGAGATGAAATGGAGATATGTTACTATCGTGACAAATGGAACATTGCCATTGGTCGATTTTGGTGTGGGCTATTTTATTTCAATAGATGGAACAGAAAAAATTCACGATGCGATTAGGGGGGCGAAAATATACAGGAAGGTGAAGCGAAATGTTCTTGACCATCCAGAAGTAGGTGTTGTCATTAACATGACGATAAACAGTTTAAACTATAAATGCGTTGAGGAAGTTGTTAATGAATGGTATAGTTTCGCCCGAGCTGTCACATTTCAATTTCATACACCTTTCTCTTACAATGATAGTTTATGGTTGCCTTATGGAAAACTCAGAAATGAGACTATAGACAAGTTACTAAAAATTAAAGAAAAATATCCGGATTTTATTGCTAACACATCGAAACAACTAAACCTATTTAGAGATGGAAAATGGGCTGCAAATTGTCCCAGCTGGTTTTTCATAAATTTGGACAGCAGTGGCAAAATGAAACAACCATGTGTTATATCTAACACAGACGAGAATGGAATCAAACCCATATGCGAAAGATGTGGAATAGCCTGTTATGCGGGAGCGTACTCCGGATTATTCCTATCCGACATCGAATGGCTCAGAATGTTTAAAGTTGCAAAAAGAATGGCACCTTTTAAGAATATGAAAGCTAGGAATTTAAACGTTAATTAATGGCGTTTGGTGCAGAGGTTGCGTTTGAATTTACTCAAATCTGCTACTTCTATAAGCCTAATGCCAAGTTATATTTGTTTGCGAGAGGAAATTTTAAATCTGCAATGCAATAATAAATGAAAATGCTTTAATGTTTGACTTGTAGGTGTATAAGGGATCGTTATGAGCACTCATGCAGAGGATTTAAAACTTCGGCTAATGACAATTGAACTGCTTAGAACTGCGAAGTATAAGAGAAACATCACGTACCGTGAGCTAGCATCCAAAACAGGCTTGCCGGTCACCGTATTGAGCAGATATGCTAAGGGGCATGTTTTGCCAAACACTGCCAGGGCGAAGCAGCTTTGGAAGGTTTTATCGAAGATTGTTGGTTTAGAGGCGGAGCTTCGTAGCAGAATAAAGTTTGATGAAGATGGGTATTTCGATAACACTGAGATTATTGGCGATTTTAACGTTCTTCAGCAAGCGGCCAACCACGCCCTGGCGAACTTCGCTGGAAAACGTGTAACGAAAGTTCTGTCGGCGGCTGTTGACGGAATTCCGTTGGCTACTATGGTCGCTAACGCCCTTGGAGTGAACCTTGTAATTGCCAAGAAGAGCAAAGAGGTTGGTGTTAAGGCATTTCTGGAAGAGACTTATGTTTTGGGGAGGGATTCAGGGGTGACTGTGACACTTTATGTCCCGAAGGATGCCATCAAAAAGAGGGACAGCGTGCTGATAGTTGATGACATGATTAAAACTGGGGAGACACAAGCCGCTATGGTTAATTTGGTTAGAAAAGCGAAGGCTGAAATCTCCGGGATATTCTCGCTTATAGCTGTTGGAGACGAGTGGAAGAAGAAGTTGAAAATTGCCGGGGAATGCCCAATAGAGGTTATTACCTACATTAAGACACCCCACGAATCAAGCACTCAGCCTTAATAGGGCAGACAGCACATCTTCTCTTTCTGCAGAGGTCTTTTCCAAGCCTAAGAAGGGCTGTCTCAAAATTCGCGAAAGATTTCCCTTCAACTTTGTTTTTAAGCCAGAAGCGCTTCAACTGTGCTAAAGCATCTTCGCCCGTTTCCTTTACTATTCCAAGGTTTTTAGCGGCAAGAACCACTAGGCTTGTTGGGGCTGGGTCTGCCTTACCCCAAACATCACGCATTTCTCTTAGAAAAATGCTTATAGTTACGTCGCCTATGCCTTTCCCTAAATCCTCAAGTTTCCTTTCTAAATCGCGCGAGTCTAACGCTTCTTTATGAATACGGCAAAGGCTCCCACCATAATTTTTGATTAGATTTTGCATGACTTCTAAGAGTTTATCAGCGGTTTTAAAATCATAACGAGTGTAGCTGCCTTCATCTAAAATTCTGACAAGTCCGTCCCATCCAGTTTCGATTATTCGCCTTGGGCTTAAGACGTTATACCTTTTGAAGCAGTTGTAGGTTTTAATGACTGAAGTCTCTGTTATTGGCGCCCCGAAAAGCACGGATGCCAAAAACCATTTGAAAACCTCCTCATCTTTCCCTTCTGAAAGGTCTATTTCTAGGATTTCGGGATATCGGTGTCCAAAGTTTTCAATAAGTGTTATCAAACTTTTGCGTTTCATGTTCTTCGCCTTGCTTTAACAAAATTTTATACTGTTTAATGCATAAACGGTTTACTGGTTAGGTGTCATGCAAACGCGAACAATAGAGTGGCGAAATGGAAAAGTCGTAACAATAGACCAGACGAGGCTTCCACACGAAACCGTTTTCTTGGAACTCAAGACTTGCGAAGAGGTGGCTGAAGCCATTGAAAACATGAAAATAAGAGGCGCTCCCTTGCTAGGAGCCGCTGCAGCCTTCGCATTGGCTTTAACCGCTTACAATTCAAGAGCAAAAACTGTTGAGAAACTAATTAGGGAAATGGAAAAAGCGGCGGAAACTCTCAAAAAGACACGACCAACGGCTTTTAACCTCTTCTGGGCTATAGACAGAATTCTTGAAAAAGCAAAAACTTTTGAGGGAAACGCTGAGAATTTGGCGACTTTTGTTGTCAAGGAGGCGCAAAAAATAGCCGACGAGGATGTTGAAGCGAATCGCTTGATTGGTAAGCATGGTGCCAACCTCATAATGGACGGTGACGTCATCTTAACGCATTGCAATGCTGGAGCCTTGGCGACTGTGGGTTATGGCACAGCCTTAGGCGTAATAAGAGCCGCTTGGGAACAGGGAAAACATATCCGGGTTATAGCCACCGAAACCCGCCCAAAACTGCAGGGAGCAAGACTTACAACATACGAGCTTAAAAGCGATGGCATTCCAGTCACTTTGATTACCGACAACATGGTTGGCTATGTAATGCGCAAACAACTGGTTAAAAAAGTCGTGGTTGGCGCTGACAGAATAGTTAAGGACGCTGTCATCAACAAAATCGGAACATTCACCATCGCAGTTTTAGCCAGAGAACACAACATACCGTTTTATGTTGCAGCTCCAAAGTCCACATTTGACTTAACACACACATCTTCAGATGTTATCATTGAAGAAAGAAGCCCTGAAGAAGTCACCCATATATGTTCAAAGCGGATTGCAGTTGAAGGTATAGATGTCCTTAATCCAGCTTTTGACATAACTCCTCTGGAATATGTGACGGCTATTATCTGTGAAAGTGGAATCTTATATAAGGAGGACTTTGGCAAGTTTAGAACCAGCTGCACATAAGAAAACTTATGTCAATGGAGGCGTTGCATGAGTAAGGATAAAAACAAAGAACAAGCTAGACCGGAAGTGAAAATTAAAGGCTTTGTTACGAATAAAGGTGTTAAAATTTCCGAAAAAGGGAGCATAGAAGAATTTTCTTCTAGAGGTTATGGCGTAAAAGAAAACAATGAACTATTACTCATATTTTATGAGGCTCTTTACCTCATGGACAAGGGAATATTAGAGGTTGAAGATGGAAGAGGAGATAAAGTGGATTTCCGAAAACTTCTGCAACGCTATGAAAGCATGGATGAAAATGCTTGGGCTAAATACTTGACTTATCGCGACCTAAGAAATCGCGGATACGTTGTCAGGGAAGGCTTTGGCTTAGGCGTGGACTTCAGAGTTTATGACAGAGGCGAATATTGCAAGGACGCTGCAAAATACTTGATTTTAAGCGTTCAAGAAGGAAAACCAATTTCATTGGAAGATTTGACAAACGCTCTCAAGAATTGTCAAAGCTTGAAAAAGGAGCTTATCTTGGCTGTTATGAACCGCAGGGGGGAAACTGTTTACTATTCGGTTTCGCAGTTAACGTTAAAGTGATGTGGGGAAAAACGGATGAAAGCCTTTAAGCCGGTTCGTGGAATGCGGGATTTCCTAGCAGAAGAAACAAGCCTAATGAGGTTCATTGAAGGTAAAGCGAGGAAGATAGCCAAAATTTACGGCTATAAAGAAGTTATAACGCCCGTCGTTGAATCATATGAGCTTTTGGCGGCGAAAATCGGCGAGGAAATGCGGTCGCGAATGTTCGTGTTCAAAGACCTCGGCGGAAGAGACGTTGCTCTACGACCCGAATTCACAGCGTCCGTTGCAAGACTCATCGCAACAACCCTTAGAACAGAACCCAGACCTCTTAGAATTTTTTCGTTTGGAAGCGTCTACCGTTACGATGAGCCGCAGAAAGGCCGGTATAGAGAGTTTTGGCAGTCAAACTATGAGTTGATGGGCTCGAACATGCCTGAGGCTGATGTTGAAATTTTAATGTTAACCAACAGCCTAATGGAGTCTGTGGGACTGAAAAATTATGTCTTCAAAATAGGGCACATTGGAGTTTTGAGGGGGATATTCAACCAAGAAGGTCTAGGAGAGAAAACGCAAAACGCGATTATGCAACTGATGGACAAGAAACAGTACGAGGAAGCACTGAAAATTGTTGAGGACGCTGGCGCATCGAAGAAGTGCATCAGCACGATTCAAGAACTTGTGAAGTTGAAAGGCAGAGAAGTTTTCACTATAGCAGAAAAATTGAGAAAGCTTGTAGAGGGGTACGAAAAAGCTGTTGAAGCCGTGAAAAACTTCTACGAGATTTTAAGGCTAATCAGAGAAAGCGGATGTAAAATGGATGTGATCGTTGATGCTGGTTTTGCAAGGGGGCTTGAATACTATACAGGAATTATTTTTGAGGTGTATGTACCCGAGTTCGACATAGCCCTAGGCGGAGGCGGAAGATACGACCACCTCATCGAATTATTTGGAGGAGAACCAACACCGGCTGTGGGTGTCGCCCATGGAATAGACAGAATAATGTTGGCTATGCAAATGCAAAAGGCTACTGTCGAAAGGACAGAGAGGGCTGTCATGGTGATACCCGTTGAAGAGGGACTGAAAGGCGAGGCCTTGAAAATTTCGCAGATGCTTAGAACTGCTGATATACCAGTTGAGGTTGAGGTTATGGGGCGCAAGGTAACCAAGGCTTTGGAAGACGCCGATAGAAGAAAAATGGAGTATGCAATAATAGTTGGAGGAAAAGAGCTAAAGGAAGGAGCTGTTGTTCTTCGGAACTTAAAACGAAGGGAACAAAAGACTGTGAAGCTTGAAGAAATAGTAAATGAGTTAAAAGGACACGGTGACTAGGATTCTCGCTTTTCTCTTCTTAAAAAGTCTCCTATGTCAAAGATGTTTTTTACGTAAACTCCAACCCCTTTGTCATCGAGGTTTCGTGTGATTTCGCCGAATCCTAGGCACTCTCCGCGTATGTTCAAGACTAATGTGAAGCTTCCTTTTCTTCTAGAACCACTCGCCTTTATTATTCCCTGCCTAAAAATGTCTCTTCCACATATAAAAAGCCACTCAGTTTTTCTATCAACTACTATTTTGTTCGCCGCCTTTTCTACAATCATCTTCAACAAGCTTATGCTTGGGAAAAATCTCCCGTTTTTAGTTTCTCCGAGATAAATTCCAGCATAAAAGAAGCCCCTTCTGGTGAAATCTTTTAGTTTCTCATTTAAGAGAAAGTATCTGTTTCCTTTCTTAACCACCAGATTTTCGTCAAGTCTTAGTTCTGCATTAAACTGACTTACAAAATCCATTAGCGGCCTTATCATCCTAATCACGTTTCTTTTTAAGTTTGCATACGAAAAATCCTTGGGTTTGGCCGGGCCATATTCTTCTGCAGTTTTCCACAGAACTGTCAAGTTGTTTTCCGAAAATTCTTGTGGGTGCTTTTTCCCCGTAACAGTTAATTTTTTCAGTTTTGAGGTTTAGACTTTTTATCGCCCAGTCTATGTTGAATTCGTTCTCTTCCGGCTCTAAGGAGCATGTTGCATAAACAATTTCTCCATCATCCTTTAGGACTTTAACTGCTTCCGCCAATATTTCCCTTTGAAGCGCCGCGTTCCGCTTCACATCCATAATTGTTCTTCTACTGAACCATCTCTCGTCCGTCGCGAAGTTACCGGAACATGGGACATCGAGGAGGATTCTATCAAACTTAATTTTAAGCTGCGAAACTTTTCGGGCATCCAAACAATAAACCACTGTGTTTTTGACGCCACACCGCTCAAGTTGATTTGATAAAGCTGCTAACCTTTCCCTTTTAACGTCTAAAGCAACTATTACGCCAGAGTTTCCCATCAAGTCAGCCAGTTGGACTGTTTTCCCTCCGGGCGCCGCGCATGCATCCAACACAATTTTATCCTCTAGCTCTGAAAATAGCGTTGCCGGAATTTGGGCAGCGGCCTCCTGAACTGAATACAAGCCTAAAAGATACTCTGTTGTGGACCCTACGGAAAATTCTGATTCACAAACCCAATAGGCATGTTTAAGGAAGGAAATTTTTTCAAGCACAACCTTCAAAGACTTCAACCTATCTACGACGTCTGCTTCTCGAGCGTTCATGGAATTTATTCTTATGGCTTGTTTAGGTTTAACATCCCTAAATTCCCAGCCCAACCCAGCATAGCGTCTTATGAAAAATTTCTTACCCGACATCAAACTTCAAATTGCTTGTTTTCTCATAAAAACTTGGCGCCATTGCGAAGTTGACCGCGGCAACAAAAAGTTAATAGGTTGCCATTTTTACATCCATGTAGCCTACATTTCAAGAGCGAAGCTGAAAATGTTTCAACAATCTAAGAATGGTGCTCTCTGGAAGACAGCAGTTCACAATGAGCGTTTTGTTAGCGGAGGGTCTGCTTAGCCATGGGACGTTATAGACAAATTGAAGAAATAGTCAAGCTGATGAATAATCCGGAAGTTATAAGGAACACAAGCATCATAGCCCACGTAGACCATGGAAAAACAACCCTTTCCGACAGCCTCTTAGCTGCCGCTGGGATAATCAGCGAACAGGTTGCAGGACAAAAACTCTTCCTTGATTCTTGGGAGCTTGAACAGAAGAGGCAGATGACAGTCTTCGCCTCAAACATAAGCTTAGCCCACGTATACAAGGGAACAGAATACCTCATAAACCTCATAGACACGCCTGGCCACATAGACTTCAGCGGAGCAGTAACAAGAAGCCTACGTGCAGTTGACGGCGCACTAGTGGTCGTAGACGCCGTAGAAGGCCCCATGACCCAGACAGAGACGGTTTTAATGCAAGCGCTTCGTGAAAGAGTTAAACCAATTCTTTACATAAACAAAGTTGACAGACTCATAAAGGAGTTGAAGCTTACCCCTGAAGAAGTTCAACGCAAATTTGCAAAAATCATAGTTAGAATAAACACTCTCATAGAGAAATATGCTCCACCAGAGCACAAGAAAGATTGGCAGGTGAAGGTTGAGGATGGACGTGTGGCTTTCGGCTCAGCTCTTCACAAGTGGGGACTAAACTTGCCCCACATGAAAGCGAAGGGCATAACTTTCAAAGACATCGTCGACGCCTATACCGGAGAACCGGAAGAAGTTGCAAAGAAAGTTGATGCCTTAAGCAAGAAGGGCCCGTTGCATGAACCAATCTTGGACATGTTTTGTGAACATTTGCCTAATCCACTGGAAGCACAACCATATAGGCAAAGCCAAATCTGGCCTGGAGACCCGAACACGCCGGTGGGAAAGGCTATGGCTAAAGTTGACCCTAATGGTCCCCTTCTTATGTGTGTGACGACGATAGAGGTTGACCCGCACAGCGGAGTTGTTGCCATCGGCCGAGTTTTCAGCGGCACTGTTGAAAAGGGAAAAACCGTTTATCTGGTGAGTAGCCGACAAAAAGGCACCATTCAACAAGTTTACATGAGCATGGCAGCAGACAGGGTGATTGTGGACAGAGTTCCCGCCGGGAACATAGCTGCGCTTTCAGGTTTACCTTCAATTCATGTAGGTGAAACAATCGCGGAAGAAGGTGTGGAAACGCAGCCCTTTGAAGGCTTAAAGTACGTGTCTGACCCTGTTGTTACGGTGGCAGTTGAGCCTGAAGACGTGAAAGATTTGCCACTTTTTGACAAGGTTATACATAAGCTGACTCTGGAAGACCCGAACTTGCACTTCAAAATAAACAAGGAAAGCGGAGAGTTTCTTCTAAGCGGTATGGGTGAACTGCACTTGGAAGTCACTGCTTACCGAATGCAGGAGGCTGGCTTGAAGGTTAAGATTAGTAAGCCAATCGTGATTTACCGTGAAACCATTAGTCGTGACTATAAGGGTCCGCCAATAATGGGCAAAAGTCCCAACAAGCATAACAGACTTTGGGTTACATTGGAAAAGCTTTCGGATGAAGTTATAGAGGCGATAAAGGCGGGGAAGATTTCGGAAATGCAAACTCGTGATGAAAGACAGAAAATCCTAACAAAACAGTTCGGTTGGTCAACTGAAGACGCGCGTAATGTCATAGCAATTGAAGACACGAATATTCTCGTTAATAGAATAAAAGGGAGGCAGTATGTTGAAGAGGTGCTGGACCACGTGAAGTCTGGTTTCCGCGAAGCCGTGCACACATGTGTTTTGGCGAAAGAGCCGGCTTATGGGTTGAAAGTGAACCTTGAAGACATATTAATCCATGAAGACCCTGTGCATAGGGGTCCAGCCCAAATCCTTCCCATGACTTGGCGCCCCATATGGTGCTGTTTTCTCTTGAGCGACCCGAAGCTTTTGGAGCCTATTTTGAACTTTGATTGTAAAGTGCCAAACGAGTTTGTAAGCTCAGTCATATCAATAGTTCAGAAGCGCCGGGGCAAAATTTTGGACATGGTGAACGAGGAGGACATGGTTATAGTCAAGGCTGAAATGCCAGTTGCCGAATCTTTTGGGTTAGCGGATGAATTGCGATCTTCAACACAAGGCAGAGCGTTTTGGGCGACGCAGTTCAGTCGTTGGGCGCCTGTTCCAGAGTCCATGCAGATGGATATTATAAGGCAGATTCGTGAGCGCAGAGGCTTAAGTCCGACGCCGCCAAGGGCAGAAGAATTCTACGAGGAAGCGTGAGATAAGCACCTAATTTCTTTAGCTATAGATTATTTATCGGAAAAGGTTAAAGTCATGGCGGCATCTGTTTGTTAGTAAAGCTGGTGCTGACAATGTTCAATCCCATGATTATGATCGATCTGATGGTTGTGCTCGTTGCTGGAATGGCGTTGGGTTTTGTATTTCGCAACAGAAAACGCGTCAATCTCGAAAAAGTCACCTTATCGACTATTTTAGCCTTAATTTTCTCCTTAGGCTTTAACATAGGCTCAGACAATGAACTTTTGGCTTCTATGCCGCGAGTAGGTGTGAACGCACTCCTCATTTCATTGTTAACTATTGTTTTTAGTGTTGTTTTTTTGGAAATAGCCAGGAAAGCTGTGAGGATAAAATGATAAAATACATTTTAGTTGTCTTAGTCTTAGGGATAATCGCCGGCTATGTAAACAACAATTATGGACCAGCTTTCCCTAACGGTTGGGTATCCGATTACCTATTCAATTTTTCCCTCATTTTGCTATTGTTTGTGATGGGCTTCGTTTTCGGGGCAGATAAACAAGCTGTAGCCAACTTTAGAAAAACTGGTTGGAAAATTTTCATTGTCCCCCTATCCATAGCCGTAGGAAGTATTCTCGGCGGCTTGGTCGGCGGATACATTTTGGGTATAAACCTCGTGGGCTCCATGGCGGTTAGCGCGGGCTTCGGATGGTACACTTTGGCTGGACCACTTGCAGGACAGCTTTTTGGAGCGGAATTTGGGGCATTAGGTTTTGCAGCGAACTTCTTAAGAGAGTTATTTACCATCCTAGCGGTTCCTCTTCTAGTTAAGGCTGGCAAGTATGCGCCAGTAGCCTCGGGAGGGGCAACAGCCATGGATACAACATTGCCTGTTATAGTGCGTTATTGCGGAGCAGACTCCTTGATAATCGCATTCTTGAGTGGTTTTGTACTTAGTCTAATCGCCCCGTTTACGATAACCGCGATAGCGGCGTTGCCACGCTAAATTATGTTTTGCATGAATGCCTAGTCTGTTCCGATAGAAGATTTCTT
>Ga0209225_1001432_pt1 | contig 23572 bp, 24 predicted proteins | sample WasSprMetagenome_FD_184732 | JGI IMG/M metagenome (GOLD analysis project Ga0209225, IMG submission 184732) | Sulfidic aquatic microbial communities from Washburn Spring, Yellowstone National Park, USA - WS (SPAdes) (version 3) | ecosystem: Environmental > Aquatic > Thermal springs > Hot (42-90C)... | reverse complement strand
ATGGAAAAAAGGTGAATTTAAATATTTTGCAGTAGACCCTGCTAAAGTAGTTGAAGCAATTAAATATTTTGAATCGGGATCATGGCCATTATTAGAAAGAAATACAGTTTGTGAAAGTTTTCGTGAAGGATTTATATGGACTGAAATGATACAAAGAGTAGTACTTAAAGGAGAAGATATAGATAAAGTAATCGATGAATATCATAATAGATTTGTAGAAGAAATAAAGAGAGTTTATGGCGGAAAATAGTGAGCACAATGAAGTATAAAAAAGCGCTATACGAATGGATTTACATATTACCAGCGTTAATAACATTAACTATACTTTTTATTTTCCCTCTTTTTTTTAATTTTTGGATAAGTTTTCAAGAAAAATCGTTAGGAAAAGAGGCAAGTTTCGTAGGTTTAAAAAATTATATTAAAGTGTTTAATTCTTCGGTACTTTATGTTTCGTTATTAAATACCTTCATTTATGCATTTACAGCTGTTTTCTTTAAAACAATTATTGGATTAACTGTTGCATTATTTTTAAATATGAAGTTTAAAGGGAGAGGTTTTCTAAGAGGATTATCAATATTACCTTGGGCTCTTCCAATGTATGTTGTTTGTGTATTATTTTGGTTTAATTATGATGCTAAAGGTACTTTTAATAACCTTCTTCGATTTTTTGGGTTAAAACCTATTCATTGGCTTGGATTTGATTATGCAATGCCTTCAGTAATCCTTATTAATGTTTGGCATGGATGGCCTTTCTTTTTCATGGGAATACTAGCTGGTTTGCAGGCCGTTCCAATTGAATTATACGAATCTGCTGAAATAGATGGAGCTTCAAGTTTCCAAAAATTCATTCATATTACTTTACCATTTATAAAACCAGTTATTCTTACAGTTGCTTTATTATCATTAATGTGGACAATGGGAGATTTTACAACAATTTATATGATGACTAGTGGAGGGCCTGTAGATAAAACATTAACTATACCTATGGCATCATTTCAAATAGCATTCTTTAGAGAAGTTGATATTCCATTAGCAGCTGCTTATACAATTGTTATATTACCTATTTATCTAGTACTAATATTTATTACTCTTAGGCAAATGGCGTGAGAATATGAATAAAGAATACAGAAAAATAAAAACGCAACTCATAATCGTAATAGGCATTATTATTCTTCTTCTATGGATATTAATCCCATTATATTGGGCACTTAAAACTAGTGTTTCTTATCCTGAAGAAGCATGGAATCCAGGTTTGCCATCAAAAATAACATTTGAAAATTATATTCAATTATTCAATCCTTATCCTTTTGCCAAGAGATATGCAATTGGTGCTGAAGCTGCACTTCCTCAACCAGTTATTGTTCCTATAAAAAATAGTTTCATTGTTGCTATAATTGCTGCTACTGTTAGTACCATTATTGGAATGTTTGCAGGATACAATTTAGCTAGATTTCATTATAAAGGTAAAAGATTAACTATGTATTACATCCTATTTACTTACATATTCCCCACATTTATGCTTGCTATACCATTAATGGTCATTTTAAAGCAAATTGGTTTATTAAATACTTTACAAGGATTAACATTTGTACATCTTGCATATACACTTCCATATTCAATATTAATGTTAAGAAGCTACTTCATGGAAATTCCTATAGAATTAGAAGAGTCTGCACTTATTGATGGGTGTACAAGATCATCCTCTTTCCTAAGAATTACTTTACCATTATCAGCTCCTGGACTTGTAACATCATTTGTATTCGCATTTACTCTATCTTGGAATGATTTATTATTTGCATTGATATTATTAAGTAGTAGCGAGCTTTACACATTACCTCTTGAAATGAATTTCTTCCTTTGGGGAGGGGAAATAGTAGATCCTATTGGTTTATCAGCTGTAGCTGTCTTCACTGGTATAATTCCAGTAATACTTTACATGATTCTTCAAAAATATATTGTAATAGGTTTGGTAAGAGGAGCATTAAAGAGATAAAAGACAATAAAAAAAAAGATTTAAATAATTAAATCCATAATATTTGTTACAAACATGAGAGAAATAATTAAAAAAATTGAGGGGGTTCATGCATACCTTACTACTCCATTTAATAAAAATAATATAATGGAAATTAATGAAGAAGGATTTAGAAAAAATATATCTTTCTTAAGAAATAATGGCATAAAAATTATAACAATATGTGGAGGAACAGGAGAAATATGGTCTTTATCCATTAATGAGCATAAAAAATTGCTAGAAATTGCTAATGAAGAAAAAGGAAATATGTTTTTAATTGCAGGTATTCCACCAGGTATAAAATCAGCTTTAGAAATAAGTAAGTATGCTCAAGATATAGGAATAGATACTTTACTTATTTTTCCACCTATCGGTCCAATTGCTGAAGATGGAATATACGAATATTATAGAAAAATTATTAATTCGGTAGATCTCCCTTTTCAAATATTTGCTACTGGAAGCATACTTCAATGTAATCCTTTAACTTTTAGAAAAATAATAGAATTAGAAAATGTTATATCTATTAAATATGAAGAGAAAAACTTAGACAATCTTGCATCATTAATGAATATTATAGATAAAGATATTGCATGGATCTCTGGAATTGATTATGGAACAAAAACTATTCGTTATTATTTTGAGCTTGGAGTGAAAGGATTTACATGTGGCATTGCTAGCATTATACCCAAGTTACCATTAGAACTTTATGAGGCAGCAATTAAGAAAGATTGGAAAAAAGTTCATGAAATAGAAGAAATAATTAAGCCAATTTATGAATTTAGAAAAAAATTTGGTTGGATAAGTGTTATAAAAGCTTCTTTAGACATTCTTGGATTAGCAGGTGGCCCACCACGTCCACCATTAACATCATTAAAAGAGAAAGAAATAAAAGAATTGAAAGAATTGCTAAATAAATATAGCTCATATTTAAAGTAAGAAAAGTTATTTTTACAATATATTTTAAATGTTATTAGCTTAATTAAATTATTTCATTATTGAAAAATATTTTAAAATGAAATTGATATATTAGAGATGTAAAAAAAAATGGGTAAAGATATTTTACTTGGAATAGATATTGGAACAACTGCAGTTAGAGCATTCGCATTCAATAATCAAGGGAAAATAATTGAAGAATCAAAAATTGAAGTAAATATTTATCATCCTAAACCGAATTGGGCTGAACAAGATCCAGATGAACTTTACAATGCTACAATAAAAGCAATAAATATCCTTTCAAGAAATGTGAAAAAGTGCGCAAAAGCAATTGGTTTTTGTGGACAAATGCATGGCTTATGTTGTCTTGATAAAAATGGAAAACCTTTAACTAATCTTATTCCATGGGCTGATGTTAGAGCAGGTGAACAGGCAAAAAAACTTGAAGGAAAATTAGGAGCAAAAGAAATTTATAAGAGAACTGGTTGCCCACCACTTTTTGTTTATGCTGCTCCAAAAATACTTTGGATTAAAGAAAATTTGCCAAGTATTTTTTCTAAATGTAAGAAATTTTTATCAGCACAAGATTATGTGATTTTTAGGTTATTTGGAGATTATTATACAAACCCTTCTATCGCATCGGGTTCTCAATTGCTTAATATTAATTCTATAAAATGGGATGAAAAAATTTTAGAAGCTATTGGAATTGCAGAAGACAATCTTCCAATATTAATTGAAGGTGATAAAATTTTTGAGAAACTTCCAGCTAGCATTGCAATACAATTAGGCTTAGAAGAAGGCATACCAGTAGCTCTTGGAGCATCTGATGGCGCATTATCTAATGTTGGACTGGGGGCTGTAAAAAATGGTATTTGTGCAATAAATTTAGGCTCAAGTGGAGCTATTAGAATTATATCAAAACGTCCAATTTGGGATAATGATAAAATGAGGTTTTTCTGCTATTATGTCGCTTCAAAAAATTGGTTATGTGGCGGAGCAATAAATAATTGTGGGATTGTTTTAAAATGGTATAAAGATAATTTTGCTGAAAAGGAGAAAGAAAAAGCTATAGATTTAGGGGTAGATGTTTATAAAATCTTAGATGAATATGCTGAAAAAGTTCCAGCAGGATGCGATGGACTTATGTTTTTACCTTTTATGTCTGGAGAAAGATTTCCAATAAGAGATCCTTATGTTAGAGGAATGCTATTTGGTTTAAGTCTAAGTCATAGAAAAGGGCATATTATAAGATCAATAATTGAAGGAGTATCTTTCACAATGAAATGGATAGCTGATGCTTTAGAAGAATATACTAAAATAGATTTAATTAAAATAGGCGGAGGTGGTGCAAAATCATATTTATGGAGACAAATTATAAGCGATATTTTCGAGAAAAAAGTTATTAAAACTAATGTTGAAGAAGCATCAGCCTTAGGTGCAGCAATATTAGCAGGAATAGCAATAGGAGAATATAAAAGCATGGAAGAAGCTGCAGAAAAACTAGTAAAAGATGAAGAAGAACATAAACCAATATTAGAAAATGTTAAAAAATATAGACAAATTTTCGAAATATTTAAAGAAGCTTATAGTAACTCTAGAAAATATTGTGAAAGACTTTTAAAAATAGAATGAAAATATTGAAGCTTTTTCTTTAAGTTTTAATTTTTATTATCATGCATGAATGGGCTTTAGCCGAATCTATTGTATCTTACATATTAGAAAAAGCTAATGAAATGAATATTAAAAAAATATCAGAAGTAGAAATTAAAATAGGTGAACTTAGACAGATAGATATGGAAATACTTTTAATTGCTTTAAAAACTTTATCTGAAAATACTATTTTAGAAAAAGCAATTTTTAAAATAAGTATTGAAGAAGCATTCTTAAAATGTAGAGTTTGTGGGTATGAATGGAGTTATAAGGAAGAAAAAAGTAAAATTGAAGAAAAAGATATTGAAGCGATACATTTCATTCCAGAAATAATTCATTCATTTATAAAATGTCCAAAATGTAGTAGCATAGATTTTGAAATAGTAAAAGGAAAAGATGTATGGATTGAAAAAATAAAGTTTTAATCAAGGAGAAATAATATGAATAAAGTAAACAATAATGATCCAAGATTTTCAATTATAAATAAACGTTTAGAAAAAATAAATAGAATAATAGTTGTATTAAGTGGAAAAGGCGGAGTTGGAAAATCTTTAATTGCAACAATATCAAGTTTAATTCTTTCTAAAAAAAGTAAAGTTGGATTATTAGATTTAGATTTTCAAAATCCATCATGTCATACGATACTTGGTTTCTTTAATGGAAAGCCGATTGAAAATAAAGGAGTTATCCCTCCAATAGTACACGGAATAAAATTCATGTCAATTGTATATTATTCTGGAGAGAAACCTATACCATTAAGGGGAGGAGAAATAACGGATACAATAATAGAAATATTTACAATAGTTAAATGGGATTCTCTTAATTATTTATTTATCGATATGCCTCCTGGAATTGGTGATGAAGTATTGGACATTATTAAACTTGTTAAAAATTGTGAGATATTGATTGTAACAACTTCATCTAAACTTGCTATAGAAACTTTTAAAAAAGTTATAGAAATGCTAAAAATTTCAAATGTAAAAATATTAGGAGTAATAGAAAATATGAAAAGAGGAAGAGAAAAAAATGTTATAAAATTAGCTGAAAAATATGGAATAAGATATTTAGGATACTTGCAATTTGATTATAAAATAGAGAAATATTTATCAAATCCCTCAAAGCTTCTAAAAACAAATTTTTCAAAAAAGTTAGAAAAAATATTAGAAAAAATATAAAAATGCTTTATTTTCTAAGTAAAAGAATATTTTTAATTAAGTAAGTATATTCAATTTTACTCTTAAAGCATAATACTCTACTCTTTTTTAGCTAAAGTTTAATTTCTCTCCTATGTAATCCTCTAAATCTGGGCCTATCGAATTCGCTTCAGGTATAACTTCTTTAATTGTACTTTTAACTTGAGCGTGTCTAAAAATTATTACAAAAATAGTTCTAATATAAATTCTTATTAAATAAGCTATAATTCTTACTCCTATTCTTGTTATTGTAGTAGATATTAAGTATGCATTCTCTTATTATTCTTCAAATTATATTTTAAAATTGAAATTTTTAAAATATTTTTAAAATATCTCCATATAGAATATTAACTATATAACCAAATAATAGAAAAACAATTAATGGAAGACTTGAAGTAACCCATACATTTTTATTTTCAATAAATTCTATTTCATTTTCTAATAAAGAAAAAATTCTTTTTCAATCATATTATTAAAAACAATATATTTAAAATTTATTTGATTTAAAAAAGATATGCTTAAATTTTTCTTAAAATATATAATAATCAAAAAGAAAGAGGTGGTAATATAGCAAGAAAAGCAATATTAGATCTTTGCTATTACATTGATGTCCTTCCAGAACATGTCGTTCTGGAGGGTCAGGCGTGGGCCAAGCTTCCTATTCATAGGAAATCCAGCATTAGAGCTTTAAAAGTGAGAAAGCTCTTTTTAAGAGCTTTCAATGATTTGCAATGAAAAGCCCTTTTTGATCTTGGGAATGAAAGAAAGGGGTTAAATAGTGGTTTTAAAACCACTATTTTGCTGGATTGCCTCCCAATGGGAGGATTAGGAAACTCATGCTCTTTCAAGTAAAGAGTATGAGCAACCTCCAGAAAGAGAGGCTAAACTATGGTAGGAAGTTAGACACGCCCTAATATTGTGTAAATAAACATCATTAGTAACATCCTTAGAATATTATAAATTAAAAACTACTTTTCAGATTCTTCTTTTACTTTCCTTCTTCGCTATGATCTAAAATGATGTATAATTGAATGAAAAAGCTAAGTTTGGTCTATTCCATAAACCCATATAATTCTTATAATAATCAGATATTACTTTTAGTATAATAGTAAAAAACTGATGGAATTAATTAAAGCATCTTCTTTAATATGCTTTAATCTTTTTCTTTCTTAAAAATTAAAGTTATTTTTTAAATATTTTTAAAAAATTTAATGGGCCGAGCCGGATTTGAACCGGCGACTTTCGCTGTGTGAGAGCGACTTTGGGAGTCTTTTGTCCCACCAGGCTAGACCATCGGCCCTCTAAAAATCAATACTTAAAAATTAAATATACTTTAACGCTTTATTTCTCTTCTTTTCCATCTAAGATTTTTACTTCTACATTTTCTACATCTTTCAGCTGTAGGAGCATTCCTAGCTCCACAATCTCTGCATATTTTTAAAAAAAGCTTCTTTTTTTGAGCAATTTTTAAAAGTACTGGATCCCTAATAGGCATGTTTTTTACCTCTTTCTAAGAAATTTAAAATAAAATTGCTTTTATATAATATTTTATTTATTTTATAAAAAATTAGAGAAATTTAATTATATCATAAGGTTTCATTGCAATTCTTACACCAGCTCTCATTAATGATTCTACTTTTGATTTATAGCTACCTATTTCACCAATTACTATTGCTCCTGCATGGCCCATTCTTTTTTCAGGAGGTGCTGTTTTTCCAACAATATAAGCTATTGTATTCTTTTTAATACCATTTTTCATTAAATATTTTGATAATTCTTCTTCCATCGTGCCACCTATTTCACCAATAATAATTATAGATTCTGTTTCTTTATCTTCTTCAAACATTTTATATACTTCTAAGAAAGTTGTGCCAACTACCCTATCCCCTCCAACACTAATGCTTGTAGATTGTCCAATTCCATTCTTAGTTAAAATATTTGCAATTTCATATGTTAATGTTCCACTTCTAGACATTATCCCTACTTTTCCATATGAAAAAACATGATGAGGCATTATTCCAATTTTTACTTTATTGGGAACTATTATCCCAGCACTATTTGGACCAATTATTCTTACCCCTTTATTTCTAGCTAATTCAATCATTTGTAATGAATCATGTAAAGGAGTTAATTCTGTTATTACAATTATTATTTTAATATTATTTTCGATAGCTTCTTTTACAGCATTAAAAACATTATTTGCTGGAACAAAAACTATTGTCGCATTTATTCTATTATATCTAATAGCTTCTTCTATTTTATTATACACTGGTACTCCATGAATTTTTAATCCTCCCTTACCAGGAGTAACACCTGCTACTATCTTTGTACCATATTTAAGCATTTTCTCAGTATGTATCGATCCTTGTTTACCAGTTATCCCTTGAACTAAAACTCTAGTTTCTTCATTTATTAATATTGGCATTTTTTATCACATTCTTTAACAGCATTTTTTATAAGCAATTCCATATCATCAAAATACTTTATTCCAGCCATTTTCAATATTTTTTTAGCTTTTTCTTCATTTTCTCCAATTAATCTAACATACAATTTTGGAAGGTTTAGTTTTTCCTTAGCTAAAATTATCCCTTTAGCTATTTCATCACATTTAGTCATTCCACCAAAAACATTTATTATTATACATTTCAAATTTTTCATACTTGATACTTTTTCAAGAGCTTTAAAAGTAGCTTCAAGATTTGCTCCACCACCTAAATCATAAAAATTTGCAGGTTTCCCTCCAAAAAGGTTTATTAAATCAAGAGTTGCCATAACTATTCCAGCACCATTTCCTATAACTCCAATATTACCATCAAGTTCTACAAAATTTTCTCTTTCCTTAGGAATGCAATCTACTCTATTATTAATTAAATATTTTAAAATTTTATTAGCAAATTCTTTTTTAATAATTAATGCATCATCATCTAGTACTATTCTTGCATCAATTGCTATTAATTCTCCTTTAGTAGATAATGCTAAAGGATTTAATTCAATAATTTCTGCATTAAATTCTTTAAAAATAAACCATAATTTTCTTAAAATTTCTTTAAATTCTTCAAATTTTTCTTTTTCTAAAAAATCTATAAAAGGAATTTTATTTAAAATAGAATCGTTCAAACCTTCTTTATAAGAAAATTTAAAGAAATGTACTTCCTCTTTCCTCTTCTCAATATCAATCCCTCCATAACTTGAAAATAATAGAATTGGAGAACTTGTACTCCAATCAATAGTAATAGCTATAAAAAACTCTTTTTCTATATCTATTTTTTCTTCAATTAATATATTCCTTATAGTAATATTATTTATTTTTTTATTAATCATTTTTTTAATTAATTCGATAAGTTCTTTTTCATTATTTGCTAAAGCAATACCACCTATTTTAGTTCTTTCTTTCAATGGTAATTGAGCTTTTAAAAAAATAGGGTAATCTATTTTTTTAGAAATTTTTAAGCAATCTTCAATAGATTTTATTAAAAAGCCCTTAGGTATTTTAATTCCATAATCATTTATGATTTTCTTTGATTCATATTCAAGCAATAACAATTCTTCTTCATTAATTATTTTCTTTTTTAAATATTTATAAAATTTTTATTTTTTAAAAATAAATTAAAAATTAAGTTTATTTTAATTAAAAAATTTACTTATTTATTAAAGGATTACTTATTCCTTCAGAATAAATAAATTATTTTTTTAAGTATAATGAAAAATCTATTTATACTAGTTTATCATTTTAAAAAATACTTTAATTAGGAATAAAGGAAAAGAAAAGCGAGGAACGATAATAATGTCTGAAAAAACTGCTACTGTATTAATAGGTAAAAAGCCTTTAATGAATTATGTATTAGCTTGTTTTACAGCAATACAATCTGGAACAAATGAATTAACAATAAAAGCCAGAGGAAAAGCAATTAGTAGAGCTGTTGATGTAGTACAAATTCTTCAAAGAAGATTCTTCAATGATTTACAAGTGAAAGACATAAAAATTGGTACTGAGCAATTAACTGGAGAAAATAATGTTACAGTAAACGTAAGTACTATAGAGATAAACGTAACACGCAAAAAGTAAGCAACATTAACATAAAAAATACAGAAAAATACAACGAGTACCTATAACGAGTTAAAAAACTTAAGTACTTCCTTAGTTTAGGGTAGCTTAAAGTATGAAATTTGGTGAAAATAAAAATGGAAACTCCTATATGTTTATTTTGTTTAAGGAGTGGTGTTTTATGTCCTAAATGTAAAGAGAAAGTAATAAGTGGAGAAATTTCTCAATTAGATATAAATATTATGCGTCTTCTTTTAGAAGAAGAAAAAGATTTTCCAATACTTCAATCATTTTCATTTATAAAAGCAATAGAAATAAATTCTCTTATTGTAATTGTTTTTAATGAAGGTTCTTTATCAAATACTTCTTTAAGAATAATTTCTAAACTTGGAAAATCTTTAGAAAGTAAAATTGGTAAAAAAATAAGATTTATAGAAAATATAGCAGATGAAAGAAAATTTATTGAAAAAATTGTTTTTCCAGCAAGAGTAATAACAATTAATAAAATTTGGCTTCCTGATGGAAGTATTGAAAGTAGAGTAATATTAGATAATTTAAAAAACCTTAAAATTCCAAAAGAAGCTATTATTACCATAGCTGAAAAAGTTAAAGGTTTATCTTTAAGAATAGATTCTGAAGAAAAAGGGACACCAATTATCGTCAAGCTTAAACATGAAAAACAGAAAAAAATGGCTGAAAATACATCTATTATCCGAAGTTAATCTTATAAATTCTAAAATTCACTTTTTAATTTTTTACTATATTATTTAAAATTAACAAAACCTTATTCTTTTTAATTATAAAGTTTTAAAAGAAGCATTAACTATTTTTTAAATTTTTATATTTAAATAAAACTTTTAGGATAGAAATAATGGGGAAAATAATTTGGAAAGAACATATGCATCAGATGTAGCTAATATTGAAGAAGGTAAACGTGTTAAATTGATTGGTTGGGTTCATGAAATAAGGGATTTAGGTGGTATAAAATTCATACTTCTTAGAGATAAAAGTGGAATTTGTCAAGTAACTATAAAAAAGAAAAATGTAAAAGAAGAAGTACTTAAAAAAGTTGAAAAAATAAGATCAGAATACGTTGTTTCGATTGAAGGGATTGTTTCAATAAATGATAAAGTTAAAGGTGGAGCAGAAGTATTATTAGAAGATATAAATATAATTTCAGAAGCAAAACAACCATTACCATATGATATTGTTGGAAAAGTTAAAGCAAAACTTGATACAAGATTAAATTATAGAATACTTGATTTAAGAAAATTAGAAAATAGGGCAATATTCATAATAGGAAATGTTGCATTAAATGAAATTAGGAATTTTTTAATGAAAGAAGGATTTATAGAAGTTAGAACCCCACGAATTATATCTACTGCTACTGAGGGGGGAGCTGCACTTTTTACAATAAATTATTTTAATAAAATAGCATTTTTAGCGCAAAGTCCACAATTATATAAAGAAGAATTAACAACTGTTTTTGAAAAAGTATTTGAAATAGGGCCATTTTTTAGAGCTGAAGAATCTCACACTACAAGGCATATTAGTGAATTCACATCAATAGATATTGAAGCAGCATTTCATACAAAAGAAGATGTTATGGAATTATTAGAAAGAATGATTAAAGAAGTTATAGATAAAGTTTCTCAAAAATGTAAAGAAGAATTAAAATTATTAAATATCAATCTTGAACCTATAGAATTACCTATATTAAGAATAACATACGATGAAGCAATATCAAAAATCCAAGAAGCTAATATAAAAATTAATTGGGGAGAAGATTTCTCGATTGAGCATTTAAGATATCTTGGAAAAATTTATCCAAAATGGTATTTTATAATAGATTTCCCTACAATTTCTAAGCCATTTTATATTCAACCAAATCCATTGAATGAAAAAATATGCGAGTCTTTTGATTTAATGTATAAATGGATTGAAATTGCTTCAGGTGGGCAAAGAATTTCGGATAAAAATCTTCTTGTTTCAAGATTAGAAGAACAAAAATTAAATCCAGAATCTTTTAAGCATCATTTAGAAATTTATGATTATGGAATGCCCCCACATTCAGGATGGGCTGTTGGATTTGAAAGATTACTTATGGTTTTAACAGGAAAGAAAAATATTAGAGAAGTTTGCTTATTTCCAAGAGATAAATTCAGGCTCATCCCATAAAATTTTAGGAGGATAAAAAATGAGCTTAAAGGAAAATAGAATATATGTAATATTTGGAGAAGAAGATTTAAGGTTAGAAGTACCTCCTTTTTTCTTAAATCCGGAAAAGAGGAGTTTTAAAAGTATTTTAATTAGAAGAAGAAATCAAGAAGGGACACTTTTTTATATTCTTGTTACACATAAAAAACAAATAGAGAAACTTTTTCTACTTAAGAAAATTCATCCAGATATACATATTCCTGAAGAATTTAAAAATATTTCATTACAAGAAATTACTACAGAGGAAGAAGAAAAATTCATGAGATCTATTAAAGAATTAGAAAAAGAATGGGAATATAAAGGAAATGGTATATGGTTTAAAAAATTTGATGAATGTATCATGTATATGGTATTGATTCTTAAGAAAAATGGATGGAGTATTAGGCCGGCTGTATCTAAAATTGGTATATCAGGTTATGGAGTTGAAATACCAATAGATTCTAATAAGAAAATAGATTTTGAGAAAGAATTGAAAAAAGAAGAAATAGAAGAGATACATGATCATGTTTTCACTCTTCATTATCATTTAAGAGTAGAAAGCTTAGAAAGATATATAGAACTTGCTAAAAAATGGGATTATTATCTTTCAGAAGATGCTATTTGGCCCCCTTTATTTGATATAAAGATATTTTAGTTTTAATTAATAATTGGTAAACCATAATAAGTTGATGGATTTGAATTTTTCATAATATCTCTTAAAACTATTATTGCAAAAACTCCACTAGGCAATTTCATAGAAACTTTTATTACTTCTTCATTTTTATTAAATTCTTTTTCTGAAAATATTTCAAAATTTTTAATTCTTAAAGCTCTATAGCTTCCAGGAAAACTTATTTCTGGTATTTCTTTAATTATAAAATCTTTTATATCGATTTCTTCTTCTAGCATTATTTCACGTATTATTTGTCCTTTTATATTTTCTGGCATTTTTATTTTATATCCTAAAACAGGTAATACTATAATTGCTTTCCCTTTAGAAACATAATCCATTAAAAGATTTAAATTATATGCTCTAGCTTTCAAAATTTTTCCAGTAGGTTTATTATATTGATTAAGCATTAATACTAAATCTCCATTCATGATTTTAGAAGTATCAATATCATATTCGCACAATCTAGAAATAGTTTTATTAAAAATTAATGAAGAGTATGATTGAATAAATAATTTTCTAAGTCTAAGAGGTAAAGCTCTAAAACATTTTATATAATTTTCTTCTTTAGCAAGTAGATAAAGTATGTGTCTTTCATACAAGAGTCTTTTAGGGAAAATGTTAAGAGATTCTTTAAAATTCCAAGTATTGGATAGCATTTTTCTAGCTTCAAAAGCATCTTTTTCTTCAAGCTTTGAATATGCTGCTAAAAAATATTTTATAGCTTTTTCAAAATCTTTTTTTAGAAAATATTTTCCCACTATATGATTTATAGGTCTTTTAACACCAAATCTTTGATATCCATAATAATTTAAAATTCCATTCTCTTTTATTTCTTTAATTATTTGATTACATGTATTAAATGCATCATCCAATGAAATCTTAATTTTCCTTATTATTATATTGAATGAATTATATAATAAATCTATTGAAGAAATTTTCCTATTTACATATCTTATTGGATAAATGTTTATTTTTGAATGCTTTAAAGAATAAATTCTTTCAAGTAAATTTATACTTTTAATTGGAATTGTGATAAATTGCATTGATATTGCTCTTTTATCTTTTATTCCGCAAAATCCTATATCGCTAGGTTTTATTTTAAGCTCCTTAGAAAGAATGGAAATTATAAAAAAAAGTCTATATTATTTTTCTTAAGCATGCATAATAAATGGTTTCCTTGACCATGTATCTTTTCTATTATTTTCCCATCATATTCTTTAGCAGATAATCCATTTGTTAATATTTCATATACTTCAAAATCTTCAGGATAATATTTTAAAACCCCACCTATGCCATTAATACTTGTAGAATAATACTTTAATCCTATTGTTTCATTTATATTTTCAGCTTCTATATAATAATCATTCATTTTTTATCCCCACAATAAATTATTTACCCTAATATAAAAAATAAAAAATAAGTAATTTATCGTTAGATAGGATGTATGAATTAATGATTAAAGATCGCAACCTCTTACTGTCTTTCGACCATTTGCTTTTGCTCTTTCAATAGCATTTTTTACTTCTTTTTCAACTACTTCATTAAGCTTGTCCCAAAAATCTTCTGATGCTCTCATTTCTCCAAGAAGATCTCTAACGCTAGATTTTACTACTAAAGATTTCTTTTCTTCCGACATTATTTTTCACTAAAAAAGCTTTGTTTAGAAAGTATTTAAATTTTATGCTGATTTAAAGGCTTTTAAATTAGATAAAAACATTACAAAATTTATTTATTTTTTAATAAATTATATTAAAATTTCAAAATATACATATAAAAAAGATTCTAAATTAAAGTTATTTCAATAATTTAAGACTTCCAGTAATTTTATTAATTTTTGTTTCTTCTTCAGGTCCTAATCCTAAACAAGTAATAGTAGGTTCAGAAAATTCCGTAAGTCCAGCATCTATTACTAAAAAGTTTGGGATATTCATTTTTTTAGCTTTTTCTTCTAACTTTAATAATTCTTCTAAATTATCGATTTCAACTACAATTTTTTTTGCACCACTTTCTTCCCATTTTTTAATAATTTCTTTATCGCATAGTTTATAGGACCCTATTGCTGCATGTGCAACTTGAACAGCCAATTTACCTATACTCATATTAATGTCTTTCCTAACAACTATAACTTGCTTATAGGATTCCATACTTATTCCCTCAATAATTTTTATGAGAACTATTATTAAGAAATGATCAAAGAATAATATTAAAAAAACTAATACTTAACTATTTCATTTTCTTATTGCTCCTTTTTTTAATATAAAATAATGAGAGAAGAATATTTAATTAAGTTAAAAAAATAATATTTTTAATGATTAAAATGTTTAAACAAAAACCAATCATAGCTTTATTAACAGATTTTGGTTATGAAGATCCTTATGTTTCAGAAATGAAAGCAGTAATTCTTTCTATCGAAAGAAATGCTGAAATAATTGATATTTCTCATTCCATTCCAAGTTATGATATTTACATAGGAGCTTTTATTTTATCATTGGTTGCACCATACTTTCCAAGGAACACAATTTTTGTGGCAGTAGTAGACCCAACAGTAGGCTCAAAAAGAAAACCAATTATTATAGAAACGAAAGAAAAAATTTTTGTTGGGCCTGATAATGGTTTATTAACACTTGCTGCTGAAAAAATTGGAATAAAAAGTATTTATGAAATTTCTGAAAAAATCTTACCTATAAGAGAAACAGAAACTTTCCATGGAAGGGATATTTTTAGTGTAATTGCAGGATATTTAGCAAAAGGAGTTAAACCCTCTAAATTAGGAATAAAAATAGATAAAATTGTTAGAATCCAAGAAGAGAAAGCTTTAATCGAGAAAAATAAAATTATAGCTAAAGTTTTATACATAGATAAATTTGGGAATATTATAACAAATATTACAAGAAAAGATATAGATAAATTATATTCATTTAACAATGTTTATAAAGTTATACTTAAAGAGAAAACTATGGAAATACCTTTAAAAAATTTTTATTCAGAAGTACCTAAAAATTCTCCTTTATTAGTTTTTGGAGGAACAGGTTTTCTTGAAATATCAATAAATCTTGGGAATGCCTCTAAAACTTTTGGAATAAATATAGGAGATAAAATAGAAATACATTCGATTACTTAAACGATATCTTTTTTAAATAATTCTCTTAATCTTTGATCTCCTTTAATATCTTTAATAAATTTTGCAACAGAAGGTGGTACTAATTCTTCCCAAGGTTCATTCGAAATGATTCTCCTTCTTACTTCAGTTGCTGAAAATTTTTTTCTATCAAAAAGAGGTATTTCACGCACTTTAAAACCATTTTCTTCAAACAATATTTTTACTAACGAATTATTTGTGTATACAATTGAAAAACTAGGACATAAAGATTTTAAATGTGCTACCCATATAGAATGTGTACCAACATCTGGAATGGCTACTATCCAAAATTTTTTAGCATCTATACTATTTTCCTCAAGAGCTAATCTAATCATATCCATTCTTTCACCAGCAGTAAATGGATTTTCTAATGTATGACTATATTGAGCACTACCCACGGCAATTATTAATTCATCAACTTCATTTAGTATTTTCTTTATGCATTCTAAATGTCCCTTATGGAATGGTTGAAACTTACCTATGTATAATGCTCTTACTTTATTTTTCATATACAATTCAACTATAAATTAATTATTGCATAAAAATACATAAATTTAAACATTTAATTAAGATTAAAATTTATTTTTTAAGCCAATACCTTCACAAGTTATCAATGCAGATTCGTTTAATTTTCCATCTATTTTAAAATTTGCTCCAATTAATTTTTTACATACTTCAATACTTGTTAATGTATGTAGTGTAAGCTCACTTACTTTTATTTTAGATAATCCTTCTGCTAAACTAATCCATATTATAAGTTGATCTCCTAAATGCTTATCAACAGGAGATTTTGTACTCAATTGTTTAATCAATTCGTTTGCTGCTTCAAAACCAACTTTTTCAGCTGGTTTACCCAATTTACCTAAGCTATCAGAAGCTACAATCGCGTTTGATGATAAGTAAGCGTATAATATTATTCCACATCCTGGGCTTACAGAACATTTAGGATTATCTTTTTGAAGAATTTCCAAATCTATTTCAATATTTTTATATCCTGAATTTTCTAATAATTGTTTAGCACTTTGAGCTATCCTTTTAGCTATATGATCTGGGAGTAAAGAACTATATGATAATCCTTTAATATATTCAACTTTTCCAAAATCTATTAATTCTATTGGTTTTAAATAATCTACTGGAATTGAATAAGCTTTAACTATCCCTTGACCTTTAGGGTAAAATCCTCTCTTAATTAATTCAACATCTCCTTTATATCCCATCCTTTTTAATATGGGTAATAAGACTTCTTTAAGATACTCTACAGGAGGTGCAAGAGGATTATTTGTTCCCCCTCTTAATTCAATTTCTATTTTTCCATTAGAGAAAGCCATAACAGGCATTAAGCTTTGAAGAATTAAAGTTGTACTAGCGGCAGTACCAGCATCAAAAAAGAAACTGCCACTATTTCTTGTTCCTGGATAAAAAAATATCTCTCTTGAACCAACTTCTAAACCTTTTACATTAGCATTAACAATTTTAGCAACAGCTTTAATAGCTGTTAAATGTTGAGGCCTTAATCCTGGGGGCGTTCTTTTAGCTCTAATATTATAAACTCTTACAGGATTTCCTATAACTGCTGAAAAAGATATAGCATTTCTAAGTATTTGTCCCCCTCCTTCCCCAAAAGAACCATCTATTTCGATCATTATTATTTCATAAATTTTTTAACTTAAAAAAAAGAAGGGAAATATTTTAAGATTCTCTTTTCCATTTTATTGGTCTAATGTTCAATACTTCTTTATTAACAAGTGTAGGTGGTTTTTCACCTTTATGAAAGGCTATAAGATTTTCTGCAACAAGTTCAGCCATTCTAGATCTAGTTTCGTAACTTGCACTAGCAATGTGCGGAGCAACAACCACATTGGGAAGTTTTAATAATGGATTATTTTTAGGAGTTGGTTCTTTCTCAAAAACATCCAATCCTGCTCCTGCAATCCATTTATTTTTTAATGCTTTATACAATGCTTTTTCATCTATTACTGGCCCTCTTGAAGTATTTATAATAATTGCATTCTTCTTCATTAATTTTAATCTTTCTTCATTTATTAAATGCCTTGTTTCATTTGTTAATGGAACATGCAATGTAACAAAATCAGATTCTTTTAAAAGATTATCTAAATCTGTATAAATTATTCCTAATTCTTTCTCTATATCTTCTCTTCTTATTGTATCATAGTATAATATTCTCATATTGAAACCTTTTGCTCTTCTTGCAATTGCACTTCCAATTCTTCCTAATCCAATTATTCCAAGAGTTGAACCATGCACATCATATCCAAGAAACATTTCAGGATGCCAACCGACTTTCCATTTCCCTTTACGTACATAATTATCAGCTTCAACAACTCTGCGTGCAACAGCCATCATTAATGCCCATGCAAAATCTGCTGTTGTTTCAGTTAATACTTCAGGAGTATTTGTAACATATATTCCCCTTTTTGTAGCCTCATTAATATCTATATTATCATAACCAACAGCTAATTGAGCAATAATAGATAAATATGGAGCAGCATCCATTACTTCAGCATCTATTTTATCTGAAAGAAGAGAAACCATTCCATCAGCATTTTTTATCCTTCTAATAATTTGTTTTTTTGTTGGAGGACCATATTTTGGCCATAAATCAATATCGAAGTATTCTTTTATTTTATTAAGTCCTCTATCAGGTATTTTTCTTGAAATAAATATTCTGGGTTTCATTTTAATCAACCTTTATTAAAAAAATATTTTTTTCCTATTATTTAAGATTTTAAATATTAATTGATTGAAATAAAAGAATAGATTTTGGAGGGATAAAATGATTATAAAAAATTTTAATGAACTTATTGAAAATACATCTAAAGAATATAGAAGAGCTAGGAAATTGGCATTGCTTTCTCTTAATAAAGCTATATCTTCAGTATTACCCAAAAATCTTATACGTGGAAAAATTATAAGAAAGAAAAATATTATTATTTTCGGAGAAAGAAAATATAATTTAAATAATTATAGTGAAGTTATTGTTCTTGGTATAGGAAAAGCATGCGTTGAAATGTGTGAAGCATTATTAGAAATATTAGCAGATAAAATTTCTAGAGGTTTATTAATCACTAAACATGAGCAAGTTAGAAAAATAGATTCAAGAATAGAAGTTTTAGGAGCTGGACATCCAATACCTGATAAAAAAGGTGAAGAAGCTGCAAGAAAGCTTCTTGAATTAGCAAAGAATGCTGATAAAAATTCTTTAACAATTTTCCTAGTTTCCGGGGGCGGTTCAGCATTAATGCCTTTGCCTAAAGAAGGTTTAACTCTTGAAGATAAAATTGAAACAACTAAATTATTACTTAAATCTGGAGCAACTATAAATGAAATGAACATTGTTAGAAAACATTTATCAGCTGTAAAAGGAGGATGGATTGCGAAAAATTCAAATAGTAAAAATTTAGTAAGTTTAATAATTTCGGATATAGTTGGAGATCCTATTCATTTTATTGCTTCAGGTCCTACTGCTCCAGATCCTACAACTTATGAAGATGCAATAAATGTACTTATTAGAAGAAATTTATGGGATAAAGTTCCTGAAAATGTTAGAAAGCATCTTTTAAAAGGTAAGAATCATGAAATTGAAGAAACTCCTAAACCAGAAGATAAAGTTTTTAGAAAAGTATACAATTTCATTATAGGAAGTAATAAAGATGCTTGTAAAGCAGCTTATAATGAAGCTATAAAAAATGGTTTAAAAAGTATAATATTAACAACTCATTTAGAAGGTGAAGCTAAGGAAGTAGGCATAGTAATTTCTTCAATCGCTAAAGACCTTTATAAAAATAATTTTCCATTAAAGAAGAAATCTGCAATAATTATTGGAGGAGAAACAACAGTTACTGTAAAAGGTTCTGGGAAAGGTGGAAGAAATCAAGAATGTGTTTTATCAGCTACTATTGGGCTTTCTGGATTAAAAGGGATTGCTTTTGCATCTATTGGAACAGATGGAATAGATGGAATTACTAATGCTGCTGGAGCTATTACTGATGGTGGAAATTTTGAGAAAGCAATATCGAAAGGATTAAATATAAATGAATTCTTGGATAATAATGATTCATATAGTTTCTTTGAAAAAATTGGAGATGTAATTTATACAGGTCCAACAGGAACTAATGTTGGAGATATAGCTATCTTGGTTTATGCTTAAAAAACTAATTTTTAAAAATTAAAATAATAAATAAGAGAAAAATTAAATATTTAAAACATATCTTTTAATAAATCTATATTTTCAAGTTATTTTATAATATTCATCTTGGTATTATGAAATGAAAGTTTTATTTTTGAAAAGAAAAGAAATAGAATCTTTAATATCTATGAATGAAGTTTTAAATATAGTAGAACAGGCATTTAGAGAAAAAGGATTAAAAAGGGTACAAATGCCTCCTAAACCTTATCTTTTTTATCATAAATATAATGGTGACCTTAGAGCAATGCCATCTTATTTAGAAGCTTTAGATATTTCTGCTGTAAAAATAGTTAATTCTCATCCAAATAATATGAAATTATACAATTTACCAACAGTTATGGCTACAATAATTTTAATAGATCCTAAAAATGGTGCTCCTTTATCTATTATGGAGGGCTCATGGATAACTGCTATGAGAACTGGAGCAGCTAGTGGGATTGCTTCAAAATATTTAGCTAGGAAAGATTCCCGTAAACTTGGATTAATTGGAGCAGGTGCTCAAGCTGAAACCCAAATATTAGCAATTTCTTCAATTCTAAATATTGAAGAAGTATATGTATATGATAAGGATAAAGAAAAAATGAAAATTTTTACTTCAAAATATATTGAAAAATATGGTGAAAAATTTTCTATGAATTCTGTTAATAAACCTGAAGATGCTGTAAAAAATATGGATATAGTTGTAACAGCTACTCCATCTAGAGAACCAATAGTTAAAAGGGATTGGATTAGCTCTGGAATGCATATAAATTCTATTGGAGCAGATGCCCCAGGTAAAGAAGAACTTGATCCAGAGATACTTAAAATATCAAAAATTGTTGTAGATGATATTGAACAAGCAGCTCATGGAGGAGAAATAAATGTCCCTCTTTCAAAAGGTATTATTTCATTAAAAAATGTGTATGCAGAATTAGGAGAAATAGTAGCTGGTTTTAAATTTGGAAGAGAGTCAATAGAAGAAATAACAGTTTTTTGTTCAACTGGTTTAGCTATACAAGATGCTGTAACAGCTAAGCTTGTATATGATAAAGCTTTAGAAAAGAATGTAGGACAATGGATTGAATTTTTCTAAATCATTTTAACTACTTATCTATTGAATAGATTAATTTCTTTTATCGAATTTAATTCTTGAATTCTTGCATTATTAATTTTATTACAAAATGAATTTTAGAATGTTTAAAAAAGGGCAAAGATAAGAATTCAATATATAGAGCTTGGCATTAAAAGTAAATATAAATATGAATATTTTAGAGATTTATTACGGAGTAAAATAAAGCTGCTTATTCTTGAAGAATATTATGAAAAGTTAGGCTAATCATGGTAGTGATAAAGGAATTTGGCGAATTCCTGGAATCTTATTAAATGCTTTATCATTTGAAATTATTTCGCAATCAAGTTTTTAAAACTGATGCTGCTATTAAACTATCGAAATAGGTTAATCCGTATTTTTCTTCAATTTCACATTGTCTTGCTATAAAGTCTGAATTGATGGTACCAATTTCTTTTCCTCCATTTATCTCAATAGCCCTTCGGAGCGCTAAGATTATTGCTTTAATAATTGGTTTTTTGCCAATGCTTTTAAGAACTATTTGAAACTCAAATATTGTTGTATCTGAACAAGTATTTCCTTACCTTTTTTCTAAGCTTACTCAAAACCTTTATTGCAGCATTATGTTTATGGGTCCTTGGATTTAAAGCAAACAAAACTTCAGTGTCTAGTACTGGCAACTTTTTTCAACAACTCTTCAGCTTTCTTTTCATATACTTCTTCACTATAAGAAAAATCACCTAGAGTATCGGATAAAGCTTTATATGGATCATCGGGTAAAACTTCGATAATTATAGCTCCTTGCTCATGCCTTACTATAGCTCCTGGTCTACTTTAATATTAAGTTTCTCTCTTATTTTTTGGTATAACTATCGTTGTACCTTTGTCAGATAAAAAGTTTTATTTCTGATATATTCATAATTATTTAAAGAAAGATTTAACATCACAAAATATTAATTTTTAAAAAGGAAAGAATAATTAAGATTTTTTGGGACATCATCCTAGAATTATTTTTTAGAATTATATATTTAATCTTTTTAAAAATGTTTAAGATATATGGTTTTTAAAAATATAAAGAATCATAAAAGCTATAATTACTCCTAGAAAATTGTTTCTCAAATCTAAAATATTAGAATTTCTCCATGGTATAACTAATTGTAATATTTCTGTTAAAGGAGTTAAAGCTATTGAAATAAATAAAGCTTTAAAATTAAAACCTAATGCAAAAACCCAGAGAATAGATAAAATAATATAGGAGAAAGTATGCCCAAGATTTAAAGCTTTATCTTTTTCTTCTATGGGCAACTCTGGTATAGGTATAACAGATGCTATTATGAACTCATCTCTAAACTCTAGCTTCTTCCTCCAATGCTAATGATTTGTCCATTGTAGCTTCGTTCGCCAAGCATCCATTAAATGCTCATATCATCGCGTATATTTTGCTTGGAGGAAGGTTTTGGGTTGAATTCCTAAACCTTCTCCTTCCAGACCCTTAGGGTTTAGAAGGAGCTCCTTGAATTTCTTTGTTATATTTGCAACTGCAATATGATCTCTATCATCTTTGAATCCACATTGCTTACATTCTAAGTAATGAAGATTTCCATTGTATTCTTTAAGTTCATTATTGCAATTTGGACATTTCTTTGAAGTATCTTTAGGATCTACATAAATCGTTGCTATTCCATTCCAATTTGCAATGCTTATTAAGTAATTCAAGATTTTTCCATAGAACCATGAATGAATTTCGTAATTTAAGTCTCTATTTCTCTTTTTAAAATTATTGCTTAAATCTTCATAAACTATTGCTTTTACATCATACTTCATTGCAATCTTAACAATTTCATTTGAAATCCTTTGGCAAATTCCTAAATTTCTTAGTCTTAACTTCTTCCATAATCTTGTAGCAGGTGTTTTATACCTCTTCTTTGCAAATTCATCAATTTTTCTTACTCTTTGCCATTCTGCAATGTTCCACTTTATTCTATCAATGAAAATTCTTTTATAACTATTGACATTTACTTTATAAATTGCGAAACAAACATCGTCTAAGTTTATGTCTATGGTTAAGATATTGAATCCTTCATCAAGTTTTTTAGATAAATCTTCAATGCTTGGTAGTTTTACAATTTTCCTTATTGGAAATATAAGAAAATATCTATTATCTTCTTTTTTAATTATTGGATCACATAGTTCAATTTCTTTAAAATGCTTTGTTCTCTTTGGTGAATTCAAAGCTTCTATTAGCAATTGCTTTCTTTTACATCTAAAGAAAGCTTTTAATGTTCTATAAGGTTCTAATAATGTTATACTTATAGTTTCAAAATTATTACTACTTCTTGCGTAATTCCTTTCCAATCGAATGAAGTTATCGCTTATTCCAATGATTTTCTTATTTTTTAAATGTTTTATTGCTTCTTTGCTAACAATGTTTTTTGATTTTTCTATTTTTTCTTCAATGTTATTTCGTATTTCTTTTG
>Ga0209225_1001430_pt1 | contig 23619 bp, 24 predicted proteins | sample WasSprMetagenome_FD_184732 | JGI IMG/M metagenome (GOLD analysis project Ga0209225, IMG submission 184732) | Sulfidic aquatic microbial communities from Washburn Spring, Yellowstone National Park, USA - WS (SPAdes) (version 3) | ecosystem: Environmental > Aquatic > Thermal springs > Hot (42-90C)... | reverse complement strand
TAGGGAGCGCCTATGAACTACAGGCAATAGCGGGAGCAGTGATAGGAGGGACGAGCCTAATGGGAGGGGAAGGAACTATGCTGGGAACATTATTGGGGACATTTATAATAGCGGTTCTTTATAATGCATTGATACTATTGCAGGTTTCTCCTTACTGGCATGAGATAGTGGTAGGAAGTGTGGTGGTTGTGGCGGTAACGATAGATGTTATACGCAGAGTAAAATAAAAAATTGGTGGAGCCGAGCGGAATCGAACCGCCAACCTCCTCATTGCGAGCGAGGTGTTGTCCCATTCAACTACGGCCCCGTCCATTTCTATTATTAATAATACATCCCAAACCAGTTAATAGTCAAATTATTTTTTGGCGATTTCTTTCAAATAAACCTTCTTTTCTTTCTTTGAAGCCTCGTAGATGGCAAGGCAAACTTCCAAAGCGTCCATTGCTTCTTCTGGTTTGACCTCCGGCTCCTTATCACTAAGCAAGCAATTTCATAGATATGCCTCAGAAATGCAACATCATATAGATGGCGTGATAGCCAGTGTCAATCATCGCCCCTCCGTTTGCTTTATCCCTCCTTCTCTTTCAATGAAAAGAAGTGGCGCGACCACTATAGGGAGGGCGGTGGCTAATCGGAAAAGGTCGCCCCTGCTTAAACCAACAGAGATCTTGTTTTCCCCTTGGGAAATGGTGATAAAAGCTTGTGTGTTGCCCGTCTCGGCTGGACGGAAGGAAAGGATTTTATCCACCTCTCTTGATGAGTTTGGCGTTGGACGATGATATAGCTCGAGGCTCTCTTTTCTCCCTTCCAAAATATCCCTCGCTTGTAGAGCTATGTCAAAGGCTTCTTCTGGTGAGAGGGCAAAAACGATTTTATCCTCCCACTCATATCTCTTCTCTCCCTTTTTGGGCAATCCAGCTACTCCCTCTTTTGCTTTCGCAAAAGTAAAGAAAACAACCTGCCTTTCGTTATCAACTTCTATTTGTAAAGCCGATTTCGTCTTATAAATTATCCAGGGCATTCCTTATAACTTACTCCTTATTCGCTTTTTTCTCCTTCGCTGCCTCTCTTAAGGAAGGGCGTGAGCAGGTCTATGGGGATGGGCATAACGACGGTGGCGGTGTGTTCGGAAGCGATATCGGAGAGGGTTTGAAGGAAACGAAGTTGAATGGAAGCGGGATTCTTGCTCAATATCGCTGCCGCCTCGCTCAACCGCTGAGCAGCTTGGAACTCTCCCTCCGCATTGATTATTTTCGCCCTTCTTTCCCTTTCCGTCTCCGCCTGTCTCGCCATCGCTCTCCTCATCCCTTCGGGCAATATCACATCCCTTACCTCCACCGTCGTAACCTTGATTCCCCAAGGTTCGGTTTGCTCATCTATGATTGTCTGAAGTTGTTGGTTGATTTTATCTCTGTGGGCGAGGAGGTCGTCCAGCTCCGATTGTCCCACTACGCTCCGCAAAGTGGTTTGGGAAATCAAGGAAGTCGCCCTCATATAATTCTCCACCTTGCAAACCGCATCCTCGGGATTCACCACTCTGAAGTAAACAACCGCATCAACGGTAACGGGAACATTGTCCCTCGTCATCATCTCCTGCCTGGGAACATCAAGGGTCACTACGCGAAGGTCTATCTTCACCATCTTATCCACTATGGGGATGAGGAAGAAGAGACCAGGTCCCTTCGCTCCTATCAATCTTCCCAGTCTGAAGATTACACCTCTTTCGTATTCCCTCACTACCCTTATCGCTTGAGGGAGGACGATGATGAGCAGGATGATTACAGCCCAAATGATAGCCTGAATCATAATATCATACCTCCTTTTCTTTTTTAACTTGAAGGGTTAAACCCCTCATAGCCACAACTCGGACTTTGCTTCCCTTTTCAATGAATCCTTCTGTGCTCTCCGCCCGCCAAAGTTCCCCTTCCAGAAAGACCAATCCATTGGGATTGAGGTCGCTTCTCGCCTCTGCTATTTTACCCACAATTGTTTCCCTTCCCACTGCCTTTGCCCGGAATTGCGCCTTTATTCCCGCAGCGACTACGAAGAGAAAGAAGAGAGTGGTGAGTATAGTCATAGAGAGTATTAATCCGAGGGAAATCTTACGATAGCCCACATTTTCAAAAAGCATAATGGAGCCAATGAGAAAGGAAATGGCTCCTCCTACCCCTAAAAGACCATGAGTGGGTGCCTTCACCTCCGCTAAGAGAAAGCCTATACCGAGAACCATAAGCGCTAAACCCGCCCAATTGATGGGGAGTATGGCGAGAGAATAAAGGGCGAGGATGAGAGCTATCGCTCCCACGACTCCTGGGAGAATCGCTCCCGGATTGGAGAGTTCAAAAATTATTCCATAAGTTGCCAAGAGAAGGAGGAGATAGGCGAAGTTTGGGTCGGTGAGAAGGAGGAGAAGCCTTTCCCTCCAATTCATATTCTGTTTTGAAATTGGAGCCCCTTTCGTCTTGAGGACGAATTTCTCCCCATTTTTAAATACCTCGCGTCCATCTAGCTTATTGAGGAGGTCTTGCAAGTCGTTTGCTATAAGGTCTATGACCCCCAGCTTCAATGCTTCCTCCGCCGATGAGGAGCGTGCCTTCCGCACGGCATCTTCAGCCCATTGCACATTTCTCCCTTTTTTCTGGGCAAGAGACTGCATAAAGGCGGCGGCGTCATTCACGATCTTCTTTTCCATAGTCGTACTCGTCTCACCTTCGGGCATCCCTCCCAACTGAACGGGAGTAGCGGCTCCGATGTTCGTTCCGGGAGCCATAGCCACTATATCCGCAGCCATAGCTATATAGGCTCCTGCCGAGGCTGCCCTTGCCCCTGGTGGTGAGACAAAGACGATGATAGGGATGTAGGAGGAGAGCTCCTTTTGGATTATCTCCCTCATGCTCTTATCCAATCCCCCGGGTGTATCCATTTCCATAATCACTGCTTGAGCTTTATTTGCTATGGCTTCATCTATCACCCTTATTATATATTTGCTCATCGGAGGAGTAATCGCGCCATCTATCTTGAGAAGATAGATTGGTGGTTGGGGAAAGGCTAAAATCCCCAAAAGGCTAAGGAAAAGAAACATCGACCTTTTCATAACTCCTCATCTCCAATGAAAAGGATAAGAAATGTAAAATAAAAAGTCAAGAGCGTGTATAATTACATACCATATTTAACTTTTTAGTTTTCCTCTATTTGAAAGAGTTGTCGGCGGGGCGGATGAGGTATGGTTGCCTTTGTCATTGCGAGCCTGACGCAGTCAGGGCGTGGCAATCTCTCCCCTCTGTCATTGCGAGCCCGCCGAAGGCGGGCGTGGCAATCTCAAACCTTTTTGTCATTGCGAGGAGCGAAGCGACGAAGCAATCTCTTTGAGATTGCCACGGCTTTCCTTCGGAAAGCCTCGCAATGACAGCTAGGGGGCACTGCATAATAGAGGGATTGCCACGCTTCCCTTACGGGAGGCATAAAATGACAGATGATAAGCTCCCTTAGCCCTTTGCATTGCGAATTCAACTTGCCAATCTGACCACTATTTCCCAGGAGACAATGTCAAGGGGAGGAATGCAATCGCCAGTGGAATCCGTTCCCCTATAGGTGCCATTTTGATAGAGAGGGATTTCTAAGGGTCCTGAGTCAAGATAATCAATATTTCTCGTCCCCTGCCAGCCTGGGTCCGTCGGTTTATAGTCAATTGTTACGATATTGAAGCTTATCTTCTCTGCGTCGTTTAACCATTTCCTCGTTATCGTGAACTCTATAGTCCTTCCATCAGGCGATATCTGGCTTATGGGAGGAGGAATAGAAGGCAAGTCCCTTTTCGTTTGAGAATCGTAAACAAAGGAAAGAAATTGTCCCATCGTCCATCTTATGAAATGAGTATAACCAGTGGCGCAAGTGTTTTCGTTTATCGGCCAAGGAGGACCATAAGTGATGGGGAAAGGTCCCTCAGCTGAATTGCCATTTGTGCTTATAAAGACGAAGTAATAATAAGAAGGATCTACCTCGCCCTTGAGAGTGAAGCGAAAGGTGATTTGGTCGCCAAGCGTCTGTATTTCCTTGGGATAGCGGGCGCATCCGCTGATTAATAGGCAAAAAAGGATAGATCTCAAAAGGGCGTTTCTCATAGTCAATCAGCTGGGAAAGCTATGCTGAGAAACAATACAAAGAGGAAACCCAAGAGGAGGAAAATCAAATGAGACAATTCCCTTTCCCTATGGAGTTCGGGAAGGAGGTCGGAGGTGGATACATAAATGAAGGAAGCTCCCGAGATGCCCAAAAGTGAGGAGAGGAGGATGGGAGGAGGAGATGAGCCAATAAGGGAATAGGATAGAACCGCGCCCAAAAGCGTCGCAATGGCAATGCCGATGGAGGATAGAATGGTTTTCTTTCTCGTTTCCCCTGCTAAAAGTAAGAGAGAAGAGAGCGCTAGTCCGTCCCCTAACTTATGGAAGATGACGGCAAATGAAGCGGTTAGACCGAGGGAAGGCGAAAAGCGGAAAGTGGAGCCCACCGCTATGCCGTCAACAAGGCTATGAATGGACAAGCCAAGGAAGGCGAGACTGCCAATTGTATGGCTTAGGCAGTGCTCGCTGTATTCAGGACAGGAATGAATCATCATAAAATCCTCAAGAGCGAAAAGAAATAGAAAGAAAAGAAGTAGAGAAAGCGCGCCGGCTGTCCTGTGAAGGTGGAAGGATTCAGGGAGGATGCGAAGGAAGGCAGCGGAGATAAGCATCCCACCGCTGAGCGCGGTTAATTTTTTAAGGAGTGACTCATTTGCTCCGCCCTTCAGGGCGATAAGGGAGCCACCCACGCTCCCGATGCAAGCGATTAGTCCGTAGAGAAATGGCAAAAGCATCTTACCCAGGCGGCCAGGACATATGGCGTCCCGCAAGGAGATGAAGATGAAGGTGGGCTATCACCTGCCCACCGGCGCTTCCCGTGTTTATCACCACCCTATAGCCATCAGTTAGATGGAACCTCTTCGCCAATTCCTTCACGGCGAAAAGCAACTTTCCCAGAAGATTCACATCCTCTTCCTCCGCTTCATCTAAACTTGCCATATGTTTCTTCGGAACTATCAGGATGTGAATCGGTGCCTGAGGGTTGAGGTCGTGAAAAGCAACGAGCTCGTCTGTCTCCATCACTTTTTTGGATTCAACCTCTCCCCTCGCTATCATACAGAACACACATCGCTCCATTCTCTTTTCCTCCTTTCTCTAATCTAACCTTCATTCCATTTTTATATACTTCCTCCGCGATACACCAGCAGAATTCTTCAACAGGAGGCTCCTCCGCATAGCAAGTCACATAATTATGAGAAATTCCCTGCCATAAATCTCCCCTTTTACCTTGAAAGAGTATCCAAAGCTTTTCCCCTATCAAGTTTGTTCTGAATGAGAGGGAAAGCCTCTCCTCAAGGGATTGCAGGACCTTTGCCCTTTCCTTTTTTATCTCCCATGGGACATCATCCCATTTCTCTGCTTTCGTTCCGGGACGAGGGGAAAAGGGAAATATATGGATTTTCCCAAAACCAGCCTCTTCACATACCTTCAATGTCTGGAGGAAATCCTCTTCGCTCTCGCTGGGGAATCCAACTATCACATCGGTAGTGATATTGACGAGGGGAATTCTCTCCCTAATCTCCACGACGAGGGAAAGGAAATCAGAGGAGGTGTAGGAGCGTCCCATAAGCTTGAGGATTCTGTCGGAACCCGATTGAAGAGGGATATGGAAATGAGGGCAAAGCTTGGGATGAGAAACGAGATGTAAGAGCTCTTCATCGAAATCCATAGGCTCAATAGAGCTGAGCCTGATGCGGAAATCCCCCTCCCAGTTTAATATTTCCCTCAAAAGCGAGGAGAGAGAGGTTTTATCCTCAAGGTCTCTCCCGTATTTGCCAAGCCTTATACCACAAAGGATTATCTCCTTGTAACCAAATAGAAGGAGTTGTCTTATCTCCTGAAGGACATCTTGGAGATTTCTGCTCCTTGGCTTTCCCCTCAAGTAGGGAACGATGCAATATGAGCAGAAATTATCACACCCTGTTTGGACTACAACATAAGCCCTCTTTCTCCCTATCGCTCTTTTAGTAGCTTCTTCCTCTTTTAAAGGAGCAGGTTGAGGGGCGAATATCTCTTGTAAAATCTTGGGAATCTCCCTTTTCCTTTCTTGAGGGATGAGAAGGATTTGCTCGTCTTTCCTGAGATTTTCCTCCATTGGCGGGGATATGCAACCAGTAACTATTATCTTCTTCCCCTCTCTTTTCCCTTTATAAATGATTTTCCTTGCCTTCCTGTCAGCGTGATGGGTAACAGCGCAGGAATTTAGGATGTAGATATCCCCTTCCTCTTTTAGCATCTCAAAGCCCAGCTTTAAAAGCTCCTTTGCGATTTGCTGGCTTTCATATTGGTTGACCTTGCATCCGAGCGTGAAGATTGAAAAGGAAGGTCTTCTCATATGCGTTAAACATTATATTAAAACCGAAAGCTGATGTCAAATAAATGTTCGATTAGCAAAAAGAGATTGAATCGTCGCTTCCCTCCTTGTAATGACAAAAACATTACATACCCCTAATCTTATCCTTCTTAACCATTAACAAGCCGATATATCTCCACATCTATCTCCTTTTTCTTTCCTTTTATATCCTCAATTGGGATTCTTACGACTTTCTCATTCCACCATCCAACCATAATCGCATATTCACCACCTAAAAGAGATTCCACCGCCTCCTCTGCTAACGCCCTCGCCAAAAACCTATCCCTAAACGAAGGAGCTCCTCCCCTTTGGGAGTGTCCAATCGCAGTGAGCCGCACCCTTATCCCCAACTCCTTCTCCAATCTTTCCCCAACCATATTCCCACCCACTCCCTCCGCCACAACAACCAATGCCCATCCCCTTTCCTTCGCCTTTTTCCTTATCTTTCCTATCATCTCCTCCCAATTAAGCTCAAGTTCGGGAACGCAGACATAATCTGCTCCACCTCCATAAGCAACAGCAAGAGCTATATGTCCCGTGCGACCTCCCAATGTCTCCAAAACAAATATCCTCTCGGGCAGGGAAAGGGCTGTATCCTTGATGCAATCAAGAAGATAAATTCCTTTATTGCAAGCGGTATCAAAGCCGATGCTTCTCGTTAAAGGGACATCGTCATCTATCGTGCAGGGAATACCCACAGTGGGAATGCCGAGCTCAGCGAGGAAAGGAACCCCCTCTCTCATAGACCCATCTCCACCCAGAACTATAACTCCCTCTATGTTGTTTTCTTTTATATTTTTTAGAAGCGAAGCCCTTCCCTCGGCAGAGGCGAAATGCCTGCCCCTTGAAGTTTTCAAAATCGTTCCTCCCCATTTTTCAATTCCCTCCACTTTTTCTTCTAATGGGAGAAAATTTCCCTTCGCCAATCCTTCAAATCCCCCAATAACGCCAAGAAGTTCTTTTCCTTTCTCTTTAGCCTTTTTAAAGGCGAACTCTATGCAGGCGTTCATTCCGGGCGAATCGCCACCGGAACAGAGGATAGCGAACGGCAGTCTAATCACCTCCGCTTCGGTTCATACCTGAAGAGATAGGAAACGAGGTCCTCCCCTATGAGCCGAAAATCCTTCCTCTCCTTTAAAACCTTGCTCAAGGGGGCTTCCTTATCCAATAAGAATAGGGTAATATCGTATTTCTTTATCAGGTTTTCCCAATTGCTTGAGGCGTTCCAAATGACGAAATAATCGTTCAAAACGCCCTTCCTTTTATACACCTCTGCCCTTCCATCAATGAAGACCTTCTTTTGAGGATAGCAATTGAAGATTAGATAACCTCCCCACTTATATTCATTATAGATGTTGCCCGGCTCCCTTTTTATTTTCTGAACATTTATTAAAGGGAAAAAATGTTCTGTGTATTGGACGAAGACGCTGAACATATCCTCATAGGGAGGGAGGGCAACGACTTGGGATAGGGATAAGAGGAAGGGAAAGAGTAGGGCGATAGGCTTAGTTATCCTACCCAATCTTTCCTCCAAAGCTTGGGAGACATTTCTGAAATTGAATACCATCAAGGGGGTGGCGAGGATGGCAAAGATGGGAATATGCCTCACTGCTTGAAGGGAGAGGTGAACCAGGATGACGCCAAGGGCGAGGTCTATGAGTCTTATATGAGGGGAGAAGATGAAGGAAAAGAAGAAGGCGAATATTAAAACCTCAAATGGGAGAATCTCAAGGCGATGAAAATTGGGAGAGAGCCATTCCACTATAACATCCTGAACCTCCTTCCAGCCGAGGAGGTCAAATGCGTGCTGATAGAGGTGCCAACTGTTTGGGTTGATGAAGGTTAAGAGGAAAGAGAGAGAAAATAGATAAATCCATTTTCCCCTTTCCTCTCCCTTCCAAACAGCTTCCATAGTCCAAAGGAAGAGGACTAATAAACCTAAAATGAAGCCGCTGTGGAGATTGCACCAGAGAAGGAAGATGGGAGGAATGAAGAGGAGATGTTTCCTATAGAGGAGGAAAAGGAGCAAGGAGAAGAAGAGATAGGAAAAGATTTGAGGGCGGACATCGAAGAATGTGCGGGAGGCAGTGGCGGAAAGGAGAAGGATGAGAATGGGAAGAAGCGCCACTTCATCTATACAGATAAAAGCCAAAATGAGAAAAGCGAGGGCGATAATCACTCCCTTGAAAATGAGAAGCAGATTTGGGTCTATTTTATGTATCTCATAGAAGATGACATCCGCTAGCCACTCATGGACGACCCACTTTTCCCCCTGTGCGGTGTAAGAGAAAATATCCTGATGGGGGATTCCTTGTTTAACAATAACCTCGCCGGTTTTTATCTGCCAGAATGTGTCAACGCCAGGGATTATAGTGAAGGAGAAGAGGAAAAAGAGGATGAAGAGGAGGGCGAATAGGATGAGCCTCATAAAAGGTTCAGTGGATAACGGTTGCCATCTTGAAGAGGGGGAGGTAAATGGAGAAAGCTATAAAACCAACGACACAAGCGAGTAAGATTATCATAACCGGTTCCATTAGGGATAGGAGGGCTTTTATTGACCTATCAACCTCCTCATCATAGAAGATAGCGACTTGCTCCACCATATCGGGCAGATTACCTGATTCCTCGCCCGTATCAACCATCTGCACGACCATAGAGGGGAAGATTCCGTAGTTAGCCATAAGGGATGATAACTTATAACCATCACGAACGCTTTCCCTTAAAGCGCTAACAGCGGCGGCGAAAACGCTGTTTCCCACAACATCTCTCACTATTTCCAAAGCCCTGAGCATTGGGACTCCGGCGCCGAGGAGAGTGGAGAAGGTGCGGGCGAAGCGGGAAAGAGCCATCTTTTGCGATAGCTGTCCAAATAAGGGGAGCTTCAATTTCAAGAGGTCTATTTGATATCTGCCCGAGGGTATTCTTCGGTAAATATAATAAAAAAGGAAGATTGCTAAAATCACGAGAGGGATGGCAAACCACCAATGGAGAAGCCAATCCGTGAAGCTCATAGCGATACGGGTGATCATCGGTAGCTGGGCGCCCATTTCAGAGAATATGCTCTTAAAAGTCGGCATAACGAAGAAGAAGAGCACGATTAAAACAGCGAGAGCCACGGTTAAAACCAAAGCGGGATAAACAAGAGCTCCTTTAATGCGTCCTTTTATAGTCATCTCGTGGTCTATGAAGCTCGCAATCCTGTTCAATACATCCCCCATATTTCCCGTAGCCTCCGCTACCCTCACCATACTCACATATAAGGGGGAGAAGACCTTGGGATGTCTTGCCAGAGCATCCGCAAGGCTCATTCCGCCCATAACATCGTTTCTTACTTGTTGGATTATATCTCGGAGTGTGGGATTAAGGGTTTGGTCTCTGAGGGAATCCAAGCTGCGGATGATGGGGACGCCAGCGCGCAAAAGTGTGGCGAATTGGCGGGTGAAAACGAGCAAATCCCTTTCCTTTACCTTCCCAAACCATAACCTCCCTCCCTTACCTCTCTCCGCTTCCCTTTCCTCTCCTATATAAATGACCCTCCGATTTTCCTGGGCAAGCCTTTCCACGACCTCTCTCTCGGTCTCCGCTCTTATCGTTCCCCTTACGATATTCCCGTTCTTATCTATTGCTTCGTAGCGGAAACTGGGCATATCTAAAACCTCCTTCTCTCAATCAATCGCTCCAAGTTCGCAGTGTCTATAGCATAAGCGATGGCTTGGTCCAAGGTGATGTATCCATCTCTATAAAGCTCGGCAAGCGCCATATCCAATGTCTTCATCCCATAACCCACGCTCGTCTCCATAACCCCATAAATTTGATAAGTTTTTCCTTCTCTAATCAAATTCCTTATTGCTGTCGTAGCTATCATTACCTCAACCGCAACAATCCTCCCTCCCCCTATTTTCCGCAATAGCCTCTGAGAGAATATCGCCTCTATGCTCTCGGCAAGCTGAGTGCGCACTTGGTCCTGTTGATGGGGAGGAAATATGTCTATGATGCGGTCAATGGATTGGGGAGCGTTTCTTGTATGTAATGTGGCAAGGACGAGATGCCCTGTCTCAGCTGCGGTGATGGCTATGGATGTTGTTTCCAAATCCCTCATCTCTCCCACCATAATAACATCCGGGTCTTCCCTAAGCGCTGAGCGGAGAGCGGCAGCGAAGGAAGTAGTATCTATCCCCACTTCCCTTTGGTTTACCATAGAAAGTTTATGCTTGTGGAGATATTCTATGGGCTGTTCAATTGTGATTATATGGCATCTTCTCGTCTGGTTTATATAGTCAACCATCGCAGCCAGGGTTGTTGATTTACCAGAACCGGTTGGACCAGTTACTAAAACGAGACCGGATGTTTTCTCCGCGATTTCTTGGATAACGGGGGGAAGACGCAGCTCCTCAAAGGATGGTATCCTATCGGGAATCGTTCTCAGAGCAGCCGCAACAGCTCCCCTTTGCCTATAAACATTCACTCTAAATCTTCCTATGCCTCTCACTCCGTAAGAGAAATCCAATTCCCTTTGTGTTTCAAAAGTCGTTATTTGCTCCTCCGTTAATATGTCGTAAATGAGCCTCTGCGTATCCTGAGGAGTGAGGGGGGTGAATTCAAGGGGATGGAGAACGCCATCCACCCTTATCATCGGAGGAAGACCTGCGGTGAGATGCAAATCGGAAGCCTTCCTCTCTACGGTTATTTTTAATAAGTCATCTATAATTACAGTTGATACATCTTGTATCTCTTGGTTTCTCTCCTCATCCTGTATAGACAACTCTTATCAACTCCTCCCAACTGGTTATCCCGAGGAGGACTTTCTCAAAAGCGTCCTCCTTTAAGCTTTTCATTCCCGCTCTCGCGGCAGCTTCTCTTATTATGTGAGCGGGAGCTCTTTTGAGTATCAAATCCCTAATCTCGTCATCCACTACCATAAACTCAAATATGCCAGTGCGTCCGATATAACCCGTTTGCCTGCATTTCTCACAGCCTTTCCCTCTATAAAAAGTATAGGTTTTTTCCCCATATGCGCCCACATCTATGCTTCGCAAAACCTCCCCAGGAACCTCGTAGGCTTCCTTACAGTGGGGACAAATTATCCGCACCAACCTCTGAGCTAAAACTCCTATAACAGTTGAGGCTATAAGGAATGGTTCTATCCCCATATCCATAAGGCGAGTTACAGCGCTCGGCGCGTCATTCGTGTGAAGAGTGGAGAGAACGAGATGACCGGTTAACGACGCCTCGGTAGCTAAAAGAGCGGTTTCCCTATCTCTTATCTCGCCAACCATTATGATATCCGGGTCTTGACGGAGAATGGAACGCAATCCCTCAGAAAATGTGAAGCCTGCCTTATAGTTAACCTGCGCCTGTGTAATTCCCGGGAGCTCATATTCAACTGGGTCCTCCAAAGTTACTATGTTCTGCTCTCCCGTGTTGAGGCGGTTGAGGACGGAATAAAGGGTTGTGGATTTACCTGAGCCAGTCGGACCAGTTACCAGTATGATTCCCCAGGGTTGGCAAATTATCTTCTCAAATCTCTCCAAAGTCTGGGGAAGCATACCCAGCTTATCTATCCCTTTTAGAATGCTTGCCTTATCAAGGATTCGCATAACGATTTTTTCCCCAAATACCGATGGGTAGGAGGAAACTCGGAAATCATAAGTTCTTCCTTCAAATGCAAGAGAGAATCGCCCATCTTGAGGCAATCTCTTCTCCGCGATGTCCATTCCAGAGATGATTTTGAAGCGAGAGACAAGGGAGGGTTGGATTTCCTTTGGTAGGGACAATGCCTCTCGCAGAACGCCATCGATCCTAAATCTAACCCTAACTCTATCTGCTTGAGGCTCTATATGGATATCGCTTGCTCTCTCCCCTATCGCTTGGGTGACGATTAGATTAGCTAATCCCACAACTGGCGCTTCCTCCGCCATCTGCTGAAGCCTTTCAGGGCTAACCTCTTCAACCTCGGTTGCAATGCCCGAGTCCATTCCCAAGGTCTTAGCGGAAGCAAGTGCCCTCTCAACTGTTTCCTTCACGGGAAAAGCGAGAGGATAAAGCTCTTTCAAGAAATGCTCTATCTCCTCAGCAGTAGCCATTAAAGGTTCTATATCAAATCCCGTTACCAATCTCATCTGGTCTATTGCGAAGACATCAAGGGGATTTTTCATCGCCACTAACAATTTTCCGTCTCCTTCCAAGCGAAGAGGAATGGCGGTCAATCTAAAGGCGAGGTCCCTGGGCAAGAGGCGGACTACATCTTCGGTTGGGGGTGATTGATATAAGTCCACAAATGGCACGCCCCATTGTTTAGCGAGAAGCTGGGTTTTCTGTTTCTCGGTTATATAACCCGAGCTAACAAGATAATCGGGAAAAGGGAGGACATTTTTCGTCTTGCGATATTCTTCCAAAACCTCCTCCAGCTTTTCCTTGCCCATTAAACCTTCCTCAACTAATAATTCCTCAAAGCTTTTTCTATCCATTTGCTAACTATTATAATACATCCAGTTATCATGTCAATAAAAATTTATGTTCATTATTAAGGGTTTTATGGTTAGCATCGGGATTTAAAAATAAATCCATTAAAGATGCAAGCTTGCCGAAGGCAGTCGTTATGATTTAATTTCTTCACCGCCATTTTAAATAAGAGATTGCCACGCCTGCCTTCGGCAGGCTCGCATCTATGGGTATAGGTTTTCAATGGCTTGCTTCCTTCCTCTTTGTTAGTCTATACCTACATGTTGTATTTAAATACTCATTGAGACTTTTAAGCAAAAACTCGGTTGTAGGGTTCTTCAGGGTCATCGCAACTAATCCATTAACTCAATTCCTCATTCCCTTTTTTTACGCAAAAATTATATTTTGAAGTCGCCATTTTAAATTCGCCTCTTACCTTTTCTTCTTTGCTGAAAGTCTATACCCATCCCAGCAATGACAGCTGGGTTCTTTCATAAAGAGAGAGTGCCACGGCTTCTCGGAGGAAGCCTCGCAATGACAACCAAGTCAACTTGCCGGGAGGAAAGATAGCGACGAAGACTCTTCTGTCATTGCTAATATTAAACCCAATACCTAATAGATGGGAGCAGTAAGCGAAGCAATCTCTACTCACAAACCGATATTCCTTAAGGACTGTTATTATTTGGATTCTAAAATCAGAGGGAGAACATCCTTTCTATCGTTCTCCTTGCCCTCTCTCTTATGCTCTCGTCCAATTCTATTTTATGGCTTAGAGTCTGGAGGGAACGGAGGACTTTCTCCAAGTTGATTTTCTTCATATCCTCGCATACAGCTTTCTCATTCGCCGGCAAAAAGATTTTTTGGGGAACCTCCCTTTTCAATCTATGACACATATCCCTCTCCGTCCCAACGATGTAGCTTTTATAATCGCTTTCCTTAGCGAAACGAAGCATCTTTCCTGTACCACCAACCAATTGCGCCCAGCGAATGACCTCTTCCTTACACTCGGGATGCACCATAACAGCGGAATCGGGATTCGCCTTTTTGACTCTCAATACATCTTCCTCTTTAATCGCTTGATGAACCGGGCATTCGCCCTGCCAGACGATTATTTCCCTTCCCGTCTTCCTTTGCGCCCAGCTCGCGAGATGTCTATCGGGAAGAACCACCAATCTCCTATCCGCTGGCAACTTCCCGATAACCTCAAGGATATTAGCGGAGGTGTAACAGATATCGCATTCCGCCTTAACCGCCGCAGATGTATTCACATATGCGAGGAATATAGCATCTGGATATTCTTCCCTCAATCTCCTCACATCCTCAGGGGTGATGCTATCAGCCAAGGGGCAACCCGCTCCTCCATCCGGTAGGAGAACTATCTTCTCGGGATTCAAGATATGCGCCATCTCAGCCATAAATCGCACCCCGCAGAGCACTATCACCTCAGCATCTATATCCATACTATATCTCGCCAATTCAAGGGAATCGGCGGCGAAATCGGCTATATCCTGTACCTCTGGGGGTTGATAATTGTGGGCGAGGATTATAGCTTTCCTCTCCTTTTTCAATCTCTCTATCTCAGCCAAGATATCCTGCATATTATACCTCCTCCAAGAACTATTTCGTCTCTGTATAAAACTACAGATTGACCGAGGGCGGGAGCCCTTACCGGCTCCTGAAATTCAACCCTTAAGAGCTCGCCATTATAGAAGATTTTAGCAGGCTTCTCGGGAGAGCCATACCTTATCTTAGCTCCCACTATTTCGCCCTCTTCAGGTGGATCAGTGAGCCAATTCAGATTGCCAGCCCAGATCTCCCTTGCCTCTATTTCCTCCTCTCTCCCCACAACGATGATGTTTTCTTCAGCCCTTATCTCTTTAACATAATAGCGTTCTCCCAAGGCTACGCCCAATCCCTCTCTCTGCCCAATCGTATAATTGGCAATCCCCTTATGGAACCCAAGAAATCTCCCCTCGCTATCTATAATAATTCCCTCTCTGAAGGAATCCGGGAAGTGTTTCCTCAACAAATCGCGATAATCTCCTCTTACGAAGCAAAGGTCCTTGCTCTCCTCCTTATCAGCCACCGCAAGCCCTATCTCCCTCGCTTTCTCCCTCACCATTTCCTTATCCCAATCTCCCAGAGGAAAGATTATTCTCTCAAGAAGCTCTGCTTTAATATTGTAAAGGAAATAAGACTGCTCCTTCTTAGCCCTTCCCTTCAGCAGGATTTTCCTTCCCCTCTCATCTGTTGAGATTCTCGCATAATGACCTGTTGCGATATGGGAACAGCCGAGCTCCCTCGCTTTTTCCCAAAGGACTCCAAACTTAATCATCCTATTGCAAAGAACACAGGGATTTGGCGTTATCCCCTTGCTGTATCCGAGGAGGAAAGGCTGGAGAACTTCCCTATCAAATTCCTCTTGAAGATTGAAAACATAGTGTGGAATGCCGAGCTGCCCAGCAACAGCTTTGGCATCTTTTATAGAGGGTGAGGGGATAGAAAGGAAGTTCATAGTTGCCCCAATCACTTCATAACCCTGCTGAAGAAGGAGATAGGCTGAGAGGGAAGAATCCACCCCACCGCTCATTGCCACGAGGACCTTAGCCATTTTGTCTCTCTTCTAACTCCCTTATCCTTTCCTCTAACTGGGAGAGACGCCTATTTATCTCTTTCAGGTATTCATCAAGAGGGTCGCCGACGCGAGCATGTTCAAGTGGAGGGATTCTCTTTCCCTCTCTCCGAACGATGCGAGCGGGAACGCCCACTACAGTGCAGTTAGGGGGAACGGATTTCAATACAACAGAGCCCGCGCCGATTCTCGCTCCCTTGCCGACATAAATTGGACCCAGAAGGACAGCCTCCGCCCCTATAACGACATCATCATCTATCGTGGGATGGCGTTTTCCCTTTTCCTTCCCCGTTCCTCCCAGCGTCACTCCCTGGTAGAGTGTAACATTATTACCGATAATCGTCGTCTCACCAATAACCACTCCCATCCCATGGTCTATGAAGAAACCCTTACCTATTTTCGCCCCCGGATGGATTTCTATTCCCGTGAGGAACCTGCTGATTTGTGATATGAGGCGGGCGAGGAAGCGGAGATTCGCCTCCCAGAGGAGATGGGCGATGCGATGAAAGATTATCGCCCAGAGCCCGGGATAAGTGAGGACCTCCCAGATGTTCCTCGCCGCTGGGTCTCTTTCAAAGACTGCCTTTATATCTGCTTTGAGAGTTTCAAGCATATTGAAATAAAATTATAACTAAAATTCTCAGATTAACAAATTAACAAAAATGTATAAACTCATAAAATTTGGAAGGTTTAAAAACATATTTGTTCTGCAAATTTCTATAAAAATTGCGAGGCTTTCCGTTCGGAAAGCCTCGCAATTTGTCTCCCCGTCTTATTCTATTCAATCACTGAAGCGGTTATGAATATGAGCAATTCGCTATGAGTCTTCGTCTTGCTCCTCCAGCGGAAGAGGTTGCCGAAGAACGGTAGGTCTGCCAAGAGAGGAACTTTCCTCATCTGCTCTAAATCCTTCTCCTGCAAAAGCCCTCCCAACACTATGCTCTCCCCACTCTTCAGCCTCAACACCGTCTCCGCCTGACGAGTGGCGATTTGGGGAAGATTCTCCGGACCGATCATCCCAATGAGATAGCTGATTTCCGGTCTAACATAGAGTGTTATGGAATTATCCTCCGCTATTTTTGCATTCAGGTTCAATATGACGCCAACCTGCTCCTCCGCAATCTCATAGATGGGCATTCCCAAGGGCGTGATTCCCGTCCTCTTGGTATACATAATCCTTTCTCCCACCAATATGTTCGCTCCCCTTCCATCAATCAAAGCCAAGCTGGGATTAGCAAGTTGGATTCCTTTTCCGCTTGAAAGTATGGCGTCAATTTGAGCGGCAACCTGTAGCGGGCTTCTATCAATTCTTCCTATTTTCATTCCCTCACCGCCGGATTCCGTAAAGGTCTGGGAGATGGGAAAGCCCCATTGTATACCGATTTGTTTTGCCGCGTCCTCGCTGATATCTGTAATCCTCGCCTGAATATGGATTTGCTTGGGAGGAATATCCAACCCCTTCAAGGTTTCTTTAGCCTTGTTTACCAGGCTTTGGGGTCCCGTAAGGACGAGTTTGTCGGGTTTCTGCTGAAACATCGCTGGTGAATAACCCATCCCCATACCAGCCCCATAACCCATTCCCGTAGCGCCAAGACCGCTCACCCCTGTCGTTCCCGTCGTTGTTCCAGCACCAAAACCGCCAAACCCTCCTAAACTACCATATCCTCCCATCCCATAACCCCCCATCCCATATCCGCCAGCCATAGCAGCGAAAGCGGTGAAGGCTTGGCTCGGCGCCTTGGCGGCTTTCACCTCCGGATAGAGGTTCTTCAACATCTCTATGGCATCATCAACATCTAAATAGGAAAGCCTTATTACCTCTGTAACTTCCTTCTCCTTTTGGGGAGGAGTTTGCGCCGAGTCCAAATCGGAGATAAACTTGGAAACAGCTTGATATTCCTCTTCGGGGACGGTGGCAACTATAGCGTTTCCAACCGCCTGAAATTTCCCTTTAGGGAAAACCTTTTCCAGCACTGGCTGAATATCGGAAGGCTTGGCGAACCTGAGGGGAATGGTTGTCGTTGTTGTGGGAATGGGAGAAAGCCTTTCCATCTCCTGAGGAGTAGCGATTATATATCCTGCCTTCTCCTTCTTAAATACGAGATTGTTCAGTTTGCAAATCATCTCAATGGCATCCTCCACCTTTATCTTCTCAGCCGTCAGCGTTACTTCCCCCTTAACTTCCGAGGACAAGAAGAAATTTATCCCTGTCTGCATCGTCAATGACTTGAAGACATCCCTTATGTCTGTTTTGAGAAAATCAATTGATATCAAACCATCGTCATAGGAAATTGTATTTTTAACTGCGCTGTTATCTGGCTTGGGGTCATCCTGACCGTCGTTCGGTTTAGCGGTAGGAACAGGTAAAATGGGGAAATTGTCGCTCGTTCTTTGCTTCTCAGTAATCTCCGTTTTGGGTTCTTCCCGCCCCTTAATCAAAAGCCTCAACTTATTACCTTCCTGCACCACATAGTATGAAGTTTTCTCCTCCATTTCAACGACTAACCGAGCTGTCGGCGGGGATTCCTTGAACTGGGCGAGCCTGATTTCGTTAACGGGATAAAAGAGGGGCTTCTCCAATCGCGTGGATTCCTTATAAATCGTCTCGGGGAAATCTATCACAATCCTGAATGGAGCGCTCATTTCCACCACTTTATAATTTTTGGGAATCTTCCCCAAGATATTGACACAAAGGATATCCTTCCTTTGCTCAAGCGATAACCCGGTGATTGAGTTGCTCGCAAAGAGAAGCCCAAAGGTGAAAACGAAAATAATCAACAACAAGTATCTCTTCATTCGGGCTTTCCTCCTTCCAAAACGAGATTTCCTTCCGCTCCCTCAATTATAATTTTCCCTCTATCTACTTTCCTTAATCTATACCCATCAATCTTTTCCCCCTCCCTTACGATCAGGCTCTTCTCGCCCACCTTTATAATCGCCAAACTCCTCGGACCCACCACCGTGCCCGAAAGGGCGATGTTTTTGACGGCTTCTGCTGAAGTCGGTTGACCTTGAATCTGCCCCTGAACAATCACGGGTGCGGGAAGCTTGGGAGGTTGAGAGGGAGGAGAGGGTTTTGCAGGAGTGGGCTTTTTCTCAGAAACCAAGGGTATGAAAGGATTGCGAGGAGGGAGGGCAAGGGATAAGTTCGCCATTGTTTGGGGTGGAATGGATGGGGTAGCAGGTTGGGTTGTTTGTTGGCTTGTGGTTGGCGGCGCGCCACCCGCTTCTGATTTTTTTGCTCCGGTGGGTTTGGGCGAGGGAGTTATCCCTTTCAACATAGTCATTGAACGATAAATAAGACCGACGAAGACAATTGCCAAAACAATGAGCAGGATTATCTTCGTTCTATTCTTCATTTCCTCTCACCCGCCAAGACAGCCATATTCAAAAACATAGAAACCCTCAATATGGGTGTTCCTCCCTCAGTTTGTTGGGGGGTTATATCAAGCTTGGAGAGGGAAATAGCCTTGGGGAAATGGCGAAAACCGTCAATGAATTTATTGATGGCATAGAAATTTCCCTCCACTTGAAGATTCAAGGCAACCGTCTCATATGGAGAGGCAGGTTTTTGAGCTTGAGCTTTTGCTTCCTCCCTATTGGCACCACGCTTTGCGGACTCCTCAGGCTCCTCCTTTTTAGGAGGCGGTTGAGAAGGAGGTGCTTGGGGTGATATGTTGGTTATCTTAACATTGCATACTTTAGCCCAATTCTCAATCTCCATTAGGAAAGTGGGAACATAAGCTGGTTTGGGAAGCTCCCACTCAATTTCCCTCATCTGCGTTCTAAGTGAGCTCAAGGTCTCTTCCAATTGTGGTATTTTATTATAAATCGCATAGTAGCCCTCCAGCTCGCTTGTTCTTTGTTTTATTTGTGCCTTCAAGTAACCTATATTTTTCTGCTGGGTATACACGATGAAAGACAACAAGAGAAACTCCATAACGAAAATGAGGATGATCACCCTTAAAGTTCTACCTGTTACCCTTATTACAGGAAATTTCATTTCGTCCCACCACCTTGCAGGGGGGCTTGAAGCTCTATCTGATATTGCACGACATCCCTTTCTCCTATCTTAGCCAAGCTCGCCGATTTTAGATCAGCGTTTTGATAGCGATTCGTGCTTTGTAGCCTCAGGAGGAAATTCCCCACGCTGCTATAGCTCAGAGCTTTTCCATTTATCTGTATTTGAATTGCTCCGGTTTGGAGAGGGGAGAAAGAGAGGCTATCAAGCCAGCAATCCGAGGGAAGAAGCCTTTGAATTTCCAATGAAATTCCCTGCAAATAGAAAATCCCCTGTCGCAAGCTTTGGATGAATTGTATACGGGGATTAAGAGAATCTATCTCTTTCTGAAGCTCCTCCGCTCGCCTTAAGAGAGGTTCAAATCTCCCAATTTTCGCTTCAATCTCCTTTAAGTCGCCTTGAAGGGCATATATCCGAATGGAGCTGTATAGGAAATAAAGGAAAATGCTCGCGAAAAGGAAGACGCAAGCCCATATCATCTGCCTTCCTCTCTTCTCTATTAGCCTCTCTCTTCTCTTCCTTTCCGCGACGAGATTTATGAGAATGAATTTCCTCTCCTTCATTCAACTACCCCCTCAAGGATTGCTATTCTCTCCCTCAAAGCTAAGCCGAATGCTACGACGAAAAGAGGGAAGGAAGAGAGGAGATTATTCAGGGCTGTTTCTTTGCTTCTCGCATCAAACTGTTCCCTTTCAATTGAGGCAACCTCGCAGGGGATGCCCAATGATTTGCCCAGATAATCGGCGAATTCGGCTATATCTTGCCTGCTCCCCGAAACTATCAACCGATTCACGACTTCCCCTCCTCCAGTTTCTCCCTTATATTGTGCACGATAGAAATCCAAGAATCTCCTCACCTCTCGCATCAGCCTATCCCTTTCCTCCTCCTTTCTCTCCCGCGTTGCAGGAAGAGCTCTCGTGAGGATGAATTCTCCTTTTTCAATTATAAGCATCGTGGAGTATGAACCACCGGTATGTAGAATTCCCAAGTTGTCTTTTCTTTTTTCCTCCGAAATGTCAACAAGGGCTCTTTGGATGGCGAACGGCTCAACATCTAAAGCGGTAAGCTCCAATCGCAATCTTTCGGCGAGGGCTACCCTCTCCTCAATCATAGCTGTGGGGACGACCGCAAAGATGATATCCACCTGAGGCGGCTCGCCCTGGGGAGGAGAGACGACTTGATATTCTATGGTTGCATCCTCTGGTGGGAAGGATATGAGGGATTTTGCTTCCCATAGCAAAGTTCTCTTCAATTGACCTTCAGGCATAACGGGAATTCTCGTCCTTCGGACGAGGACGAGAGGATTGAAAATGGACATAGCAACTCTATCCGCTACAAATTGCTCAGCGCTGAGCAATTTATCAAGGGCGATGGCGAGTCTATCCAAGTCCCTTATCCTTCCCTCCTCCATTGTTCCTTCAGGCGTAGGAGCTAGGGCAGCCCGCAGGAGATTTATCTTCTCCCCTCGGGCATCCAGCTCAACCGCTCTTATATAACGAGAGCCCAGATCTATTCCTGTATACATAATCTCGTTTTTAGTTTATTGTAAAATAGGTTTCAATGCAAGTAAAATTTTTTACCTTTAGAGATTGCCACGGCTTTCCGTAAGGAAAGCCTCGCAATGACAGTGGAGGGTGATTGCCACGGGCTACCGATTGAAGCCCTTACGATGACACTCAGCCTCCTTGTCATTGTCTGCCCTTTCCTCTCGCTTTTGTAATCTTTCATTTTTCCTGCCACGCAAGGAAGTAGATGGGATAAGCTATCGTCTCGCCGGGAAGGGGGAGATTGATTTCCCTTATGCGTGGGTCATAAGTTATTTGCACATTCCCTTTCGTCACTATTTGGTCGCCTATAACTGCTCCGTTTATCTGGACATTTCCTAATAGGTCAACCTCCGTCGGCAGCTCAACATTGTGGGAATATAGCAATCCATCAACCGAGACATTGCCCGCTACTTTCAGCGTTCCCGGGGTTATCAAAGCGAGGAAATCGCTTCCCGCTTGATATACTACATTCCCCGTCACTTTTATTCCATTTACAGCCACTATCAACCCCTGCCCACTTACCGTTCCCGATATGCTCACGCTCCCCTCAACGAAAATCACACCATTTAATGTTATATTTCCGGAGAAGGTTTTATCGCCGGGATAATATTGAGTGGCGATGGAGCGATAATAATTCAAATCTATCTCGGGAAGGGGTGTCTTTGGTTGGTCCTTAAAAACCTTGCCCGCTATAGAATTATTTCCTCCATAGGTTACATCCCCTCCCGCAAAGACATTTCCCGAGGGCGAATCGGCAATTCTATCCCCATTAGTATCAACATAATAGATAAAAGGACCAGAGCTCTTCACGCTGTCAACCTTTCCATCTCCATTGCTATCATAAAGCAAGGGAATCCCATTTTGGTCTTTTACAACAGCATCGGCTATCCCATCGAGATTTGTATCTATGGCATAGGGTGTGTCAACTTTGCCATCTCCATCGTAATCTATATATTTAGGAACTTGAAGCCCCTGCACCGTTACCCATTCAGCATTGGGTGGAATGGGATTGGCTGTCTTCAAAGATATTGTAAGGGTGAAAACATCGGCGGTTCCCGTGAAATTAACATTTCCATTTGACCCCACATCTCCCTTCACCCAGCTGCTTCCCACTAAATCAAGGTCCTTATCGCAAAACATAGCGAAATCAAAGATTCTTGAGCGTTGGAGGCTCCAGGAAAGCTGGATTAGCGCCCTAACAGTCCTATTCTCCCCTCTCACCGCATAGCCAGTGGAGATGACCTCAGCATAATAGGGACCGGGAGGAGGCTGGGATGGATTTAAGATTTTAACCGTGAACTTGAAATAGCCGACATCGAATTTGTCGCTTGGGTCGGTTGATGGGTCCTCGGAGTATTGCCCAGTGGAGCGGAGGGTTTGGGCTGAGTAATTATAGTTTGTCGCTAAATCCCAGAAGCATTTGCTCACTCCCGCATCGGCGAGCTGCAAAGCAACAGTGATTTGGGATGTTCTCGTGGAAGAAGTTAGAGCCTGAACCGCGAAGCTCAAAAAGAAGACGCTGACGATGGCGAGCACCAATATGAGAATGAGAACGGTTATGAAAGCCACTCCTTTTCTATTTCTCAATTTCTCGCCCAAGCCTTTGCTTCCAATGAGCATACCTGTTCACCTTTTTTCGCTGAAATTTGCACTTTCACTCTATCCAAAGTTCCCTCCAAATAAAAGGAGAGAGAATCTATCCCATCGGCAATCGTTCTCGTCTCCGTTCCCTTCTGGCGGATGATTTTTCCATCGTTGGATAGATAATAAATTACTGGCTCTGGGTCCCTCACCATTGGGAGAAGGATGTTGCCGTTGGAATCCATCATCGGTAGATAAAGGGTGATGGAGGAAGCTCCCTCTTGGGGGAGGCTAACATCCATAGCCGTTCTTATATCCCGCAAAATCCATTCCATAGCTAACCTCGCTCTTGTCTCAGCGTCTGCCTTTCTCTCCCCCCATTCCCTGCCTCGCAATGCGAGGAGATAGAGGCTCCAAATGGACAGGAGGATGAGGACGACGATGAGAGAGACGACCAGCGCCTCTATTATGGTTAGCCCTTTTCTCTTAGTAGTATAAAGAAATGAGGGACGATATTTTAACTTTTCCACTTGTCGTTTTCGCTCCTTGCCAGCTTATCTCTATATCTACCTTCGCTAAATTGGCAGATGTGGAGGTTGGATAAGGGGAGATGGTTATTTTTCCCTGCCCGTTCGGCAATTGGCTCACTTGAAATGTCTGAGTGCCGAAAGTCAAGGAATTATATCCCGCCTTTCTCAATTCCTCCATTTTCTCCTGAGCTATATCTGTAGCTCTGCTCACTAATTCACCTTTTTGAATGATTGACTGTCCCGTGGGAAAAGCGGCGGCGAATATCAAAGCCAAAAGACCCGTCAATAATATAGCCACGATGGCTTCTATTAAAGTGAATCCATTTATATTATTTTTCATAATTTCTCTTCTTTTCTTTCTGGGGAGGCGGGGCTCCCCGAAGGGGAGCCCCG
>Ga0209225_1001420_pt1 | contig 23717 bp, 30 predicted proteins | sample WasSprMetagenome_FD_184732 | JGI IMG/M metagenome (GOLD analysis project Ga0209225, IMG submission 184732) | Sulfidic aquatic microbial communities from Washburn Spring, Yellowstone National Park, USA - WS (SPAdes) (version 3) | ecosystem: Environmental > Aquatic > Thermal springs > Hot (42-90C)... | reverse complement strand
CAGAGATTTAAAAATTGAAAAAATAATGACAGAAACAGATTCTCCCTGGCTTGGTCCAAACGGCCAAAGAAACGATCCAAGATCAATAAAATTGGTTGTTGAAGAAATTTCAAAAATTAAAAAAATGAAAATTGAAGAAGTTGACAAAATTACCACTCAAAACGCAATTGAATTTTTCAAGCTTAAATTATGAAATCTGGATTTTTACTAGTTGATAAACCAGAGGGAATGACCTCACATGATGTTGTTGATTATTTAAGGAGAATAACAAAAATTAAAAAAATCGGACATGCGGGAACTTTAGACCCAATTGCTACCGGGCTTTTAATTTTGGGCATTGGAAGAGAAGCAACAAAAAAACTGAGTGAATTTCAAAAATTAGATAAAGAATATATTGCCAAAATAAAGCTTGGAGCAAAATCTGATACTTTTGATAAAGAGGGAAAAATTGAAAAAGTCCAATTTGAGAAAATCCCAAAAAGAGAGGAGATCGAAGAAGTTTTAAAAAGTTTTTGCGGTGAAATTTTACAAACCCCTCCACCCTATTCAGCAAAAAAAATTAAAGGGAAAAAAGCTTATGAACTTGCAAGAAAGGGAAGAGAAGTTAAACTTTCACCAGTTAAAGTCCAAATTTATCAAATTGAAATTTTAAATTACTCTTTCCCCTATCTTGAAATAAAAGTTTCTTGCTCAAGTGGCACCTATATTCGCTCCTTAGCGAATGATATTGGAGAAAAGTTAAAAACTGGAGGAATTATTGAGAAGTTAAAAAGAACAAAAATTGGAAATTTTTCAGTAAAAAACGCACTTTCGCTCGAAGAAATTAACCCTTTAAACTGGGAAAGGTTGCTTTTGGGGGTAAAAGCTGATAAGATTCAAAAATAAGGAGGTGGTAGATGAGACGAGGAAAATGTGGGGTGTGTGGAAAAATTAAAGTTCTTTACCAACAAAATCCCCCGCTTTGTTTTTCTTGTAAAAGAAAGCTTTCGCCGGAAAAATGCATATTTTGCCAGAAAATCAAGCCAGTGTTTGAAAGATTGCCCCAGGGACCCGTATGTAAAACCTGTTTTTATCTAAAAGTGGCCCTGGAAAAATGCGTTATTTGTGGAAAGGTTGGAAGAGTGGCCCTCCGAACTGAAAAAGGACCAATTTGTAATTCCTGTTACTTTAAATTAAAACCAAAGGAGGTTTGTATTATTTGCAAAAGGGAAGGGAGAGTCGCTGTCCGCACACCCAATGGTCCTATATGCCATACTTGCTACTACCGAGATTATCGCAAAAACCGTCAGCCAAAGTATCTCTGTAGCATCTGTAAAAGACTAAGAATCGTAGCTAAGTGGGATAATGGAAAGCCTATATGCGATGCTTGCTACCATAAGCTGAAAAAGCGGACGCAAGAAATGTAGAGGGGTTTTATCCCCCTCTTTGTTTTTTATAATCCAAGCAAGGGAGCAATCTCTTTCATTCCTTCAAGAACTATTTCTATAAATTTTTCAAGTTTTAAATTTAAATATTCTTCACATTTTTGAATTATCTTGCGGTTAGCTCCTCTGGCAAAAGATTTCTCCTTAAAGCGGTTTAAAACATTTTCTACTTTTAAATCTTTAAGCTTTTTTGATGGCAAGACTAAAGCGCTTGCAACAATAAGACCTGTTAAAGGATCAAGGCAAAAAAGTGCTTTTGCCATTAAACTTTGTGGTGGAATTTGATGTCTTTCGTTATGCGAGAGAATTGCTTCGCAAATGTCCTTTTCAACGCCGAGTTTTTCAAGCATTTCGCTCCCAAGTTTTGAGTGAAGTTCTGGGCTATCTTTAGTCTTTTCGTAGTCAATATCGTGCAAAAGTCCGCATATTCCCCATCTATTTTCGTTTTCTTTAAAATATTTAGCTAACTTTCTCATCCCCGCTTCAACGGCTAAGGAATGTTTAATTAAATTTTCGTTTTTAATTTCTTTTTTTAGAAGTTTTAGAGCTTCTCCTCTTGTCATTTTGAAAATATTTTTTTATCTCCTTTAAAGAAAAAATTCTCCACTGACTTTTGATTTTTATCCAGTATTCAATTGGAATTTGATGATTTTTTGAAAATTTTTCGATTGCTTTAAATTGTTTAATATCGTGCTCTCCGGGATACCATTGATTCTTCTTTGTTGTTTTCACTTCTACTATTTTTAAAACTTTGCACCCCTTGGGTTCCAAAACCAAAAAATCGGTTGCTCCTCCGATAGCTACTTTAACTATATTTTGAGGCAAATATTCTTTGCTGAGTTTTTTTCTTGCTTCATATTCTGCTTTATAACCTCTTTTCATTTTATTTTAGGAAAAATTTTGCCGGTTTTATGCAAAAGCGGTGCAAATTCTTTTTTCCGAATCACTTCATTTACCACTTTCCCAACCACAAGGTAATGATCTCCAAATTTCTCGATGTATACAACTTCACATTCAAATGATATTGGAGATTCTTTTATCATTGGAGGTTTTACTTTTTTTGATTTCTCTTTATGAATCCCTGCCTCTTTAAACTTATCAACATCCTTTCCGCTAAAGCTTCCACAAATCTCTGCCACTTTTTGCATTTGCTCTTCCAAAATATTCAAAGTAAACTCGGGTACTTTTTTTAAATTTAAAAATGTATACCTCTGAGAACCAAGCGAGAAAGCAAGATATTTTGGTTCAAAGGAAATTGGCATTAAAAAAGAGGCGGTCATCACGTTATCTTTTTTTCCGTCATTTGAGCAAATTAAGGCGCAAACTCTTGGAAAAATTTCTTCTGAGATTCGCATAAAATTTTTGAATTAATTATAACAAATTTTAAATTTAACATAAAGTAAATTTGTAGTATAATTTCAAAAATGCGCGCAGACCTCCATATTCACACTTCCTTCTCATATAGTAGCCTTCCCACTCCAAAAGAAGTAGTTGATTTTGCATTATCTAAAAATCTTGGATGTATTGCCATCTGCGATCACCAGGAAATTAAAGGAGCCCTTCAGGCAATGGAATATGCAAAATCAAGACCTATCATTGTTATTCCCGGAATTGAAATTAAAAGCAAAGAAGGAGAAATTTTAGCTTTGAATGTAAAAGAAAAAGTTGGCTCTGGGCTTTCGGCAAAAGAAACTATTGAAAAAATTGTTAAAAAAGGGGGCCTAGCTGTTATCCCCCATCCATTTGATTATTTTCAACCCTTCTGGGGACTAGAAAAGATGGTTGATTTTTTAAAAGAAAAAAAAGTAGCCATTGAAATTTTCAATGCCTCAATGCTTTTTTTCGCCCCAAATATCCAAGCTAAAGATTTTGTTGAAAAATTTAATCTCCCGTTTACTGCCGGGTCTGATGCCCACTCTCTTAATTTTATTGGAAAAGGATATTTAGAATTAAAAGAGGTGAAGTCTTCAAAAGAAGTTATTGAAGCAATAATTCAGAAAGAAGTACGCTTTGGCTTTGAGCCAATTTCTTTTTGGGAAAAACTAGGAGATCAATTAAAAAGATTGATGGTGAAAATAAAAGGATAGAAGATAATTTAGAGTGCCAACCCTCCATCTACTGGGATCACTGCGCCAGTAATAAAAGAAGATTCATCTGAAGCTAGAAAAGCTATTACATTGGCCACTTCTTCTGGCTTTCCAAAGCGCCCAAGGGAAGTAAGCATTTTTGCTGTCTCTTTTATTTTATCTGGTATTCCTTCGGTCATTTTGGTCTCAATAAATCCTGGAGCGACCGCATTAACTCTTACCCCAAATCTCCCAAGTTCTTTTGCTAAACTTTTTGTAAACCCAATAACTCCGGCCTTAGCCGCTGCATAGTTTGTCTGCCCAAAATTCCCTCTTTCTCCTACAATTGAGGATATTGAAATTATTTTTCCTTGGTTTGGAATTAAAAGAGGTAGGGCAAGTTTTGTACAATTGAAAACCCCAGTCAGGTCTACATCAATTACCTTTTGCCACTCTTCTTTGGTCATTTTTGCCAAAGTTCTATCAGCAATAATTCCTGCATTATTTACCAAAACATCGAGCCTCCCAAATTCCTTTTTTACTCCCTCAATCATTTTTTCAACCTCTTCATATTTTGAAACATCCGCTAAAAAGTATTTTGCTACGATGCCTTCTTTGCTAAGAGCCTCAACAAATGCTTTAAGCTCTCCTTCTGCAGGAGCAATATCATTTAAAGCAAGTTTTGCTTTACCTTTAGCAAAAACTTGAGCAATTGCTCTTCCAATACCACGGGAGGCCCCAGTAATTAAAACAACTTTTCCTTCAAAGTTGTACATAAAATTTACTTATTTTTTGACCTTTTATAGCGCTTGAACATCGCATTTAATTTCATCAATTTCCCTCCCAAAAATTGGAATTTGATTAAGCTCTATTCCTTTTAAATACTGAGGCAGAGGGCTTGAAGTAATTTCCGCAAAAACTCTATCAAGATTTAAAGAATTATAGCTTCCCAGAATCAAATCTAAATTTGCTATTTTTTGATTTGATATTTGAATGGTTGTTGCATCTGCTAAATTAAAGATTTCTGGCAAAACTCCTTTTAGTTTTAAAATTAGCTCCTCTTCTCCATAAAGATACTTTTGGCCAAGAAAGCTTTCTTTTTTCCAAAGTTTTGTTAAATTTTCGCTGGCTCCCTTCAAAGAAGGTTCTTGAGCGATTTTGAAAATAGGTAAATTAATTACAAGATCATTTTTAAATACTTCTTCAGAAATTTCAAAAACTATCCCATCTTTTTCAATTCTTTTAAAATTGCTTTTAGCTAAATCAAAAAATTCAACTTCATTTTTTTGACAAACGGATAAAATTTGAGATTTTTTTGCCATTGCTTCAAGGGGAGTTTCCTTATGGCTTTGACCAGCTACTTTGATATTTTTTGCCCCTTTTTCTTTTAAAATCTTAATTAGCTCATCCAAAACTTCGGGGTGGGTATTTTCTCTTTCATGCGGGTGGCATACCGAAACCAATGTGGGTAAAATTAAAACACTTGAGTTTTGTTTTATTTGAAGATTCAAAAGAGAAATTATTTTAGAAATTGCCTCATAAAGATCGTACTTTACTCTCCATAAAGCAACTCCATTTTTATCCTCCCCTTTTTTGATTTCAAATCTATCTCCAATTTTGAATTCTTTTTTTGACTTAAAAACAAATCTATTTTTATTTTGATCTTCTAACACTAAAACAAAATAGGGCACTTTCGGGTGAGAAATTGAAGGAATGGAAACTCTTGAAACTCCAATTACTCTAAGCTTTTTACTTTCCTTTCTTTCAAGACCTATAAAGCACCAAGGACATTTGTCAATTTTATATTGCCAAATCCTTTTACAATTTGGACACTGATAAAACATAAAAATTTATATTTTTCTAAAAATATGAACGACCACCGTTCCTCCATTTCCTCCTAGGTTATGGGTTAAACCAATTTTCGCTTTTTTAACCTGTCTTGAACCACATCTTCCTCTTAATTGGTGAACAATTTCATAAATTTGAGCAAGTCCCGTAGCTGAAATTGGATGCCCCTTGGCTTTAAGTCCCCCTGAAGGGTTAACAGGAAGCTTTCCATCCAAATTAAAAACTCCCCTTCTTAAAAATTCAGGACCTTTTCCACGAGGACAGAAACCAAGATCTTCATAAGCAATTATCTCTTCCGAAGTAAAAGCGTCATGCACCTCGGCGACATCTATATCTTCTGGCTTTACTTTAGCTTCTTTATATGCTTCTTTTGCTGCAAGCTGGGTAGCTAAATAATGAGTAGTATCTTTTCTTATAAAAGTTAAAATTGAGTCGGTAGCAATTCCAGAACCGATTAGCTCAATATCGGTTTTTTCGCGAGTTAAAATTACTGCTGCCCCTCCATTAACTGGCAAAGAGCAATCATAAAGACGAAAGGGTGAAGCAACCACCGGAGAGTTTTTTATCTCCTCAAGAGTAACTGGTCTTTGATAAAAATAAGCTTTAGGATTATCTACAGCATTCTGATGATTTTTAAATGAAACTAAAGCTAAATCATCCATTGTGCCACCATATTTTTGCATATATTGTTGCCAAACAAGAGCTTTTTGAACCGGAAAAAGCATTCCTTCTGTTTGTTCAAGAATTCTTTCTGAGGCAGAGAGAATCATCTCAGTAGTAAGATCAGTTGGTCCCTGAACAAGTTTTTCTGCCCCAAGCACCAAAATATTTTTAAATTTCTGAAGTTGGGAAGCAACCCAAAAGGCAGTGGCTCCTCCAGCGCAAACTGCTGGAACTTCAATAATAGGAACATTGGTTTTAAAAAGATCAGAAAGAAACGAGGTCTTATGGGTTTGATGTTCAGTAGCAGAATCTGAAGCTGAGGACATTGAAGAAAACAAAATGGCATCAATTTGCGAAATTTTCATTTTTGCATCATCTAAAGCTTCCATTGCTGCTTCGTAAGCAAACTGCCACCAAAATTTTTGGGAATAATCGAACTTTGTAAGTCCTACGCCTTTGATATAATTTCGCATGAAAATTTCTATATTTTAGAGGCTAATTTTTATAAGTCAAGTCTTGCTCCTATTCTGGGTCTCCTTTTCAATCCAATCTAGAAACTCCTTATTGCCTTTTTGAATCTCAAAAGAAACAATACAAGGGATTGAATAGGAATGAATTTTCTTCACTGTTTTGATCACTTTTTCAACAAGTGCCCTCCTTGTTTTCACAATCATTCCATACTCCCCCGCTCTTTCAATCTTCTTTTTCCACCAATAAAAAGAATCGATTTTAAAAACATTGCAGCACGCAGATAATCTTTTAAAAAGTAAAACCTTTGCTACTCTTTCCGCTTCTTTTCTAGTTGGAAAAGTAATATAGACAAAGCTAAATTTTTTCATATTTTTTTACAAAACTTGGACTGTCTTACTAAAAATCTAGCGATGGCTCAAATTTTTATTGGTCTCCCTGGCGATGCTTAGCAAAAATTAATTTTAAAATTTCAAGCAAAATGACCGTTAAAATTCCCACTCCAAAAACAATTACCCAATGGAAAGGCTCAAGAGCAACCGTGTTTAAAACTTTTTGAAGGGGCGATAAATAGATCGCCAAAAACAGGAGTAAAAATCCATAAGTAATTGCTCCAAAGGCAAATTTATTTTTAAAAAAGCCCTCTGTTTTAATAATTGGTTTTTTTAAGTTTTTAAAAGAAATAACATAAATTAAATCAATAGCTCCTAAAGTAGCAAAAACCAAGGTACTTGCCAGTTTTAAATTTTCACTTTTCATTCCAACTTTGAAAAATAAAAATGTGGAAATTAAGGAAACAAAAATAGTAATTGAAAGAATTAAAGTAATCAAAAACTTATCCAAAATCGGCTCTCTTTTAATATCAATTGGTTTCCTTTTCATTAAATCTTTCTCCTTTGGTTCAAAAGCGAAAATTAAATCCGGAGGACCATCACAAATCACGTGTAAATACAAAATTTGTGGAATAGTTAAAGGAGGGGGCAATTTGAAAATTCCTGCCAAAAACAGGATGGCAATTTCTAAAAATGAATTTGATAAAACGTAACCTATGCTCTTTTTGATGTTTGACAAAATTAATCTTCCTTCTTCGCATGTCTTAATTATTGTTTTAAAATTGCTATCAAGCAAAATTAAATCTGCTGCCTCTTTTGCTACTTCGGTTGCTTCCCCAACGGCAATCCCAATATCTGCTTCCTTTAAAGCTAATGCATCGTTCACTCCATCGCCCGTCATTGCCACTACTTCTCCTTTCTCTTTCAAAACCTCAATAATTTTCCTTTTTTGATGGGGCAAAACCCTGGAAAATAAAACGATTTTATCGATTCTTTTTTTGAGTTCATTTTTTGAAATTTCTTCTAATTCTTCAAAATCCATTATACTTTCTGGCGTCACCGAAAGCCCTAAAGATTTTGCTAATTTTTCTGCAGTTTTTCTATAATCTCCAGTGATAATTTTTACTGAAATCCCTGCCTCTTTTGCCACCTTTATCATTTCTCTTGCCTCCTTTCTTAAAGGATCTGAAATGCCAACAATTCCCAAAAATTCAAAATCTTTCTTCTCTTTTAAATTACCTTTTTCTTTTTTTGCGAATGCCAAAACTCGTAAACCTTCTTTGGCCCATTCATCCAAAACTTTCAAAAATTTTTCCCTTCTTTCTTCATCAATTTGACAAAAATCAAAAACAATTTCTGGAGCTCCGCTCAAAAAAGAAAGCTTTTTTCCTTCAATTTCCCAAATTGACATTGAATATTTTTTAGCACTATCAAACGGTTCTTCAAAAATTTCTTTTCCGCTGTTTAAAATTTCCTCCACTTTTTCTTTTAATTCCTTTTTAGCAAAATTAAAAAGAGCTACTTCGAGGCTTGTCCTTTCTTCATTATTTAAAATCATAACCCTTAAAGCCTCCTTTTTATTTTCAAATGCAAATCTGGTAACCTCCATTTTTCCTTCAGTCAAAGTTCCGGTCTTATCAAGACAAATCACCGAGGTTGAACCCAAAACTTCAGTGGCTAAAAGACTTTTTATCAAACCTTTCTCTTTTAAGATCCTTCTCATTCCCAAAGCCAAAATAACAGTAACTATTACCGGCAAAGCTTCTGGAATAGCTGCCACTGCTAATACAATTGAGGTTTTAAAAGCAGGATAAGTTTCTCCGCCAGTTAAAATTTGGGCAACAAAAATTAAAAAACAAATGACCAAAATTAAAATTGCTAAGTTTTTCGAAAGATCTTCCAGTTTCTTTTGCAATGGCGTCTTTCCCTCCTCAATTTCAACCAGCGCTTTTCCAATTTTTCCAAATTCAGTATTTTTCCCAATTTTTTCAACTTTCATTATCCCCTTTCCAGAAAGAACTGCTGCTCCCATGAAAACTTTATCTCCTTCCCTCTTTACTACCCCCTCTTCTTCTCCGGTTAAAATCGCTTCTGAAACTAAAATTTCTCCCTGAATTAACTTCCCATCTGCGGGAATTTTATCTCCAGAAATCAAAATAACTAAATCCCCAGGAACCAATTCTTTTGCTTCAATAAGTTTCCTTTTTCCTTCTCTAATTACTGTCGCCATTGGCTTTACCAGCTTTCTTAGAGCATAAAGAGTCTTCTTAGCATTATATTCTTGAAAAAATCCCATTAAAACATTTAAAACAAGAACGGAAATAACTAAAATAAAATCAAAAAATTCGCCAAAAATAAAAGAAATGGCACCAACAAAGAGTAAAATATAAATTAGTGGGCTTTTAAATTGGGAAAGAAAAATTGAAAAAATCTTGGGTTTTTCCTTAGCTAAGATTACATTTAAACCGTATTTTTTCCTCCTTTCCAAAACTTCTTTTTCGCTTAATCCTTGAAAACTCATTTTTCAAGCAAAATTTTTCCTTCTTTTAAAACCTTTTCTTTATTTGGAATTTTGATTTTTTCAAATTTTTTTTCAAAAATGTCTTTAACTAAAACTATACCCACAAAAATCAAATCTTTGGCAACTTTGCTACTTACCGAGGGAAGTATTGTAATTGGATAAAGTTTATTTTTTTCAATCATTCTCTCAAGACCTCTCTCTTTTGGATATTTCCAACCAAGAAGCTTGACTCCAACACATTCGGAGTATTTGGTGGCATCGCTTGTGAACTTTGCATTGGTAACTAAAATACTTTGGCATTCCATTTTTGAATCAAAAAACATCCCTTTTTGAATGTCCAAAAATCTAGCATAATTTGCTAGAGCATCTTTTAGTTCAACCCGTCCCCCTGGATCTTGCCTAAATTTGCACTCTCCAATATAAACAAGATTCTCCTTTTTTGCCAAAAAATCTATTTCATAACTTACGCAACGGCCCGATACTATTTGATTTGTGGTGACCGTAAATCCCTCAGCTTCAAAAATTCTGGCAACAAATTTCTCAAAAGGAAAACCTGTGGGGCCCAATTTTTCCATTGCTTTCTTTAAATTAAATTTTATTGCCGCCTGAGGAGATTTTTCCGCCAAGAGCTCAAAAACTCTTTTAAATATTTCCGCGGTTGAAATACCATCATAAACTTCTTTTTCAATTTGTCTTGCAATTTCAAAAGCCATTTCTCTTGAAGCACCGGCATTTCTTGCTGAACGGTAAACTTTTTTGAAAGAAAATGGTTCTTTTATTCCTCTTAAATTTATAACTTTAATTTTCATAACTTAATGAGTGGCGCAAGAAATGCAAGGATCATAAATTCTAATCAAAGATCTAATTTTTCTCACTTTATCTTTCTTTTTTAGCTTCAAAATTTTTGGTAAAAATGCTTTTAAATCCTCCTCAATATTGTGCAAAAATTGAGCAGTTGGAGTGATAACATTGCAATTTAAAATTCTTCCCTCTTTATCAATTTCGTAGTAATGAAAAAGGGTGCCCCGAGGAGCCTCAAGAGCAGAAAGTCCGCTTGAAGAACGAAATTTAATCTCCTTTTTTTCGCCTTTTAAGGGCATCTTTAAAATCTCTTTTAGAAGCTCTTGAGAAATTTCTAAAAAGTGCAAAACTTCAACTCCCTGAGAGAAAAGGTTGTAAAAAATGTTCTTGAAATAATCATTTTCTTTGAGTTTTCTTTCTGTCAAAAATTCTTCAAATTTCTCTTTGGAATTTTTTGTCAAAAATTGTCCATTGTTTTTAATTCTAGCAATAGCACCGAGCATATATGCTTGCCCTTTAAACTTAACTCTCTTTACTGGGGGTGATTTTAGATCTTCTTCGATTTGAACGGAGTAAAAATCGGAAAATGTGAATTTTTCATTGCCAATTTTGATAATTTTTTCAAAATAGTAGGGGTAATCTTTACCATTAAAAACGGAAGCAAAAAGGGTATTTCTTTCAAATTCTGGATAATCAATTTTTTTGAAAGTTTGAATTAGTAAATTTGCATCTTCAATTGCTTGAGGAATTTTTTCTAAAACCTTTTTTAGTTTTTCCTTTTCTGGGAGTTTTGTAAAGCCCCCAATAATTGGAGTTATTGGATGAACCGCTCTTCCTCCAACGACTTTGGTGATCTCAAGTGCTAAATCTCTCACTCTTAAGGCTGCTTTTGATTCCTTTTTGAATTTTTTTAACAAATCTAAATCGTTTTCAATATTAAAAAAATCCGGCAAAGAAAGGAAAAATAAATGCAAAGTGTGGGAATGAATAATATTTGCTGCTAAAAGAAGTTTTCTTAAAAGAGTAATTTGACTTGAAACTTTGACATCTAAAGCATTTTCTAACGCAATTATTGCTCCCAGAATATGAGGTATAGGGCAAATTCCGCAAATTCTTGAAACAACAATTGGAACTTCAAAATACCTTCTTCCAATTAAGATTCCTTCTATTTGTCTTAGCCCCAAAAGTGTTTGAAACTTTAACTTTTCAATCTCTCCAGTTTTTGTAACCTTTGCCCAAAATCCAGCCTCTCCTTCAATTTTGTGGATATGGGGTATAGTAATTTTCATAAAAGTTTTTTATTCAATAACACTACCCTGAAATTTTTTACCTTTTAAAAAATTATCGAGATTTTCAAAATTTTTTCCATTTAAAATAACTATTTTTATTTTTGATTTCTTTGCCAGATTTGTGGCTTTCGGATCAAATGGCAAATTCTTTCCAGGGCTCCATTTTTTTCCGGTAATCTGAAGAAGTTTATCGAAAGTAAGTTTTTTTAGTGGCTTTGCATCCTTAAACTTTTTTGGATCTTTATCAAAAACAAAATCAATATTTGATAAATTGATAACTCTTTTGGCTTTTAAATTTTTTGCTAACAAAACTGCATCAAAATCAGTACTCCATCCAGGTTTCCAGCCACCAAAAATAATAATCTTCTTTTTTGTTTTAAGTTTGGCTTTAGGATTTTTTAAAATATCCTTATAAGCTAGCTTTCCAAAATAAACTCTCAAAAGAGATGCATTAAGCCAAGTAGCAAATATTCCAAGCCAGTCCAAGTCATCATTATTTAAAACCCCAAGCTTCTTAGCTGTCTTTTGATATTCTCTCGCTAAACTTCCTCCTCCGACAAAAATAACAAACTTTTTTCCTTTTTTGGCCCATTTTAAAATAAATTTTTTAAATTTGAATAAAAAGTTAAGATCAATTTTTTCAGGGCAAACCAATGAACCTCCTAAAGATAATACTTCATACATAAAAAAATTTTATAAAAGTTTTTTTAGACCCTTTTGAATTTCTTTCATCTTTTTTGGCGTTATTTTTTTAATCTTTGGGGGAAGATACACAAAATTATCATTTTTCATTCTTGGAATTAAATGCAGATGAGCATGCCAAACATCATCTCCCAAAACTGGAGCAATTATCCATTGGGTTTTAAAAAACTTTCGCAGAGCCTTGGCAATTTTTTGGGCGACCTTAAAATATTGGCCAATATAAGGAATGTCCCAAACCCACCTAAAATGCTTCTTTGGAATCAAAAGTGTATGTCCGGGATTTCTTGGATTTTTGTCCAAAAAAGCTAAAAATTTTTCATCCTCAAAAATTTTTAGAGCTTCTTTTTTCCCAAGAACAATCTTGCAAAATCGGCAAAGTCTTCCTTCTCTATCAATTTCTCCATTCCTAATTCTGCTAGCAGAAATTGGTTTTCCATCCTCTGCCAAAACCAGCTTTACTTTTATTACTTTAATGGGGGGCTTATGAATTTTTTCTCGTGCTTGATTAATCTTTAAAGCATTTTTATAAGTTTCCTCAGAGACAACAAGGAAGTCGAAATTTTCTTTTAAAGTTGGCCCAAAAATATCTCCAATTTTAATTATTCTTACATTTTCTTTCAGATTTTTTTTAAAAAAACTTTGAAGAACTTTTTTCCTCTCATGAAATGGAGTAATTTCTCGTTTTTTAAGTTTTAAAGCAAACTCATCCGAAGTTAAACCAATGGTTACTTTGCCAAATTTAACTGCTCTTTTAAGTAAGGCTTTATGTCCCTTATGTAAAATATCAAATGTGCCACCCAAAATTACTTTCGCCATGAAATTTTTGAAGCATCAAATTAAATTATATCAAAAAATTTTTACTCTTGACATTCTTTTTTGACTCATCAATAATAAATTGAATTCAATGGTCCCAAAAAAATTTTTCTTAACTAAAGGGGTTGGAATTCACAAAAATTATCTCCAAGCATTTGAGCTGGCACTTGAGAAAGCTGGAATTTCAAAATTCAACCTAGTCTCGGTTTCATCAATTTTACCTCCAAATTGTAAAAGAGTTCCAAGAGAGGAAGGGCTAAAATATCTAAAACCCGGAGAAATCGTTTTTGTGGTCATGTCAAGAAACTCAACTAATGAACCAAATAGACTGATCGCCGCTTCAATCGGTTGTGCCATTCCCGCTGATCCAAATCAATATGGGTATATTGCCGAACATCATTCCTTCGGTCAAACCAACGAAAAAGCTGGAGAATACGCTGAGGATTTAGCGGCTTCAATGCTTGCTTCAACCCTGGGAATTCCCTTTGATCCAGATTCTGCCTGGGATGAAAGAGAGAAAGTTTTTAAGATGTCAGGGAAAATTATTTATACCACAAATATTACCCAAACTGCAGAGGGTAATAAAGATGGTCTTTGGACCTGTGTTGTCGCTGCTGCGGTTTTTATTCCGTAAAAAACTAGCAAAAATTTTTAAGTTCCCTCTTTCCAAGATTCAAGGTATCTTTTTTGCTCTCTTGTTAATTTATCAATTTTTATTCCCATAGATTTTAACTTCAAAAAAGCTACTTCTTTATCTATTTCTTCTGGAACCTTATAAACTTTGGGCGCAAGATTTTTATTTTTTGTAAGCCACCTACAACTTAGGGCCTGAAGCGAAAAACTCATGTCCATTACTTCAGAGGGGTGCCCTTCAGCAGCTGCCAAATTAACAAGCCTTCCTTCAGCTAAAAGATAAAGCTTTTTCCCATTTTTTAAAATGTACTCTTCAAGATTTTCTCTAATCTTTCTTTTCTCTTTGGTTAAGCTTTCAAGGTCATTTAAGTTAATTTCCACATTAAAATGTCCCGCATTTGCTAAAATTGCCCCAGATTTCATTTTTAAAAAATGCTTTTTGGAAATAACATTTTTATTACCAGTGACGGTAACAAATATATCTCCGACTTTAGCTGCCCTTTCACTTGGCATCACCTCAAAGCCGTCCATTAGCGCTTCTAAAGCTTTTATTGGATCCACCTCAACTATAATCACCTTTGCTCCCATTCCCTTTGCCCTAAGGGCAACTCCTTTCCCGCAAAAACCATAGCCACAAACAACAAATGTTTTTCCGGCAAGTAAAACTGAACTTCCTCTTAAAATTCCATCAATAGTTGACTGGCCAGTGCCATAGCGATTATCAAATAAAAATTTAGAATAGGCATCATTTACTGCAACTATTGGATATTTCAGGGCCCTCTCTTTCTCCATCGCCTTAAATCTTAAAACTCCAGTAGTTGTTTCCTCTGTTCCTCCAATAATGTTTTTAATAAGCTCTTGCTTTTTTGAGTGCACAAAACTTACTAAATCTCCTCCATCATCTAAAGTGATATTTGGCTTTTGAGCTAAAACTTTTTCTATACAAAAATAGTATTCTTTTTGATTAAGCCCTCTCCAGGCAAAAACTTCTATTCCCTTTTTAACCAAGGCAGCTGCTATTTCGTCTTTTGTAGACAAGGGATTTGAGCCACAAAGAGCAATTTTTGCTCCTCCTTCCTTTAAAGTTTGAACTAAAACTGCGGTCTCTTTTGTCACATGCAAGCAAGCGCTAATTTTTAAATTTTTAAACGGTTTTTCTTTTTGAAATCTTTTTCTAATTTCCATTAAAACTGGCATATTTGATTCGGCCCATTCAATTTCAAGTTGCCCTTTTTTTGCTAATTTTGGATCTTTTATTTTTGACATATTGTTTTCCTTAAAAAACTACCTTTGGCTTTAAGATTTCACAAAAATTGGGCCATGTCCTGGATAAATTTTAAAGCCAGGCTTAATAATCTTTTCAAGTTTTTTTAAAGAATTTTCAAGGTCTTCCAAAGCACCTCCTGGCAGATCAGTCCTTCCATATCCGTCTTCAAAAATGGTATCGCCACTAAAAATAAAGCCATCTCCCAAAAGACAAATGCTTCCTTTGCTATGTCCTGGTGTATGAATTACTTTTAAAGTAATCTCCCCTACCTTGATTTCATCTCCATCTTTTAAAAATTTATCCACTTTAAATTTAATAAAATCTTTTTCGTTTTCATGAATTAAAATTTTTGCCTGCGTTTTTTTTGAAAGGGGCAGGGCTGATAAAGTATGATCCCAATGATAATGAGTTAAAACAATATATTTTAGTTTTGCCTCTCCGATTTCTTTTAAAATTTTTTTAAAACCACCACCAGGATCTAAAACTAAGGCTTCGCCTTTTGATTTTAAAATATAACAATTTGTCAAAAGTGGTCCAACAATCAAATTTTTAATTTTCATATCTTTTTTAAAATGATTAAACTGATTTCTGGCGATGAATTAATCCGAAGGGGCAATATTGAAGTTCCAACACCAGAATTTACATAAAGATAAGTTGAATTTTCTTTAAAAAGACCTTTCAAATATTTTGATCCATATCTTGATGGCACCCAAAGAGGTCCAAAAAAAGGAAGAGTGATTTGGCCCCCATGAAGATGTCCTGCTAAAATCAAATCAATCTTTTCTTCTTTGGCTTTTGAAATAATATCTGGTGAGTGAGAAAGTAAAATTTTAAAAGAATTTCCTTTATTTGCTTCACTCATTGCTTTTTTTAAATTATCCCTATTGGTCCAAGGATCATCAACTCCTATTAAATAAAAATAACCATTTTTAAAGGATATCTTTTTTGAGGCGTTAATTAAAATTTCAATTCCGCATTCATTAAGCGCTTTTAAAACAAAAAAGTTATCATGGTTTCCAAGGACTCCAAAAACTCTTTGAGGAAATTTTTGAGAAAGCCTACCCCAAAATTTTTTTAAAGAAGTCAAATTTTTGTCAAAAAAAGATGTTTGAAAATCCACAAAATCTCCAGTAATAAAAATAAAATCTGGATTTAAATTTTGGGTAAATTTTAATATCTTTTTTTCTCTTTTCCCAAACCACCAAGAGTGAAGGTCTGAAAGATGGAGAATTTTTGCTCCATCCAAAAATTCAGGAAGATTTGAAAAATAAATTTCTTTTTTTGTAATTTGAAGATTGCTTGGATTAAAAACAAAAAAGCGATAAATTAAAATTAAGCCCAAAATTAAAAAAACTAAAATAAGAAGCATTTTTCTTGTCATTATTATAATCGAAAAATTTAAACCTGAACCTTGTTTGACAACATCAAAAAAATGTCAATAAGCCCTTACTTTTATCATCTTTCAATTTGTCCCACTTTTAAATATTCTAAAAAATTTGCCATAACCTTCTAAGTTTTGTGCACCTAACTCTCAATTAATATTTCGGGAAATAATTTTCATAAATTAACTCCAAATTTTTCAATATCATCTCTTATCCCGAAAATTTCTAGGTTATCTTCAATTTCCTCCTTCTTTTTAAATTTTTTTAATGTTTCCAAAAATCCTTTTGGATTTACACTTTTTAAAATTCCGCGACAGCCATAGCAAAGTTGGCCATTTTTTGGACAAATTGCATTACATCCTGCCAAAGTAATTGGCCCTAAGCATGGTTCTTTTTTTCTTAAAAAACAAGTTTCTTTTCCCTGATGTTCACATTCCCGGCAAACTGGTTGTTGGGGAATTTCTGGAATTTTTCCCTCAAATAATTTGCTTGCATATTTTAAAAATTCTTCTCCATTTATTGGGCACCCAGGAATAACAAAATCTACCTTAACAAAATTATCAATTTCTTTGATTTCTGGATTTTCAATGTTTTTTAATTTTTTATAAATAAATCTTATTGTTTTCTCTTTTCCCTGATAATTTTTCATTTCTGGAATTCCCCCAAGAGCAGCGCAATTGCCAAGAGCCACCAAAATCTTAGATTCTTCTCTAATTTTTTTAAGGAGCTTTACTTCTTCTTTTTTTATTGCCAGTCCCTCAACAAAAGAAACATCGATTTTAATTTTCCCTTTTGGAAATGGCATTTCTTCAATTAAAGAAAAATCAATAAGCTCAATTTTATTTAAAAGATCGAAAAATTTCTCTCCAAGATCAAGAAGCGTAAATTGGCAACCTTCGCAGGAAGTTAAAGAAAAGAAGGCAACTTTTGGTTTTATCATTTAAGTAATAGCCTTTTGAATTTTTTTAGCAATTTCCTGCATTTCCTTTGAGGAAATCTTGCGAACAAAAGAAAGATCAATAGCACCCTTGTGCCCATCGCCAGCAAATCTTGGCACAAGCCAAATATGAGCGTGGGGAACTTCTTCTCCAATAATAAGCCCAATTACCCAGTCCGTATCCATAGCCTTTTTTATCCCAAGAGCTACTTTGCGGGCAAATTCAAAATATTCTCCAACCTCTGGAACATCCCAAACCCATCTGAAATGTTTTTTTGGAATAACCAAAGTGTGTCCAGGATTTAATGGATTAATATCAAGAAATGCTAAAAATTTTTCATCCTCAAAAACTTTAAAACAGGGAGCTTTGCCTTCAACGATTTTGCAAAAAATACAATGCTCCATAAATCTTTTTTTTGAAAAAATTTGACCTTTATTTCAAATATTTTAAACAATATCTTCCCAAAAGACAACTTATCTGCTACACTTAATTTCCTTGGGCCTGTAGTTTAACGGTAAAACACTGCCTTCGCATGGCAGAGTTGCGGGTTCAATTCCTGCCAGGTCCACTTAATATGCGGTTGAGTCCTGAAAGATTTACCCCCGAAGAAAAACCAGAAACTCCAAAAGAGCTTAAAATAGAAATTCTTAAGGGAGAGAGTCAAGAAATGGAAGTTATTGATCGAAAAGAAAAATGCAAAGAGATTCGCTCTTTAAAGATAACTACCCCGGAGGGAAATGAAGTTGATTTTACCACCCTTTTGCCTTTCGGCTGGAAGATTTTTGAAATTGAAGGAGCATCAGGGAAAGAGCCCGACTACTTTGCTTTGGGCGAGAGAAAAGGCATCTTTTTTTACTCAAAAGTAACTCAAATTACAAAGCATTATTTTATAGCAGAAGGAGAAAAGCTACCTTTGGCATATCAAGATGAAAAGGGAGGAAGAGAAGTTTTCCCCTGGGGAGAAGTATTTGAATATGAGATAGTAGAAACACAAAAAGATCCTTATTTTTTATTAAGCATTTTACATGAAATAGGTCATGCGCGAATGCACGGAGGGTTTCTTGATAGGGCACTTTATTCAATGATGCTTGAAAAACAAGAAAAAGAAGGAGTAATTTTTTCTTCCCAAAAAAGAAAGAAGTATTGGGACTACGTAATAAGAGTGGAAAGAGAGGCTTGGGCATTTGCTCTAAAAAAGTATCGAGAATTAAAAGAAATGGGTATAAACATTCTGTCAGGAAAAAGCGCGGACGAAATTATAGATGAAGTAAATTTCTCTTTTTCGCGACTTCTGTTTGTTCCTCTAAAATCTTTTCTACCAAAAGAAGTTCTCAGGGAAGTCAAAAAAAGAAGGCCAAGTTTTGTGGAAAAATTGATAGATTTTCTAAAAGAGTGGTTTGCAAAGGAAAAAGCTTGAAAATAATTTATTTTTTTAATTTTTCTTTTTGACAAAAGTTATAAAAATCGAGAACTTTTTGGGCAATTTTTGAGAAACTATACTTTTTTGCTTCGCTTATCCCCCATTTCCCCATTGCCTCTCTTAGTTTTGAATTTTTAATCAAAATCTCAATTTTTTGAGCTAGTTCTTTAAAATCCTTGGGTCTCGCTAAAAATTTCTCCCCCTTTTTACCTTTAAGCCAGCTTTTATAACCTTCATTAGCAAAGGCAACAATTGGAAGTCCTGAAGCCATGGCTTCCAAAATTACAATTCCAAAACTTTCTCCAAAAATTGAGGGAGCACAAAAAATATGAGAAGAGGCATAATAAGGAGAAGGGTCTTCTTTTGCTCCCTCAAAAATTACTTCTTTTAAACCATTATCTTTAACGTATTTTTGACATTTTTCTTTTAAGGGTCCATCGCCAACAATAATTAATCTTAAATTTGAAAATTTTTTCTGCAAAATTTCATAAGCCTTAAGGAGATAAATTAAACCCTTTCTTTTTTCGATCCTTCCAACAAATAAAAGATTAATTTTTCCATCAAGATATTTTTCTATTTTTGGAGCATTTGGATTAAACCTCTCCAAATCAACACCATTTGGAAGAATAATTTTGGGGCCATGATATTCCTTAAAAGTATCATAAGCAACTTTAGAAACGGCAATTACTCCATCAATTCTTAAGTCGCAAAATTTAACAAATGGTTTTAAAATCTGGGGAAATTTTTGGAAAAATTTAGAGCGCGAAACGTCCGAATGGAAAGTTAAAATATTTAAAGTTTTAAATGAAATCGGGGAAAGAAGAATCTGAAGTCCTGAGGGAAAACCGAAATTATGAAAATGCAAAACATCGAATTTTTCTTTTCTTAAAACTCTCTCAACTGAGATGGGATTAAAATTAACATCAATATCAGAAACTCCTCCGCCAAATCTTATTGGGAATGAAGTGCCAAGAAGAATGATATCCTCATGATATTTTTCCCTCATTTTCCTTCGAGGAACGATAATTTTTGTCTCAATTCCCTTCTTTTTAAATTCCTTATATAATCCAAGAATATGGGTTTTAACACCGCCAGGAGAAAAAAAGGTGTGAAAAGAAATTAAAGCGACTTTCATAAAAAAGATTTTAACAAAAAAAATATGTTTTGGAAAATCTTTGAAAAAATTTATTCAAAAACTTGGATAAAAAGGGTTGCTAAAGAATGCAAACCTTTTATTGAGCCAAAAAGCACTTTTCTTGACATTGGATGTGGTCATGGGCTTTTTACCAAAGGTCTTCAAAAAGAATTTGGTTTAAAAGTTTTGGGAGTAGACATTAAAGATCAAAGAAAAGTTGATATCCCTTTTTTACTTGCTGACGGTAAATCCCTGCCTTTAAAAGATAAGTCCTTTGATTTTGTATTAATTGCTTTTGTTTTGCACCACATAAAGGAGGCTGAGTTGGTTTTAAAAGAAGCTAAAAGAGTAGCTCGAAAAAAAATTATAATTTATGAGGATATAAAGGAGGGAGTTTGGGGAAATTTAGTTTGCTTTTTTCATGCGCTCTTTTGGAGCATTTTAAATAAAATGCCTTTTACTTTTAATTTTAAAAGTCAAAAAGGGTGGGAAGAAATTTTCAGAAAGCTTAATTTAAAACTTGTTTTTGCAAAAAAGACTTTTTCTTTTCCGATAAAAAGAATGCTTTTTATGTTAAGCGTGAAATAAAAATTAATGAAAATTGCCATTGTTTCTGATACTCATGACAACTTAGTCAACTTTAAAAAAGCAATTTCCAAAATAAAAAAGGAGGAGGCTCAAATTTTAATTCATTGTGGCGATATTTTAAAACCTGAAACTATTAAAGAGGCTTTAGAAAATTTTCCCTACAAGGCTCATTTTATCTTAAGTGAAAATGACAAAAGTTACTTTGAAAATTTAGATGCTACTTACTTTAAAGAGTTTTTAAATTTAAAAATTTGGGAGGATTTTGGCGAAATTGAAGCTGACGCCAAAAAAATTGCTTTTTGCCACCTTCCAAAAATTGCTTTCAAAAAAGCTTTCTCAAGAAAATATGATGTCATTTTTTATGGACATTTGCATAAACCCTGGAAAACGAAAATTGAAAAAACCCTTCTCATAAACCCGGGCAATTTAGCAGGACTCTTTTTTAGAGCGACTTTTGCTTTATTTGATTTAAAAACTGGGGAACTTAAACTAAAAATTTTAAATTAAAAATTCAAAAAAGAACTGAAAAAACTTTGGAATCTTTTAATACCCTTTTTACATATGAAGGTAAAGAAGAGGAAATTTTATCAATCCATTTATAACTTTTACTTGTTTTATCAAGTTTTATTTTTGGCAAAGAACTCACAGTACAAAGAAAACAAACATTTATTGTGTGGACTCCTGTTTTTAGATTTTTAAATGGTCCTCTTTTAAAAAACGTTTCATAAATGCCAATTATTTTTTTAACTTTAACATCAATTCCAATTTCCTCTTTAATTTTTCTTTTTATTGCAGATTTGAGCCTTTCGTTTTTAAAAATCCTTCCTCCGGGAAACCACCACTTGTTTTTTGCCGGCTCTTTATTTCTTAAAACTAAAAGAACTTTTCCTTTAAAATAAACTACTCCGTCCACACAACAAATTGGCATTTTCTCGAGAATTTTTTTATATTCCTTTTGAGGAATTTGTTTTTTGATCACAAATGGTATATTATATTTTAATTTAACCAAAAAGGGTATTAAAGAGGTAAGAAATTTTTATGCATCCCTTAGTTTCTTTAGCCAAAAAAGCTGTAGAAACTTATATTAAAGAGGGAAAAATAATCACCCCTCCAGAAGATCTGCCGAAAGAATTTTTAGAAAAAAGGGCTGGAGTATTTGTTACCATTGAAAAGGGGGACAAGCTTCGTGGATGTATCGGGACTTATCTTCCAGTTAGGGAAAATATTGCCAAGGAAGTAATTTTTAACGCAATTGCCTCAGCTACTGAAGATTGGAGATTTGGCGAAATTCAAAAAGAAGAATTACCAGAACTTTCCTTCATTGTTTATATTTTAAGCAAACCCCAACCAGTCAAGGATTTAAATGAACTTGATCCAAAAAAATATGGAGTAATTGTTAAAACTTCGCCTTTTAGTTCTTTGGAAAATGATCTTGTGTTAAATGGCCATCAAGTTTCAAAAACCGGAGTTTTGCTCCCTGATCTTGAGGGAGTAGATACTTCAGAAAAGCAGATTTTAATTGCCTGTCAAAAAGCAGGAATTGATCCAACAAGAGAAAAATTTTTTGTTTATAAATTCACCGTTGAAAAATACAAATAGCGAATTTTTCTCGCAAAAATCTTAAAAAAATATTGAACTCTCTTTAAGGAACTTTTAAAGTTTGGGGGTAGTTTTTTGATTTAATATAAGTAAGCACAATAGTTTGGACTGATGTAACAAAAGAAAGAATGGTTGTAAAAATTATAAGCCAACTTGCTAAAGTTTTTGAAAATTTAATTGAAATTAAAGCTATCAAAAACAGAGGATACATTTCGGTCCGATGCAAAATTCGCCAAATTATTTTCTCATGAGGATCGGGTACTGCCTGCCTATGATTGGCATAAGCCACCTCAAAAGTTGGCATCAAACAAAAAAAAGCTGTTGCTACCAGCCAATATTCCATTGGCCAAATCCACACAGAAGGCAGTTCAAAAAACAGAAAAGAAAAAACTAATAAAAAGTCAACAAATCTATCCATGGAACCATCCAAAAAAGCTCCAAATTTTGTGGTCACTCCTTTAAATCTGGCTATTCCACCATCAATAGCATCACAAGCACCGGCCAAAGTGAAAAACAAAAAGCTCAAAACAGGATCTTTCTGAAAAGCAAAATAAAAACCTATTATTGCCGGCAAAACTGAAAGCAGGCTCCATTGATTTGGAGTGAGCGGAAAACGAGAAAAAAATTTCCCAATGGGGATGGAAATTTTATCGGTGTTGAAAAATTCTTTGAGCATATTTTTCCATTTATTTATTTTAGCCTTTTACTTTTGAAAAAATCAACTACCTCTTTTAGATTTTGAAATACTTTATCTGCTCTTAAAAATTCTTGGTTTTTTGAAAACTCATTTGGAACCGCAAAACAAAAAAGACCCGCAGATTTTGCAGATTCCACTCCGGGTTGTGTATCTTCAATGGCTAGGCATTCTTTTGGTTTTAAATCCAATTTTTTTGTTGCAATCAAGTAAATATCGGGATATGGCTTGCCTTTTTTAACATCGCTTCGAGAAGTAACCGCTAAAAAATATGGCAAAAGATCTGTTTTTTGCAATTTCAAAAGGACTTCTTTTTTGGCCCCAGTACTTGCTATAGCTAATTTTTTGCCTTGTTTTTTAAAAAACTCTACTGCATCTTTGCTATAAGGCATTAATTTAATCTCTTTGTTTTTAAAAATTTCTAAAACTTTTTTGTTTCTTTTTTGAACAAGTTCGCCTTTTTTAATTTCTAATCCATATTTCTTTTTCAATTCTTCCTCAATCACCTCCGCGCTTTTGCCCTTATAGTTAAGCATATCCTTTTGGGATAAGGAAATATGGTAATTCTTTAAAACCTCGATCCACGCTTGTGATTGATAATGCTCTGTATCGACCAAAACTCCATCTAAATCAAAAATTACTCCTTTAATTTTATTTAGATTAAGCATTTTTTTGAGAAATGAGATTAAATCTTTTGCAATAATTCCTGACAGAAATTTCTCATTTTTTCCAATTCTTTCATTCCTTTTTCTGTTGTTTTGAAAGCTTTCTTTCCCTTATATTTTTCTGTTTGAATGTAACCTTGCCTTCTCAATCTGTACAAAACACTCTTTAACAAAATATTTCCTGGCAAAAATCCAAATTTCTCAAAAATCAACTTGCCAACCTCATCGTCACAAATTACTTCTTTTCCCAAGCTCAGAACATAAATCCATAAATTCCCTTCTGTGTTTAATTTTTTAAATCTTTCAAATGGACTCATTTTATCTTTCTCTTTGACCTTTAATAAATTCTTCAACCATTTCTCTTGCTTTTTCATCGGTAAATTGTTCTGGAGGTGATTTCATTAAATAAGCGGATGCCGAAATCAATGGCCCTCCAATTTTTCTATCTAAAGCCAATTTTGCTAACCTT
>Ga0209225_1001417_pt1 | contig 23738 bp, 32 predicted proteins | sample WasSprMetagenome_FD_184732 | JGI IMG/M metagenome (GOLD analysis project Ga0209225, IMG submission 184732) | Sulfidic aquatic microbial communities from Washburn Spring, Yellowstone National Park, USA - WS (SPAdes) (version 3) | ecosystem: Environmental > Aquatic > Thermal springs > Hot (42-90C)... | reverse complement strand
AGTAACCCAGGCGCGAACAGAGGCTGCGGTTGCGCATCCGATTGGTATACTCCACCAGCCGCTCTGGGTCGAGTTGCTCGCGTGCCTGGTACAATGCTTTCGCCACTTCCAGCAACCCACCGGCATGACGGGGTTGATCCAGCGAATCTACCAGGGCCTTTTCCACCTCTGCCACGAGCACGGGCAGATCGCCAATCATCTCTCGCTGATAGCCGAAGAACTTGTATGGCGCCACCCGCACAAAGACGAGCCGGGCACCATTGAAGTCCAATGGCTTACGTTTCCGGGTAGTGACCACGAAGATGGTGCGCGGCACCTGTTCCGTGAGACCGTGAAAGTGGAGCGCACTCCAAAAAGAAACGTAAGCCGGATTGGCCACGCGGGTGGCAATGAACATTGGGTTGGAAAGCACGCGCTCTGGCTGGAAGCCGAGTAGAAGGTACTTTCCCGCCTGAACAGGCCGTACCATTTCCTCGGACTTGAGGCGGCGCAGAATCTCATAGGCTTTGACCATGGGCACATCAAAAAGTGCAGCCAGGTCCGAAGGGGAGAAGTAGTATAACTCGCCCTCGTAAAGACGGCGCATGATGTAACTCGTGGTTAGTTTTTGGCCGTTTCCCACTGAAACGCTCCTCGATTTATACTACGCAGATTTTATCAGAGAGCGATGGGTTCGTCAAGCACACCTTTGCTTCTACTCTTGAGAGGTTCAAGAAGATACACGGATAGGGCAAGTTGAAGCAAGTCCTCCAGAACTACAAAACCGGTGAGCTGCAACTGGTCGAGGTGCCTACGCCAACCCGTGCCCGGCCAGGGCAAGTGCTGGTCCGCACCATGGCTTCTCTCGTCAGCGTGGGCACGGAGAAATATATGCTGGAACTCGCCCAGAAGTCCTTGCTCGGCAAGGCATTGGCCAGGCCGGACCTGGTGCGCCAGGTCATTGCCAAGGCTCAGGCCGAGGGCATTCTGGAAGCCTGGCGCCAGGCCATGGGAAGGCTGGATACGCCGGTGCCCCTGGGGTACTCATCGGCCGGGATGGTGATAGACGTGGGGACAGGTGTCCAAGGCTTCGCTGTCGGCGACCGGGTGGCTTGCGCCGGCAGCGGCTATGCGGGCCATGCCGAGGTGGTCTCGGTCCAGGTGAACCTCTGCGTCAGGATTCCCGATGGCGTGGACTTTGAGTCGGCTGCTTTTGTGGCGCTGGGCGGCATCGCGCTGGAGACCGCCCGCATGGCCCAAGTCTCCTTGGGCGAAACCGTCGTCGTCATCGGCCTGGGGCTCCTGGGTCAGATCGCCGTGCAACTCCTCAACGCCGCCGGCTGCCACGTCATTGGCATGGACATCAATCCCCAAAAAGCCGAAATGGCCCTGCAACACGGTGCCGAAGCCGTCGCCACCGACTACTCCACCCTGTCCGCCATCTGCGGTCAGCGGACGGGGAATCAGGGCGCCGATGCGGTCATCATCCTGGCCGCCACCCCGAGCAGCGAACCCCTGGAGCAGGCAGCTGAACTCTGCCGCGAGCGGGGCCGCATCGTCGCCGCCGGGCTTGTGGGGCTGCAGATCCCCCGCAAGCCCTTCTACGATAAGGAACTGGAACTCGTCGTCTCCCGCGCCTGGGGGCCCGGCCTCTACGACCCCAGCTATACCGAAAAAGGCCTGGACTACCCCCTCGCCTATGCCCGCTGGACGGCCAAGCGCAACATGGAAGAATTCCTGGCCCAACTGGCCAAAGGGGCCGTCCGCGTGGACCACCTCATTACTCACCGCTTCCCCATTGACCGCGCCCTGGACGGCTACGAACTCATCCTGGAAGGCAAGGAGCCGTATATCGGGGTGCTGCTCACCTATCCCAATGAACCAGACCTCTCCCGTCGGGTGGAGGTTATCTCACCGCAGAGAGTGCCGAGTTCTACAGAAATTAAAACCTCTGCGTCCTCGGCGGTGGGGAAAATCTCCGTTGGCTTGATCGGAGCCGGACAGTTCGCCACGGGTACGCTGCTCCCGGCCATGAAGGGACTCAAGGGCATTCGCTTCCGGGGCGTGGCGACGTCCACCGGCCTCAGCGCCCGCCACATCGCCGATAAGTTCGGCTTTGAATACTGCACCACCGACTATCATGAAATCCTGAATGACCCCGAGATTGCTCTGGTCTTCATCCTCACCCGCCATGGCTCCCACGCCCATCTCGTGGCCGAAGCTTTCAGGGCAGGCAAGCACGTCTTTGTAGAGAAGCCGCTGGCACTTAATGTGGAGCAATTGCGGGAAGTCGTTGAAACGTTCAACGTTCAACGTTCCAACGTTCTAACGGTGGGATTTAACCGTCGTCTCTCTCCCTTCACCCGCTGGCTCAAAGACCGTTTCGCTGGCGCTGCGGAGCCTCTGGCCGTGCACTGCACCGTCAATGCCGGGCCGGTGCCGCCCGACCACTGGACCCATGACCCAGAGCAGGGCGGGGGGCGCATCATTGGCGAGGTCTGCCACTTCGTGGACCTGATCCAGTACCTGACCGGCTCCCTCCCCGTGCGGGTCTACGCCGAAACGCTGGAATCCCCCGGCTACAAGCCCAGCGACAACGTGGTCATCACCCTCAAGATGGCCAACGGGGCCATTGGCTCCATCACCTACGTGGCTGGAGGGGACAAGCGCTACCCCCGGGAAAGGGTGGAGGTCTTCGGCGGCGGGGCCGTGGGAGTCATTGAGAACTTCAAGGCCGCCACCTTCATCCGCGGTGGGCGCAAGAAGCGCATCCGCAACTGGCTCAGCGTGGACCGGGGGCATCGGGGCGAGGTGGAGGCGCTGCTCTCGGCCATCCGCACCGGTGGCCCGGCGCCGGTGGCATTTGAAGAGTACGTTTATACCACCCTGGCGACCTTCGCCATTGAGGAGTCGCTGCGGCAAGGGAGGGCAGTGCAGGTGGACATCCGCGTCCTTGGGGAAACCGAAAGCGGCACAGCATCTCGTCTGGAGGGACCATAGCCTTGCGCATCCTCTTGCTCACTGCGTATTTTCCGCCGGACACAGGGTCGGCGGCACATCTCTTCTACGAACTGGGTAGGGCATTCGTGGAACGGGGTCACGAGGTGACCGTCCTGACCAGCATGCCTGGCTATCATGCCCTGGGACCTCTGGAGAAGTATAGGGGGAAAAAGCGGATAAAGGAAGACATGGATGGGATGGAGGTGGTGCGGGTGGCCACACCTCAACCGCCGCGCCACCTCTTGGTTGGCCGGGCATTGTGGCAGTTCGGCGGGGCATTGGCGTTCTTTTTAGCTGGACTGGCTCTGCCCAGCCATGACGTGGCTATAGTTTATTCACCGCCGTTGCCCCTTGGGCTCACTGCCTGGGGTTTGAAGAAACTTCGGGGCATACCCTTTATCCTGAACGTCCAGGACCTCTTCCCCCAGAGCATTATTGACCTGGGATTGCTCCGGAACCGCTGGCTCATCCGCTTCTTTGAGGCAATGGAACGCTTCGTCTACCAGCAGGCAAATGCCATAACGGTACACTCTGAAGGCAACCGGCAGCACATTGCGCGGAAATTGGGGATAGAAAAAGCGGAAAAGATCAGGGTAATTCCCAATTGGGTGGACACCCGTTTTATCCAGCCGGGGCCGCGCGTAAATTGGTTTCGTGAGGAGTACAACCTGGGCAATGCTTTTATAGTCTCTTTTGCGGGAGTATTGGGCTACTCACAGGACCTGGATGTCGTTTTAGAGGCTGCCCGCATCCTGAATGGCGGGAGATGGAAAATGGAGGACGTAAGTTGGAAAACGGAAGGCGGAGATTGGCAATCCGCAATCGGCAATCCGAATTCCGAAATCCTTTTCCTCATCGTCGGCGACGGCGTGGAGAAGGCACGCCTGGAAGCCAAGGCGCGCCAGATAGGTCTGGACAACGTCCGTTTTCTCCCCATGCAGCCCAGGGAGAAATACCCGGCTGTGCTCCACGCCTCGGACATCGGGCTGGTCACGCTCCATGCCGAAGTGAGGACCCCCGTGGTCCCTTCCAAGATCCTGAGCATCATGGCGGCGGGCCGGCCCGTGGTGGCGGCTATGAACCTCGATGGAGACGGGCCGCGCCTCATCACCGAGTCCCGATGCGGGCTTTGTGTCCCTCCGGAGGATCCCCAGGCCCTGGCCCAGGCGGTGCTTAAACTCTATCACGATCCATCCCTCCGCCAGGAACTGGGCCGCAACGGCCGGCGGTATGCGGAAGAGCATCTCTCGCTCGAGGCCTGTGGTGGGCAGTATGAGGAGCTATTGCAGCGGATAGCGGAGGAAGGAAAGGGGTCAGCCATCTTCAGGATTGACAACCGTACCTGACCACGCTATAATGAGCAAAATAGTTGTTCAATTGACCAACATAGATGTTCGGAGGGACAAGAGTGATGCTCGAAAGGCTTTTCACCTCCAGGGTTCGCGTACGGCTTCTCATCCTGTTCCTCACCCACCCAGGCGAAGCATTCTACATTCGCCAAATCGTCCGCCTCACTGGCCAAACGTACAACAACGTCCGCCAGGAACTCCAAAACCTGGCCCAATTGGGGCTGATCCTGAGTGAGCGCCGCGCCAACGCCACCTACTATCAGGCCAACGTGCAGCACCCCCTCTTCCCTGAACTCAAGCGCATCATCTTGAAGACCGACGCAGTGGGTGACACGCTGAGAGAGGCACTCACAGGGTTGCGGGACATTCGGGTCGCCTTTATCTATGGTTCAACGGCTAAAGGGACCGAATCGCCCTCCAGCGACGTTGACCTGATGGTGATCGGCGAGGTGGACCTGGATGCCCTGGATCGCGCCATTGACAGCATCGAGGAGGAGATCGGTCGGACGGTGAATTATACCCTTTTCCGAGTGGAAGAATGGCAGAAACGGGTGGCTCAAGGGCATTCCTTCCTTACCGATGTCCTGACTCACGACAAGATTTTCGTGATCGGAGACGAGGATGAGCTATCAGCCCTTGGAACGGGCAGGGCTGATTGAGCCGTGTCAGGTTACCCAGGCAGAGATCAAGGCTCTACTGGAAGTCGCCCGTCGGGATGTGAAGACAGCCCAGAAACTGGTGAACATTGACCTGGACTGGGCCCTGATCGTGGCCTACAACGCCGCTCTGCAGGCGGGTCTGGCGTTCATGTACGCCAAGGGCTACCGCCCCAGAGGAGCTGACCGGCACAAAACTGTGATCCGCTTTCTCCAGGCAACCCTTGATCCATCGTTCAGGCCAAAACTAAATCGGCTCGACCGGATCCGTAAGAAACGCCATCAGGCCGTTTATCGCCTGGCCGGAGCCGTCTCTGAAATCGAAGCGAAAGGGACCATCCAGTTTGCCGAGGAATTCGTTGCCCAACTTGGCAATCTGGTCTGAGGCGACTGGAGAGTAGAGAAAGGAGGAAGCCGTATGGAGATTCACCTGAACGAATATACTAACAAGACCATCTTGGTAACCGGCGGCGCAGGAGCTATCGGCTCCAACCTCTGCCGCCGCCTGGCTGAACTGGGTGCCCAGGTCATCATCCTGGATGACCTATCATCCGGCGTGCGCTGGAACGTCCCGTCTTTGCCTGGAGTGCTATTCGTGGAGGGAGATATTCTGGACGAGGTGAAACTCAAGCGAGTCTTCTTTGAGCGCCCCCAGATTGTCTTCCACCTGGCCGCTTTCTTCGCCAACCAGAACTCGGTAGACCATCCCGAGCGGGACCTGATGGTCAACGGCCTGGGCACGTTGCGCCTTTTGGAGTATTCCGTCTTCACAGGTGTGGAGCGCTTCGTCTACGCCTCCTCTGGATGTTCTATATACGGCAGCGACTCGCCTCTTCCCCTCCGGGAGGAGTTCATGTCCATGCACCTCTCCACCCCTTACCAGATTACCAAGATGTTGGGGGAGCTTTACTGCAATTTCTTCTACAACCATTATGGTCTTAAGGTGGTAAAACCCCGTTTCTTCAACTCCTACGGCCCAGGGGAGGTGCCCGGCCAGTACCGCAATGTCATCCCCAACTTCATCTACTGGGCCATGAAGGGCCTGCCCCTACCTATCACCGGCAGTGGCGAAGAAACCCGCGACTTCACCTATGTGGGGGATATCGTAGATGGCCTCCTGCGTGCAGGGGTTATGGAAAGTGCTGTTGGCCAGGAATTCAACCTGGCCTCAGGCAAGGAGACTCGCATCATAGACCTGGCGAACATGATTAACGAAGCCACTGGAAACACCGCTGGCATCAGATTTGCTCAGCGCCGTAAATGGGATACGAAGAGCCGGCTTTTAGCCTCGATTGACAGGGCGAGACAGCTTATCGGCTATGAGCCGCGCACATCTTTTGAGGAGGGTCTTAAGCATACTATCGAATGGTTTCGCAAGAACTGGGACAGGATTGAAGTAGCAGCCCGATTTGGTCCCGGAGTCTCGTCGGCAGTAAGAGAGATGACACTCCACGAAGAGTAGAACATTGAAAGTACTTTCGGTCTTCGGCACCCGACCCGAAGCCATTAAGATGGCCCCCGTAGTACGTGAATTACAGAAATACCCTGAACGGGTCCAGTCGGTTGTTTGCATAACTGCCCAGCACCGGGAGATGCTGGACCAGGTGCTGAGCCTCTTCGGGATTACGCCCGACTACGATTTGAACATTATGGAGGATAATCAGACGCCTGTCCAGGTTGCCTCCGCCGTGCTATATCTCCTGGAACCCATCCTGCAAAAAGAGCAGCCCGATTGGGTTCTGGTTCAGGGAGATACAAGCACGGTAGCAGCAGCCTCTCTGGCCGCTTTCTATGCGGGCATCAAAGTGGGCCATGTAGAGGCAGGCCTGCGCACTTTTCAAAAATGGCAACCTTTTCCTGAAGAAATTAACCGTCGGATCGCTGGCGTCATCGCTGACCTCCATTTTGCTCCTACTGAGCGGGCTCGCCAGAACCTGTTGCGCGAAGGTGTTTCTCCGAAGCAAATCATTGTTACTGGGAATCCGGTGATTGACGCGCTGCGATGGGCCGCTGAGCAACCCCCATCTCTGGAAATCCGCGCCCTGCTGGAGCGCCTGGGCGTTGCCGATGAAGTATGGGGGCGCAGGGCCGGAGGAGCAGAGGAGAACCCCCCCCTCTTCCCCTGCCCCCCTGCCCCTCTGCTCATCCTGGTAACCGCTCATCGTCGGGAAAACTTTGGCCAACCTTTGGAGAATATCTGCCTGGCCGTGCGGGATATTGCAGCCCGTTACGATACCCGGGTGTGTATTGTTTACCCTGTGCATTTGAACCCCAATGTGTGGGAACCGGTACATCGGCTGTTGGGGGATGTGCCCAATGTGATCCTTATCCCGCCTGTGGATTATCTATCCCTGGTGCACCTTATAAAACATTCATACCTTGTTCTCACAGATTCTGGCGGCATTCAGGAGGAAGCCCCAGCTTTGGGCAAGCCGGTCCTGGTTTTACGGGAAGTCACCGAGCGTCCTGAAGCTGTGGAAGCGGGAACTGTGCGTTTAGTGGGAACTGAGAGGGAGCGGATTGTGGCCGAGACCGTCCGGCTCCTCGAGGACGAAGCCGCGTATAACCAAATGGCACAGGCCGTAAATCCGTACGGGGATGGACAGGCAAGTAAAAGAATTGTAGCGGCTCTGCTTGGCGAGCAAGTAGAACCATTTGTATATAAGTCTACTACCGAGACGCCTTGAACGTTGAGAGATGGCCGGGACAATGCGGAGATTCTCAAGGAATGAAGTACCGTCTGAAAATTAAGTTGCTCTTCAGATTTACCTTTGCTCCTGCCAAGCCGAGTGGATTTTGAGACAGGAAGAAGGCTTTCAAAAGCTTTTGGGACAATCTCAGCACGCCTCCATATGCCCCAAGAGCCATTTACCCCATAAAGAGGAACGAGCACTTGGTAGGAGAGCAGGGATTGAGGCGTAAAAGTATCATCCAGAAGATCTGGACGGAGCTTTATAAGCGCCCGTTCGACCTTACAATTCTCGTCCTTGCGCATATCCTTCTCCTTCCTCTGTGGGTCTTCCTTTGGATTTTCATTCCAGTCGTTATAAAGCTTGGGGATGGTGGCCCAGTCTTCTACAGGCAGAAAAGGGTGGGCAAGGACGGAAAAATTTTTGAGGTGGCTAAGTTCAGAACAATGGTTCTTGACGCTGAAAGGCTTGGAACAAGATGGACCTCCCCCTGGAAGGCGGACGGGAACGATCCAAGAGTAACAAGAATTGGACGTATTCTAAGAAGAACTGGGCTCGATGAGCTCCCTCAGGTGATCTCCATCTTCAAGGGAGATATGAGCTTTGTTGGACCAAGGGCTAAACCACCAAATGAGCATGAAGCATTCTCTGCTTCTGTTGCTGGCTGGACTTATAGGCTCAAACTAAGACCAGGTCTAACAGGCCTTGCACAGATAAGGGACCCCTCCGGAGAACCAAACTTTGCCTTAAAGTTCGATCTCGAATACATGGAAAAGATGAACCCCCTTTTAGACCTCAAGATCCTTTTGCTCTCTGTACTTAATACCCTCCTTTTAAGATGGGACAGAAAGAAAACCTAACCCAGATCAGCCTTTTTGTTACACCTCGTAGGTGTACACTTCGTAGGTGCAAAATAGGGACAACTTGATGTGCCGGAGATGTACAACCCCTGCCCAAAGTCTTTAGACTTCCTAAGTGGAACGGAGTAAGTGAGAGGTGAGAAGTGAAAACTTCGAGGTTCAGGGTTTAAGGGCTAAGTTCGAGCAGGATCTTGAGCAGCTTAGGCACCTGGTAGAGGCGAGGGATAGGGTAGGCGCTTTAGCGCTGCTTCGGGAGATGGTGATTCGGTATTAATGGGTAAGAGGTGAAGGGTGGGCCAAGGAAAATCGCATAAAAGACTGGATGCGTGGAAAAAGAGGCATCTTCACTGCGGGAGGTTAAAAGGCAAGGCTAAGCGTGGTAGAATTATCAATAAGGCGGAAAGGAGAAGTTAGAAAGTTACTCAACAAAACACCTATATTAGCTTGCAAGATGGAGGGTAAGAAGGAAACGGGAAATGTATATGTAGAACTTGAGCTTGAGAACTATGCCGATCGGGTTTTGGCGAAGAGAGGTTATCTTGACCAAGAAGCAGTAAGAGCGCAGAAGGTCAAGGTATTAGCGGATACTGGCTCTACGATGCTTGTCTTACCAGAGGATCTCGTTGATGCCTTAGGACTCGAGCGTCAGGGGAAGGTTGTGGCGATCTACGCTGACGAAAGGAAGGAAGAGCGAGATACTGCTGGTGTAAATACGGTGCGTGTGGCGGGGAGATCGATGGAAACTCGTTGTGTTGTTGGCCCACCGGGTAGCGAGCCTCTCTTAGGGCAGATTGTCTTAGAGGAGCTCGATCTCTTGGTCGATTCAAAAGAGAGAAAGCTTGTTCCTAAGCCTGAATCACCTTATCTCCCCACGCTGAAGCTGAAATGAGCTCCATTCGGAAGGCGGATCCTAACCATCCCTTGATGGAAATAAGAAATTGCGAAGATGATTTCGTTTGTCCTCTCGGGTATCCTCAGCATGAAGCTACCCCACCTTTTCAATTCCGAAATGTCCTTTGGATCGCTTAGTCAACGGACTTAACCCCCTCCCTCAACCCCTGATCCTTTCTTTTCATCCCTCACTTACTCTATATTGGGGGGGATTACACGAGATATGACGGAACCAAGGGGCAAACGTGATGAAGATAGAAAATCTGAAGGAAGTCCTTGAGCAAATCGTCAAACGCCTGGAAGAGGGGTTGTATCCGGAGCAGATCATCCTCTTCGGTTCTTACGCTTACGGGGAGCCTACGGAGAGAAGCGATGTCGACCTCCTAATCGTAGTTCCAGATTCCACCGAGCCGGCCTATCGTCGTGCCCAAAGGGCGTATAGGTGCGTGGGTGCCGTAGGGATCCCGAAAGATCTGGTGGTATTGACGCGTGAGGAATTCGAAAGACAATCACGTGTTGTGACTTCCTTAGCACGACGCGCGAGGGAAAGCGGAAAGGTGCTATATGAGCGAAGAGAAGCGCGCCGAGATCCGAAAGTGGCTGATCAAGAGTCAGCATGATCTTGGTTCTGCCCGTCGGTTGATGGAGGGGAAGAGGAAGTGAGATCTTAAAAGTCCGCGGGGGAAATAGCAAGGGGCAGGGCTAAATTCTCCTCTTCCCCCTTTGCACCTTAGCACCTCTGCTCAGAAGGGGGGAAAAGAAGGAAATGTTCCCTGGATCGCTTGCCCAACGGGCTGATCTGCTCCCTCAACTCACCTCTCATTTCTTACTTCTCACTTTCTCACCTCCTCTTCCCCGGAGAAAAGATTATCAACCGTTTCTCCGTCGAGGGTGCCGATCGTCTCCTTAATCCTCGCCGCTTCTGAGCTCTTCGGGGTGGGTAGAGGAGGATCGTTCAAGTCGTTGGACACCCTGCGCGATGCCTGCGCCGATGAGGTAAGATTTGGCTGGAGTAGTTTACACCCGCCATGCCGAAGAGAAGTTCGAAGTGCTTAAACGGCACGGCTTTGAGGTCACCCGAAAGCAGGTGGAAGAAACACTTGCTGCGCCTGATATGGTGATCCCTCAAGCGAAAGGAAGGATGATCGCTCAGAGGCGCATCAGCGAACGTCATGTATTGCGTATCATCTACCGACAGGAGGGTGAGGATCTGGTGGTCATCACGTTCTACCCTGGAAGGAGGGAACGCTATGAAGTTAAGTTATGATCGGGAAGAAGACATCTTGATGATTGAGGTCCTCCCGGAAGCAGCTATCGATCACGCCGAGCAAGCAGGGCCGTTCATCGTCCACTTTACGGAAACCGGCCGTCTGGTATTGCTGGAGATACTCGATGCCAGCGAGTTCCTCTCCCAGGTGATCAAAGCGACGCTGCGTTCCGAAGCGAAAGAAGTGCCACTCGTTGTAAAATAGCAAATGGGAGAAGTTGCAGTAGCTGGTGGAGCTGGAAGCAGCCCAAGTTGGCTGATCGGCAGGCAATCACCTGCAAAAAGCATCGGGTATTGCAGTGAAAAGCACTCTTAGCGTTCTGAACGAGCTAAAAGAAAAAGGGCTGATAAAAGATTATGCTATCGGTGGAGCGATAGCCGCTTTAAGATGGACTGAGCCTTTTTTCACCGAAGACCTGGATATTTTCATCATTCTTGAGAAGGAACCGGACGAAAAGGGGTTGATTGTCTTGTCCCCCATATACGAATATCTCGGAAGCAGGGGGTATGGATGGAAGGGACATTGGCTAATAATAGAGGGCGTTCCCGTTGATATCTTCCCTGCCGACCCTCTTGAGAAGGAAGCGATAGAAGAAGCAGAGGAAGTGGAATACGAAGGGGTTAAGACAAAGGTCATCGTCCCTGAATATCTGATCGCATTGTTTTTGAGGGCAGGTAGGGGTAAGGACTTAAGGAAGGTGGAGATGCTTCTGGAACAGTGCGAAATAGATAAAGAAAGGCTTCAGAAGATTTTGCATCAGTATGGCCTATACGATAAATTCAAAGAATTTGAGGGGAAACGCTATGGAAGAGGAGCCGAGGATCCTTATAGGTGACAAAGTTGTAAGTCGAAGAGATTTGTTCCAAGAGGAGGAGAGGGCTCGGAAAGAGCGAGCTAAGCTTTCGCTTGAAGAGAAGATAAGAATTCTTGTGCGCCTACAGGAGCTTGCCCACAATTGGGGGCGCAGGAAAGATGCCATCATTTGGAAGATTTAAGACACTGCCGGCAGCGGCCCTGCCCTTGTAGCATGGGGATAACAGGGCCAGCACTGGAGGAGCGAAGTGGGGGATATTGAAGGACTCAAGCGGGAAATCTTGGAGCGACTCCGGCCTCTGAATCCAGAGCTGGTGGTCCTCTTTGGCAGTTACGCCCACGGGAATCCGACGGAAGATAGCGGCATAGCACAGAAGTTTTCGGGATAAAGCAGATCTGAGGCTGAAAATGTCCTAACCCGAAAGAGTTTTTGTCTTGCTTCATTACAGTTAATTATCTATACTATGGATTGTGAAGGGGTCGGCTTTACATGGATAAGTCGTTTAAGGTCTTTGTGCTTTCAGTGACCCTGTGCCTACTCCTTTTTTCTTCTCCTATTTCTCTTTTTGCCTCCGATGGGTTCACAAAAGAGGATCGAGAGCTTTTGATAACCCTTAAGGTGAAGATGGAGCAGATTGACAGAAGATTCGAACAGATAGACAAAAGATTCGAACAGATAGACAAGAGAATTGGAGAAATAATCACCTTTATGTGGATGCTCGTTGTCATATTCAGCTCAATCACTGCTGCAACCATAGGTTTTGCCATTTGGGACAGAAGAACAATGATACGACCTTTTGAGGAGAGAATCAAAAAGATCGAGGAGGAGAAGATAGATAGAACTATCTCCGTACTGAGACTTCTTGCAGAATCAGACACAAGGATAGCCGAGGCATTGAAGCGTTATAATCTGCTGTGAGGAATAAGCATAAATCCCCAGATATCGGATACTCCGTTAAGTCAATATCGTCTTTTGCAGGACCATGCATCACACTGGCTCGGAGGTTTAAAAAGAGAGGAATGATTTTGTACAGGAGAAATGCTAATCCTCTCCCTATACTTGAGGTTACTAATCCTCAATGGAGAGTGGAATGCCTTACTCGCATAGCCGTACAAAAGAGTCTACGAAACATTGAGCCTAATGTCTGTCACGGAAAAAGGAGATGCTCAAGTCGTCATCTTCAGGATCGACAACCGTACCTGACCACGCTATAATGAGCAAAATAGTTGTTCAATTGACCAACGCAGATGTTCGGAAGATATTGGTAACGCATCAAGAGAATTTGGCCTCGACGAGCTCCCTCCAGGTAATCTCCATCTTCAAGGGAGATATGAGCTTTGCTGGACCAAGGGCTAAACCGCCGAATGAGCATGAAGTATTCTCTGCTTCTTTTGCTCACTGCCGGCCTTCGTTACACTTCGTAAGTGTATCTCTCGTGCTTTAGCTGGTCCCAAGTACAAAGCCTTAGCGTTAGCGGGCTGGGTGGGTCTAACTCAGGGCCAGGTTTCAGTGTTATATCCAAGGTGGCGCAAGTTATTCTGTTAAGTTCTTCTTTTTTTCTCCGATCTTGTCCTCCTTATTCCATTCTTCGTCTTCTTTTAGTCGACACGCACTCTCCTCCCCTTGCGCCGTTGCGTAGGGGACATGAGGCGGATAAATTCCCAAGGCGAACGAGAAGCTGCCACCCCCGAAAGGTCACTATCATAGAAACGTTTTCCTCCTCCCCTTCTCCGCGCGGCGGCTGATCCTGATGGGGCTGGACTTTTGGCCGTAAACGGCGCGCTGCTTGTGGCATTGGCTCTGCTGATACAAACTGACGTCGTCGGGAAAGCCAACACCACCCGGCCGAGCCCCCCGGGATGAAGCCAGGACGAAGTGCTTAGGAAGGGTAAAATTCGGTCAGTATAAAGAGGGACAAAAAGTGGAGAAGATGCAAGGCGCAAAGGATTATCGGGAACGAATCGTCATCGATCCGAAGGTGCATTTCGGGAAGCCTTGTGTGGCTGGCACCCGTATCCCCGTGGAGGAGGTCCTCGGCCTGATTCAGGAAGGGATCCCTTTCCAGGAGATCGTAGAAAAATACTATCCCGACTTAGAGATCGAGGATGTGAAAGCCTGCGATTGGTACGCGGGTAGATAGTCCGGGCCGAGGAGATCCATGTGAGGGTGCGGTGAAGCTCCTGGCCGATCAGGATGTGTATCATCAGTAGACACGCCGCGACAGCGACATGCCTCCTCCACTTCATCCCCTTGCAAGCAGCCGGCGGGCCACTTTGAGCGTCCAAGACCTCATTCACTGCCCTATGATACTAAAGGAAAGTATTCGCCGCATCCTGAATCTGGAGTGGCTAGTGGCGGGCGCAGCGGCGCCGTTCTTGATGTTCCCGACCGTCCGCCTCGCTGGACTGAAACAGCACTCGCCGTGCTCGTGGTCTGGTGGCTCCTGCGCTGGGCGGTGCGGTGCGAACCCTGTCCAATCACCCCCTTTAACGGCGCGCTTTTGCTATTCGCCCTGATCGTCCCGGTGGGGATATGGGCCTCTCCAGCGCGAGAGGTGACACTGCCGGACGCCGTGCGGGTTGTGCTGGGGCTGATTGTGTTCCGCGCAGTGGCGATGGCCGTGAACAAGTGCCACAAGTTTGCGCCGACTGTGGGGGGTCTTTTGCCTGACCGGATTGGTGCTCATCGGGGTCGGCCTTTTTGGGCATTCAGTGGTCGGCTAAAGTGCCCTTACCCTTTATTTGCCACTATCTCTGGCCCTGGTCTTCAGTTGGCGCTTCTCCCGACGGGCAATGATCGGCCCTCTGTTCGGGCTGGTGGGGAGCCTCCTCTTCCTGGCCCTGGTGGGTGGCACCCAGCTTCTCACCCAATCCCGTAGCGGCTGGAGGAGGTGGTGGGGCCATTAGGCTGGAGGGACGGGTGGGAATCTGGAGTTGGGCCCGCTACGCCATCGAGGATTTCCCTTTCACTGGTTGCGGGCTTAAAGCGTTCCGCCGGGTCGTGCCCATCGTGTACCCGCTCTTCACCGTTCCTCCTGGTACCGACATTGGCCATGCGCATAATATCTTTCTCCAAACCGCACTGGACTTGGGGATTCCTGGGCTGGTGGCGTATCTTGCGCTTCTAATAGAAATTTGGGGTATAATTAAGCTGAGGGGGTAGCAATGGCAGTGAGGCAATTGGAAGTTCCTCCTATTTTGAGGCAGGCTTGGGGGAATGAAGTAGTGGATGCTTTTGCCGTTTGGCTTACAAGCGTTCTGGAGGAGAGGGCAATTTCAAGGGATGAGTACCGCCAAATCCTCTCCCGCCTGGAGATTCTTGAGCACGATATGGCCGACCTCAAGGCTGATGTCCAGGAGCTAAGGAGGGAAATGAATGAGCGGTTTGACCGGGTGAACGAACGCTTTGACCGCATGAACGAGCGCTTTGACCAGATGTACCACCAGATGGTGGTGCAGACCCGCTGGCTTATCGGTGCCCTGACGGTTATCGGAACTGTTATTAGTGTCCTTTTGGCCATAGCCCAGTTTGCCCGATGAGCTGACGTATGCCCAGATATTCATAGAGGACCGAACTGAGAAGCAAGCCGAGCGCTTCAGTAACTTGGGGGCCAGCATTGAGGCCCAGATCGCTCAGCTGGAAGAGGATATGCGCAAAATCGCTGAGAAGAAGAGCGTAACCCACGACCAGGATTTGGTAAGGTCGCTTGACCAACAGCTCATAAGCTTGCAGGACATGCGTACCCGCCTCCTGGCCCAGCCATATGAGCTACGCCTCACTGAAACTCGCTACGCCGACCTTATAACCCAAGTGGAAAAAGCAGAGGTACCTGAAAAGCCTGTTAAGCCTCGTAAGCTCTTGAAACCGCCTTGGCTCGGATTCTTGGGCCGATGGTGGCTGTGATGGCCGCTTTCGCTGCAAAATACCTGGATACCAGCATAAAAAGGCCGGAGCAGATTGAAGAAACTACAGGCCTGCCAGTCTTGGGGAGCATCTTTGAATTTGAGCCCAGCGCCCGCGATTCCAAAAACTTCGTGGCTTCGTTGCCTAAGAATAAGGTTACAGATGTCTTGGGATGAGAAAGAAGCCAGTGAATCGCAATATTGGCTTGAGCTGTTTGAGGAGGCTGATATTGGGGATAAGGAGGATCGGGAGTGGCTGGTGAGGGAATGCAGGGAGGTGCTTGCCATATTCACTGAGATGGGGAAAACGGACGAATCCCGTCGAAGCATCAAACGATAGGATTGTAGTTTTGGATTGCGAATCTCTAATTTCGGGATTGGTTCTTCGCCATTTCTCATTTTCGCAATTTCAATTTAGAGGCGAGTGGATAGTAGACATAATGGGCGGGGCCCCTTCGGGAGTACTACGACCGCCAAACGTTCTAACGTTCAAACGTGTAACACCGATGTCAGAACAGGCATATACTCTCATAGTTGAAGTTGTGGACATCCAGGGCCATTGCCCGGTATACAGGGTTGGTGACAGTTTCCGCATTGAGAAAGGCTACAAGCTGGTGAGCGACCGGACGGTATGCCTGCACGCGCTGCAGGCTGTGTGTCCGTATTATGTGCCGCTGAGCCGGGCGTCTCCCCTGCTGATCTGGGCCTGACCGGACCCAATCGTACCGCCTACGTCGAATGCTTAGATCCGCAGCGATACACAGGAGGAGGTACGGTGACCTTCCGCATTGTGGCCGAGGAGCGAGGAGCAAGCGAGCGATACCCCAAATCCGAATTCTCCATTCCGAATTCCGAAATTCACTAAAAAAGTTGGACCTTGAGCTCCGGCCCGAGTATTTCCACTTCGTAAGTGGCACAGAGCAGGTGAGAGATGGAAGGTGAGAAGTAAGAGGTGAGAAGTTCAAGGTTCGAGGTTCAGGGTTTAAGGGCTAAGTTCGAGCAGGATCTTGAGCAGCTTAAGCACCTGGTAAAGGCAAGGGTTTAGAAAGGGGCTGAGGCGCTGCTTCGGGAGATGGCGAGCCGATACTGAAAGCTATTCGTGGTTTAAAGTTGTCCTTTCTTTCGGTTCTCCTGACGACTGGTCTCGTCCTCATCCCCGGATTCCACACGCTCCCCTCCGACCAGAAACAATGTATGCCGACTCCGTGTTACACTTCGTAAGTGTCCACGTACGAAGTGCAACAGGTAAGAAGTAGAAGCTAAGGGCGACCATCTACGGTTTGGTAATCCATCAAGAAAATTCGGCCTCGACGAGCTCCTTACGGTAATCTCCATCTTCAAGGGAGATATGAGCTTTGTTGGACCAAGGGCTAAACCACCAAATGAGCATGAAGCATTCTCTGCTTCTATTGCTGGCTGGACTTATAGGCTTAAACTAAGACCAGGCTTAACAGGCCTTGCACAGATGAGGGACCCTTCCGGAGAACCAAACTTCGCGTTAAAGTGCGATCTTGAATACATGGAAAAGATGAACCCCCTTTTAGACCTCAAGATCCTTTTCCTCTCTGTACTTAACACCCTCCTTTTAAGATGGGACAGAAAGAAAACCTAACCCAGATCAGCCTTTTTGTTACACCTCGTAGGTGTACACTTCGTAGGTGGATCAGGCGCTAATCTTCTCGCTTTTTGTCTTGCTTCATTACAGTTAATTGTCTATACTATGGATTGGGAAGGGGTCGGCTCTACATGGATAAGTCGTTTAAGGTCTTTGTGCTTTCAGTGACCCTGTGCGTACTCCTTTTTTCTTCTCCTATTTCTCTTTTTGCCTCCGATGGGTTCACAAAAGAGGATCGAGAGCTTTTGATAACCCTTAAGGTGAAGATGGAGCAGATTGACAAGAGATTCGAGGAGATCGATAAAAGATTTCAACAGATTGACAAGAGATTCGAACAGATAGACAAAAGATTCGAACAGATAGACAAGAGAATTGGAGAAATAATCACCTTTATGTGGATGCTCGTTGTCATATTCAGCTCAATCACTGCTGCAACCATAGGTTTTGCCATTTGGGACAGAAGAACAATGATACGACCTTTTGAGGAGAGAATCAAAAAGATCGAGGAGGAGAAGATAGATAGAACTATCTCCGTACTGAGACTTCTTGCAGAATCAGACACAAGGATAGCCGAGGCATTGAAGCGTTATAATCTGCTGTGAGGAATAAGCATAATTTGCTCCCGATTTGGGGCAATACCTCAAGTTTGGTCCATGTCTTCCGGCGATGACATTTAAAAGCAAAGAGGGAGAAGGAGGTACGCGGCATGGCCAAGGGAAGACTTGGCGAAGCGGATTTTCCCCACAAAGAGGGTGTAAGATGGAGGAAGAGCGGCTGACTTTACTTAGATCCGCCCTCGAAGCACAACTAAAGGAAATCGATCGCATATTCACGAGGGTTTTGCCGGCGTTCTGGATGCGACCTCTGGCGAAGTTGCAAGGGGGGAGCAACCTTCCCCTTTCTAAACCTTCCAGCCAGGAGGCTTTGCCCCTAGTCTTTTAGCTTAATCAGGGCTGGTAGAGCTACCTAAAAGCTGAAAGGAGCCTTTTTTTACGTCCAGGCGAGTACCCGGCGAGACATTCAATGGGCCATAAGGAAGTCTCTCTTGACGAAATGCCCCTTTGAGGGTAAATTACACGCCCGGTGGCTATAAATACTGGCAAAGGAGGGAAGGGGTATGCCCATCTACGAATATGAGTGCCAGGATTGCGGGGAAGATTTTGAGATTTTCGTCCTCTCCGTTTCTAAAGCCGATGAAGCTGAATGCCCGAAGTGCCACAGCCGTAATATCAAACGCAAGATCTCCCTCTTTGGCTTGGCCGGTTCCAAAGGTAGTTCAAGCACCGTGAGCTCGTCATGCTCTACTTCCACCGTAGGCTGAGGGATCTAAAAAACGGGGCCGTCGGCCCCAAAAATTTACAAGGTAATGTTCACCCGGGAGTTCGAGGCTAAATACTGCCCCGAAACCAAGGAACTCGTGGAAGAACTTCCCCAGCTTTCCCCGTAAGTCACCGCCGAAGTTTACTACTTCATAACCGTAAAGCCCAGGCTGAGAAATATCAAGTGGACAAGATCCCAACCATGGCCATAATGGGGTAGAAGGACTAAGGAATCCGCTTCTACGGCATCCCCCTCAGGCTACAAATTCCCCACCCTTTTTGGAAGACATCGCGGACTTTTTTGGCGGGGAGTCGGGCCTTTCGGAGGCGAGCAAGAAGGCTTTGGCTACACTCGCTAAAGCGGTCCACATCCGAGTCTTGGTCGTCCATACCTGACCATACTGCCCTATGGCGGCGAGTACCAGCTTCATAACCTGTACTCTACGTTCGAGATCTTTTTAAAATCGTAGCCGACACTTTCGAGAACCGATTCGAAGAGCGGGCGTTCTACCGCCGCGACCTACTCTGGCAGATGAAGATTCTGATGGAGGAAGGTAAGACCTTCCCTGCTCTCTCAGGCAACTCGAATGAGCTTTGTGGCCTTAAAAAGGTACTTCTTACTCTCCGTATCTCTTCCTTATGACGTCAGTCGTTCACACTCCGTAGGTGTAAAAATGCGCAAAGTTCCGCTTAAGACAGGCCATCTTTATCATATCTTGACGAAGAGCATAGCAGATTACAGGGTTTTCCGAACCGATGATGACTTTACCAGGATGGTGGAGATGCTGAGATATTATAGGTACGAAAGCCCTCCTCTTAGATTCTCCTTGTACAAGAGGTGTCTCGAGAAAAGAGATAGTAATCTTTTGTTAGAACTTCCGCCAAAGGGTCTGCTTGTCGACATCGTAACATACTGTATCATCCCTACCCACATCCATCTTATTCTTGTCCAGCTAAAGGAGGAGGGTATTTCGACCTTCATGAAAAATCTTCTCAACAGTTATACACGGTACTTCAATATGAAAAACCATAGGAAAGGCCCGCTTTGGCAGAGTAGGTTCAAGAGTATTCTAATCGAGACACGTGAACAACTTTTTCATCTCACTCGATTCATACATTTAAATCCTGTCCTTCACGGACTTGCGGATCGTCCGGAAGACTGGGAGTATTGCTCCTACTCAGAGTATGTAGATATCGCTTATTCCCCCGTTTGCAAATATAGGCCATACCTCGAAATCGATCCTCAAACGTATAAGGCCTCCTTAGAGGACAGGAAGGATTATCAGCGAAGGCTTTCCGAAATAAAACATCTTCTTCTTGAATGAGTAAAGCGTATATGTTAGAACCATGTAAGGAATCGGTGTGTGTTACCCTTTCCCCGTTCTTTTTTAAAAGTGGCTTCGTATGTGGAAGGGGATCATGGAGAGATAAGCGAGGTGGTCAGGAAAAGCGCGAGTGAGCTTGGGCGGTCAAGGCCAAAGGATTGAAAATGAGAGCGCGCATTTGCTTAAAACCTGCGAAACTCGGAAAGGCTTCTTATTTAGGGTTGACCCTTTCGTTTATGGGCCTCATTTTCTATTTTTCCCACGAGCCGAGACCTTTTAACCTTCAACTTCCGGGCGGATGGGACAAAATCCTCCACACATTAGAGTACAGTATTCTCGGCTACCTTCTTGCTAAAACACTCCGTTCTTTTGAAGTAAGAAAAATAGCGCTTTTAGGCTGGATGATAGGCTCCCTTTACGGACTGAGTGACGAAATCCATCAGTACTTTGTCCCCGGAAGGGAGGCATCAGTTATGGATCTATTCTTCGACTCTATAGGCACTCTCATAGGCACAATTATCGCTCTCAATCTGCGAAAGATAGAAAAGTACCGCAAGGATACTGCTATTACAATCCCTGATCATTCTGGAGGTGTGCGATGAAAAAGTCGAAAAAGGGACTCACTGACATCCTTGGCGTACTACTAATATTTTTCCTATGCTTCCTTTTCCCAGGCTCTGTGGGGGCTCAGGATAGTTTGAGTATCCTGTGCGAGGTTATGGAGGCAAAAAAGGCAGAACTTTCTTCTTCTGAACCAGTAAAGCAGATCCACTACTTATTGATCCACCACAAGGATCCGAAAGACAGAGAAGCCCTTTCTCACTGTCTGAAAAGAAAAACGGATCATGAGGTTACCTTCTCTTACCAGAACGAGAAATATAGGGGAATACTTTTCCGTTTAGACCACTGTTTTGGACGCGGCCTGCTCATATATTTTCAGGATATCAAGCTAAAAAGGGGAGATAAGATCCTCCTCGAATGCCCCTCCTCTTAGAATACCCCGAGTAGCTTCTCATAAGCCTCTATGTACCTCCTTCTCGTTTTTTCTATGATCTCCTCTGGAAGATTTGGAGCAGGAGGGGTTTTGTTCCATCCAATCGATATTAGATAGTCCCTTAGAAACTGCTTGTCGAAACTTTTTTGAGCCCTTCCGGGAGCATAATCTTCCATGGGCCAGAACCTTGATGAATCAGGAGTGAGTAACTCATCAATGAGGATTAGTTTTTCATCCTTCAAACCAAATTCCATCTTTGTATCTGCTATTATTATCCCCCTTTTTTCAGCGTATTCACTCGCTCTTTTGTAGACCTCTATTGATATGGCCCTTATTCTCTCTGCAAGCTCCTGACCGAGGATTCTTTTTACATCATCGAAAGTTATATTCTCATCATGACCTTCCTTGGCCTTGGTTGCGGGCGTGAATATCGGTTCATGGAGTTTTGATGATTCCTCTAAGCCATCCGGTAGTTTAATCCCACATACGACACCATTTTTTTTATACTCCTCCCATGCTGAACCGGATATGTATCCCCTTACTACACATTCGATTGGTAATGGTTCTGCTTTCTCTACAAGCATGGATCTACCATCGAGAATCTCTCTATATTTTTTTAAGCCCAAAGGGAAATCATCCACATCGACCGAGATCATATGGTTCGGGATTATATCTTTCACAAAGTCGAACCAGAACTTGGATAGTTTCGTAAGGATCTTTCCCTTATCAGGGATGGGATCTGGCATCACCACGTCGAATGCGGAGATTCTGTCTGTTGCAACGATAAGGAGTTTATCTCCAAAATCGTATATGTCCCTTACCTTTCCCCTTAAAAGAAGGGGAAGGTCAGGAAATTCTGTTTTTGTAACCACTTTCCCATTCACGTTGCCTCCTCGAAAAAAGTGTCGATCATATGTCTTGCTATAGTTCCCCCTTTTATAGACATTTATTCCTCCTACACTCCAGGGGTTCAGAACTACCCGGTAAATCCTTGAAGTAAGGATTACCCCTGAGTAATTCTACGGGAGCACTATTACACCCGTTCGGTCTCTCAAGATACCGCCTTATCAGTATCTTAAGGACTTGCTTTTTCGGAGTGTGGAGCTTTATCTCAGTAAGAGAACTTCTCTTACCGATGTTTTTTGCTCCGTTTACCTGTGCATTGAGTTTTCTCCCGCAGGATCTGCATTCAAAGTGATGTGTGTTCTTTCTGTTTTTCTCATCTATATAACCACAGCTACTGCACTCCTTTGATGTGTATGCTGGATTGACCTCTATGACTTCTATATTGAAGAGCTCTTTGAGTCTATTTAGTTTCTCTTTAACGTACTTCCTGCCGGAATTCTGTATTAACCTGTTCATTCTCTTCGATAACTCAGGGGAACGAAAATCAAGTCTCTTTATATTCACTCTTGCCGGTCTGTATATTCTGATTATCGTGTTCAGGACTCTGTTCACCTCGTTCTTTAGGAACTTTCTCAAGCTGTCCGTTAACTCACAGTATTTTTTATCTGTCTTCAATCTCTTTATTCCTCTGCCTTGCAGATATATGGCTCTGTTCTGTATTTTCCTGTCAAACTCAATAAGTCTTTTAAGAAATCCCCTTCCAAATAAGTCTCCCCTGTCTGTTGCAAATAGGGGATTTAATCCTGAATCAAGGGATATTTCCTCTCTCAGTGGTATGTACTCTTTTCTGTTCAGAGACTTGACTCTCCTTACAACGAAGTTATCTTTTTTGCAGGTTATCTGGATAAACTTTAAAAATTCTCCATCAAGAGATTCTGCATAGGAGTTTTTCTTAAGCGGTATGTAAAGAGGACTGCCTTTATTGACTGTTGAAAGCCTGAGCCAGTAGTCAAATTCTTTCGCCCCTTTAGCAGTCCTTTCGGTTAAATAAGCCACTTTCTCATCAAGATGCATTGATATATGCTTAAAATCAGGCTTTTTGTTTCGTTTCATCAGGTGGTGAAATATCTTCTTTGCAAGATGTTTATGAGATTCTGTAACTAAATGGGTTACCTTATCTTTTCCTCTGTAATAAGTTATTTCAGGGTTGTCATATTTGAGCCAGGCCCTTTTAGAATTAAGCGCAAGGAGTACGAGTTTATCTTCTTCTGGAAGACTGCTACGAAAAACAATTGACACAAACTTATTCTGTAAATTAGAGACATAGCCTTCCAGTACCCCGCAGACCTGCCACAGGCATGTTTGCTTGTATCGCTCTGATAAACCACTCGATATGCTTTTAACTGGCAGGTATTTGTTAAACCTGTACTTTCGTGTTTCAAAAAAGTACCTCCACTGGGTATGAGCGATCTTTTGAGCTGTTTTTCTGTATTCTTTCAGGGTTTTGATAACCTGCACGACTTTACCTTTATTCGCATAGTGGGAATAGGGATATGTGCCCGGGATTTTCATTTCAGTCTTCATTCTGTGTTATCTCTTTTATTATCCTTTCCGTCTTTCTCTTTGCCCTTCTCAATCCATAAAGTCTGGCGGAAAAACTATAGATGACCGCCACAAAATCGTGGATGAGATCCTCTTTTTCATCTTCAGCTCCATTTACCACCTCTATGAGTTTTCCCTGCTTTTCACATAACAACCTGACATAGTTAAATCCAAATCTTGTTAATCTATCTTTATGCTCAACAAGTAAGATCGAATAATCCTGTTTGTTCAGTAAACCTATGAGTTTTGGTCTTGCGTCATTTACCCCTGAACCGATTTCCTTAACAATGTGTTTTATCTGATATCCCTTTGCTATGGCGTACTCTTTTAACCTTTCAGCCTGCCTTTCAAGATTATCCCTGTTTTCATGAGATGAAACCCTTGCATATATCGCCACGATGTTTTGAGGGGAAAAAAGATCAGTTTTTTCTTCCTCAAGAATTACGATCGTCCCTGTGGGCAGTTGTTTCGCGTTTGGCAGTTTACCATCTTTAAACATCTGCCATGCCCTGCGATAACTTATCCCCATTTTCTTTGCCCAGTCTGATAGTTTCATGTTTTTATTGTACAACGCTGTAACTATAAAAGCCAATATCTGTCTATGAAGTCGGATACTTGTAACTAATAC